>Ga0247685_1000001_pt1 | contig 49267 bp, 41 predicted proteins | sample CNK26_metaG_FD_189931 | JGI IMG/M metagenome (GOLD analysis project Ga0247685, IMG submission 189931) | Soil microbial communities from Purdue University Martell Research Forest, Indiana, United States - CNK26 | ecosystem: Environmental > Terrestrial > Soil > Temperate forest > Bulk soil...
TGTTGTGTATGGTCTTTGGTCGGCCTATATTGTGTCCCTCTAGTCCCACTAGTAGGACTAGAGGGATGACTAGCGCCGACTAGGAGACGGACTAGTCAGCCGACCAGAAACCCGCAAAGACTGAGGGCTGCGAGCATGACAAACGCCACCGACGAGATCCCGAGCAATTTTTCCGATAAGGATCTTGCAGCCGCTGCAGCAGCAGGACAAGATACTCGGACAACACAAGACGTAAACCGGGAGGGACCCGATGTCCGGCGGTTTAGGCGACGACCAACAACATCAAAAGCCAAAGATACCGGGCGCGCCGAGCTGCAAGCGTTCGCCGACGCGCTGGATGCTCTGATGAAACGCGCCGGCATCAAGCCCGCCGACTTGGCTCGCATGGTGTGGGGGACCACTGTCGACAGCCGCGGCTACACCGTGCCCCGAAACCGGGACCGGATCGGGTCCTACCTGAGCGCACAAAGCTACCCCGAGCCGGAGAACCTGCAAAAACTGGCCGAGGCGCTGGGCGTACCGGTCGAGGAACTGGCGAGCACCCGGCCACCAGCACCCGAGCGTCCCGAGCACCCGCCCCGGCAAAACCCGCCTCGACGAGCCCCCAGTGAGAGTAACCCTGGTGAGCTGGTCTTAACCGCGGTCCCGGCCAAACCTGGCCGGACCATATTGCGGGTCCATCGGGAGCTGAGCTGGAAGCTCGCCGCCCACATCCACAACCTGATCCGGCAAGCCGAAGACGCCGAAATACGCGGCGCCTTAAACGAAGACCCCATCCTAAACCCGGAGATAAATCCGGACTTAGGTAGAGTTGTCGGCGGCACAGACACTGAAAACAACAACAGTAATCACGCATGAAGTACCTGACGCAGCACGAGGTAGCTTTGGTGCTGCGTTGTTCTGTGGCCAAGATCGCACGCTTAAGGCGTGCGGCAGGGTTGCCTTATCTCAAAGGGCGCCCGGTGTTAATCCCGGAGGATGATTTTCAGCGATGGTTACGTCAACAAACCGTCCGGACATCGGTGACTACCGCAAGATCCGGCTCAAGCCCAACGCCAAGGGCTATTATGAAATCTGGTGGACCGACGCCGCCGCCGGGTATCTCACCCGCCGGCAGTCGACAGCTACAAAGGACCCGGCTGAGGCGCAGAGGTATTTCGATGCTTTCTGTGCCGACGCCCGGGGCCAGGCCCAAGCGATAGCTGCGGGCAAACCGGCGACGGTGGACGAGCTCTGCCGGGCCTGGCTGGGGTTCGCCGCGGCCCAGGGCAAGGACCTGGTCGGCGGGCGCGCCCTGGCGGCGATCCGGCGCGAGCTGGGGCACTACACCGCCCCCGAGCTCGACGGGGTGATCTTGCAGGACTACGCTCTGGGGCGCCGCCGCAGCCCCGGCACGATCAGGCGCGAGCTAGGGGCGCTGCGCACCGTCCTGATATGGGCCGGCGACCAGCGCCGCATCAGCCGCGACGACGTGCCGGTGTTCAAAGGGGTGATCCCGCCCTCAGGACCGCCGCGGTTGCGGTTTCTCGACGCCACCCAGGAGCCCAGGTTCTGGGCCGAGGCGCAACGCTGGCCGGACACCCAGACCAACCCCCGGGACCGGGTCGCGGCGCAGCGGGTGGCGCTGTTCGTGGCGCTGGGGCTCGACACCGCCGCCCGGCGCGAAGCCATCATCGAGCTCACCTGGGACCGAGTGGACCTGGCGGCCGGGACCATCGACTTTCATCTACCGGGCCGGCGGCTGACCAAAAAACGCCGGGTGCGCGGGGTCAGGGTCGCCAAACGCCTGATGCCGGTCCTCAAAGAAGCCTGGCTGCGAGCCCCCAAGGACCCGGGCGGCCAGGCGATCGGCCGGGTGGTCGGGTACACCAACCCGGACAGCCTCGCCCGCCCGTTCGCCCGCTTCGCCGCCGATGTTGGCATGCCGTGGGTGACGCCGCATGTATTGCGGCACACCTGGGGCTCGCTGCGGGCGATGGAGGGCCACAGCCTCTACGACATCGCGCAGGCGATGGGCGACACGATTGCCACGATCGAGGCGATCTATCTGCACCTGTCGCCGGATCATCTGCGCGCCGTGTTCAAAGCCTAAGAACCTTCAGCCCGCACATTAAGAAAAGGCGCCGGGGGCTTACGCCCGGCGCCTTTTCCGCCTTCTAAGGGACACGACATCCCGCCTACCCACCCCGACGGGGCACCACCCCCGCGCGAGAGGAGACTGCCGAAGGTTGCGAGACTGCGGCAATCGTCTTCAGATATGGCGCATCCCGACCGGGGGCGCAAGTTTTTCCCGTTGTAGGATCCCGGACAAAGGCGCAGGCTGGTTGTGTCGGTCGCGTTACACGCGACAAACCTGCACACGACAAAAACCCCCACTCACTTCACTGCGCGCGAGGGAGCGGACCCCCATGTCTGCCAACAACCGGGTTGTGCCCTTAGTCATCCCGACGACCACCAACCGGGATTTCCTGGAGTTAATTTTCGGGGACCGGTGGGACCAAGCACTGGTCACCAGTTTCAAACGAGATCCGAGCGACCCCCAAGCACCCCGCGAAGACTGGAACGCCTGGTTAGCTGGAGATGTACTGACCAACCCGCACTTTGATGACGGCAATACTTACTTCTGTCCTTCGTTACTGGTCCCCGGGTCCCGGGACAGGATTATCAAGAACTTCCGGTCCTTACACGTTATCGTGATCGACGATGTCGGCACCAAGATCAAACTGATCGAGGTGGTGAACCTGCTGCGGGTCCAGCCGACCTACGTCATCGAGACCTCGCCGGGGAACCACCAGGCCGGCTGGAAGATCGAAGCCGAGACCAACCTGGCTTGGGTCAAGGGCATGCTGACGCAGCTCGACCGGACGCTGGGCGGGGCCGACAACCTCACTAACCCGGTGGCCTGGCGAAGGCTGCCTGTCGGGTTCAACACCAAGCAAAAATGGGTCGACCAGCTGGGACCTCAGGGGTTTCGGCTGCGGCTGCGCAAAGGCTACCCGGGGCCGATGATCCGCGGGCTCGACTGGCCCTCGGCGATCGAGGACATGATCGGCGAGATCGTGCCCTTGACCACTTTGGATCGCGGGATCGGCGATGGCCATCGCCCGGACGCGCAACAGCTGACCTCGGACCCGATCTACCGGGCGCTGGAAGAAGCCGGCTTTATCCTGGGCGAGAAGATTACCAGCGACAAACACTGGGCGGCCACCATCAAGTGCCCCTGGATCGTCGGGCACGGTCCCACGAGACCCTTGACCGGGGCCGAGTATGTGCCGGCGATCCCGGGTCAGCGAGGCTGGTTTCACTGTTTTCACTGCGAGCGCCGCGGCCAGGCCGAGTTCCGCGAAGAGCTCGATGCGGTGCTGCGCCTGGAAGGCGCCAGGATCGTGGCGAGCTTCGAGTTCGACGAGGTCGACCCGGCTGCCATCCCGCCGGTCTCGTATGCCCGCCTGGTCACGGGACAAGCGATCGATCTGTGGGACCAGAAGACCCCTCCGGCCTGGCCCGGCGGTATCCTGCCGGCAGTCCTGGAAGACACCTTATCCGAGCTGGCCGAGCGCGACGGGTTGGATCTTGGAGCCTCGGGCAGCGCCATGATCACCGCGGCCTCAGGCGCCGCCGACAAACGCGCGACGCTGACACCCTATGCCGGCTCGCAGTGGTCCGTGCCGCCGGTCCTGTGGTTGATGCTGATCGCCGAGCCCGGGCAGCGCAAGACCGCGATCCTGGGGTATCTGATGGGGCTTTTGCGCAAACGCAATGCCGAGCGCATGCGCGCCTACGCCCAAGCGATGACCAGCTGGCGCGCGGTTCCTGCGCCGCAGCGAGCGCAACAGCCGACGCCTGTAGTGCGGGCGCTTCTGGCCGAGGACACGACGATCGAGAAACTGCAGGAGTGGATGGCGGATAACCCAAGAGGTTTGCTCTACCTGCGGGACGAGCTGGCCAGCCTGTTCGAGTTCGGGCGCTACACCACCGGGACCGGCGCGGCCGAGCGCGCCAACTTCCTGGAGTTCTACGAAGGCGGTCCCACCACCATCGGCCGGATGACCAGGACCACGTCGATCGACAACTGCGCGCTGTCGATTATAGGCGGCATCCAACCGCACCGCCTGGCCGACTTCAAGGGTTTGGCCGACGACGGTCTGTTGCCGCGGTTCGGGACCCTGTTGATGCAACGAGCCGGCGTTCCCCTGCGCAAGAACACGCCGCCGGACATCAGCGCGATCAACGCCACGATCGAGCAGTTGTTGTTGCTGGGACCGGACGCCTATAGCACCGATACCGCCGGCGAAGACGTGATCCGCGACATCGAGAAGATGGGCGAGAGCCTGGCACAGCGACCCGACATCGGGGTGGGCTATCGCGGGTTCCTGCGTAAACTTCACGGGACCCACGCCCGTGTGTCCCTGGTCCTGCACCTGATTGACGGCGGCCAGGACCAAGTGGTCCCGGTGGATACCGTGCATCGAGCCGCGCGCTACGCCGAGTTTTTGCTTGGCCACGCCGAGATATTTTACGCGGGCCTTGAAGGTTCAGCCGAGCACACCGCGCAGTCGATCGGGAGCTACCTGCTGCGACACCCGGTCTCTCGGGTTACCGCCGGCCAGCTGCGCCGCGATGTTGCCGCGTGCAAGCCGCTGCGCACCTTGAAGGAGATCCAGGACGCGGTGTTCCTGTTGGTCATCGGTGGGTGGTTACTGCCCGAGACTAATTATCCGAGCAACAGCGCCTGGCGGGTGCGTCCTAACCTGGAGGACCAGTTCGCCGCCCGTAAGACATCGGAGGCGGTTCGCGCGGAAGCGGTGAAACAAGCGATGAACCATCGAGGGCTGTACCGTTGATGACCGTTGGAACCGAGATATGATCGCGCGCGCGAGAAAACCCCCCTCTCACACATTACAAAAGAGAGAGGATTTGACTATCTCTCGTGCACATATCTCGATCGCCACGACACGTTTGTTGAGCAGAAGCTAATGCAACCGTTGATATAGAGAAAAACACAAGATGTCTATTGATCCCTGGTTAATAGCTTGTGCGGTTGCGCATCTTGGTAATCGCGCGGCGTGGCAGGCTATCCATCAGAAGCTGGTAGAAGCAGGGTTTTCCGGGGACTGGAACAAAATGACTAGAACGATTTGGCTGGAACGGCAAAAGCTTGGCAAAGAGGATAACACAAGATGTCACGTTTCATCAAAACCACCAGCGGCTATCTCAACCAGGACCACATCTTGTTAATCCGGTTCGGCCTGACGAAAGAGGACGAGGGCCAGGATCTCATCCAGATGTCGGACGGCCGGATCGTGCAGACCCAGATCGAGGACTTCGACTGGCTGGGACCGAAGTATGCCGTGGACGAGGAAAACCGACGTAGGACGTTGGACGCGGCGACCGAGGCTCAACCGGAAAACCGAAGTATGCCGATGTCGATGCCGGCGGCGGCCGAGGCTGAAAACCTGCGTAGGACGATACCTCGGCCGGCTGCGGCCGAAGGGCAAAAAGAAGCCCCCGCCGACGAGGCCGGCGGGGGCGAGGGGTCGGATACGGTGTCCGAGATACCGAAGGTCTAGCGCCCCCGGCTGCGCACGATGCGCCGGCCGCGGGCGACGAGCCCGCAAGCAGTCAGTCCGCGGCCGTCGCGGGCAAGGTGAACGCGGCGAGACCCGATCATAGCCAACGGCCCTTGGTGCTGCGCATCGTGCCGAGTAGGTGGAGCGCGATCGCCAAGGCGTAGCCAAGCATGAAGGCGATTACGAGCGGTCCTTCGGCATTGATGCTGGCGCCCCACGCGATGCCGTAGCCGAACACGGCGAGGAAGGCGATCATGGCGCCCCAGCTGGCGAGCCATCGGGCGAACGCCCGTTTGCTGTTTTCAGTCATGGTGTTTCCTTTGAGGTAGGCACCCTAAAAGCCGGCTGGGATCACCCATGCCGGCTAAAGAGGCGCTACGGAGCCCGCCAGTGCGGTGGAAAGAGTCTGAGGTAGGAGAAGTCTTCCCATGCACTGACGGGCTTCCTAGGCGGTTTAAGAGCCATATGCTCGCAAGGCAGGGTAGCTCCGCGACCGCGGTCTCGGTTTCGTTCTGCGGCAGGTTGTCGCAGGGGAGCTCGACAAGCTGTTGCGGCGCCGGAGTGTTTAGCGCTGCCGCGGCGATAGCGTCCGGGTCCAAACCTAACGCAATCAACGCGCTAGTAAGCTCAGCCAAGGTCAGATCGTTGATTTTTCGGCCGGTCAGGAAGGTTGCGGCGTGGAAATGCTCTCGCAACGCGCGGCGCAACGCCGAACGCGCGACATGGGATGGGTAAGCCACTGTATTTACCTCTCGTTTCGGTGTGGTGTAGGCTGGTGGTGTCGTGTCGTGGCAAGCGCCACGCAGGACAAGTGCCTTACGCGCACTACAAAAACAAGAGGGTTGGCAGGACAACGTGACTTGGCGCGGATCGCCAAACAGCATCGCCGCGCTGCGGCAGCATCACGTTCTGTTGCAGGACCAGCGCAAATGCCGCCGGTGCCGTCAGGTTGCGATGCGTGGCCAGGACCATTGCCGCATGCACGTTGGTCGCTGGACTACGGTTCAGCCGTCAGCGGGTCGCGCCGAGAGCCGCATGCTCGGGAAGCTGGAACGCGCCGGCTTGTTACCCTTCGATTTGATCAGCTTGCCGCTCTGGCGAAACCTCAACGGTCTTCCAACAGGACAGCGCGCGCCGATGCGGCTGGCGTTGGTGCATGCTTGGGACAAGCGGGACGCGGCGCCGTTGCGTTGGGCGCAGGTTCAGCGTCAAGCGATCAGCTTGGGCGCACGACCCGGCAAACGGCAGAACACGGCGTATTGGTATGAGAACGCTTAACAGGACCACCAAAGGACCAGCCGGGACCAGAGGCAGGACCAGCCGGGACCAGAACACAAAACGTGATTTTGTCCCGGATAAGCTCCCAGATGACCGCCCCAACACACAGAGTTTTCAGGTGCGCGACCAGCTCCGAGAGCTGCTTTCGGCAGCTGACACTCCGGCAGCTGCAAAAGTCAACGCAGCCCGAACACTCGCCGAAATCGAGGGGATGATCGGCCGGCATCAGCTGGCTCCCATCGCGGGGACCACGGCTCCCCTGTCGTCACTGTCACGAGACCAGCTAACCGCCGAGCTTGACCGTCTTCGCACACTGTTCGAGCTTGGTCTCGTCACTTAACCCACTGATCCACCTACCCGAGCCGCTTCCTCTTCAAGGAACCTGCCGTGTCACTACCGGTCCCAGGACCGGCAGCCCCGGGGGCTTCCGCCCCCCTCCAGGGGTGCCCGACCGCGCGCCTCGAACCTCTGACTGACCTTCGTAGTAAGTTGGGGTCATATTATCTTTGTAACAACTTTGGGCCGCCGCGCGGTCTGGCCGCCATACTTCTAAATACATATAAAGACCCCCCCGCCCCGCCGTATGCCGCGGTCGCAACTCTCCTGAAGCCTTCCCGCGCCGGCCGGAGTGTGCCTTGCCTAGGGGCACGCGCACCCGCGCTTCGAGTATTTTGTTGGATGGCGACCGCTTTGTCGGCGGCGGCTGGCGGGACCGCGGGGGTAAGCCGCGCCTAATCTACGCTGCAGCCTTCGGGGCCTGGGTTACGCTTGATCAGCACTTGTCGTTGCACGAAACCGGCGCGTTTGGCTTCACGGTCGAGGCGTTGGCGCAACTCGGCCTGGGAGAAATCCTGGCCTTTGTACTCCCGGTTGGCGCGCCTGGCCTGGTTTTTCTGAAGCCAGCGCGTCTTGAGCCGTCGCGATCCGATAAAGCCGCTCACCCCCACAATATACAGCATCCTTTGCGTTTTGTCCTGCAATGTGTAGGGTGCCTCGCCCTACACGGGAAGACAAATGCCGGTTGTCGCCCTAAAACCGCGCCGCGGGTACTCTTTTACCGATCACGCGGTGGCCAACCCCGCGGCTCCCCCGCCCGGCGATCGTCTCGATGGCGAGGTCGACCGGATCGACCGAACCTTGGCCGAGATCCTCGACTATCTGGCCACCCTGAAGCTCCCTGCCCCCAGCGTTTCTGCGGCTTCCACCGCCGCGGTAGGCGTTTTGGGCGGCAACGAGACCCACTCGATCCCGGGCGCCGACCCCAACGCCCTGGCGATGGATTGGGCCGAAGTCTCGGCCGAGTGGGCCGAGCACATGCCGGACACCATCCCGGGCAACATCCTGGCCGTCATGGGGGTCACCGGGGACCACTGGTCCTCGCGCTGGTGGGCCAACCGGGCGGCCCAGCTGGTCTCGCAGAAAGCCGGCCCGGCGATCGCCTTTATCGGCGCCGACCCGCCGCCGAACCCGACCATCGGGTCCCTGTGGTGGGACAACGAGGGCGGCAACCTCTACATATATTACAACGACATAAACACCAACCAGTGGGTCGTTGTCACCAACCAGCCGCAGACCCAGGGGGCGGCGGCTACGATCGCCGGCGCGCCGCCCGCGGTCACCTTGCCGGGCTCGCTGTGGTTCGATAGTGACGCCGGCCAGCTCTACCTCAAGTATGCCGACCCGACCTCGTCCCAGTGGGTCCCGGTGGTCAACCAGCTGACCACCCCGGTGGTGCCGGCCAACGTCCTGGCGCCGGTCTCCGGCGCGGTCGTCACGCTCGCTACCGTGGCCCCGGTTTATGTCAACAATCCTGCCCTGTTGGCGGCTCTGACCCTGAAACTGCCCCCCGCTGTGATCGGCCAGAGCATGGAAATCGGGTTTCGCAACCCCATCACCGTGCTCACCCTGCAGGACAGCGCCGGCGCGCCGATTTCGGGCGCGCCCACCTCGGCCTACGGCCCGGGCGCGGCGATCGAGATGCGTTTTGACGCCCCCGGATGGATTTACTGGAAATGAGAGCTTTCCTCGCGCTTTTCGCGCTTTTCTGCCTTTGGGCGGTCACCCCGGCCCAGGCCCAGGCACCGTTCCAGGCGTCCGGCGCCACGGTCTCCCTGGCGGTCACCGGGACCACCGGGCGTGTCGCGGTGCCCACCGACGCCTACAACACCTCGGTTAGGGCCTACAACAGCGGCACCGTTGCGGTTTTTGTCGCTTGCGGCGATGTCACGGTGACCGCCACGGTGGGGGCGGGGCTACCCGTAGCGCCGGGCACGGTCGAGGTCCTGGGTTGCGGCAAAGGCTATATTGCCGGGATCTCTGCCGGCACCGCCGCGACGCTCTACCTCACCCCCGGCGCCGGGATCTGAGGGATGCGTTGGTGCGCGCTCTTTTTGGCGCTTTTGCTGGGGTTGGCGATCGCCGGGCTGGCTGACGCCCGGATGCACGCCGGCCCCAACATGCTGACCGCCGGGCACCGACTGAAGGGGACGACGATCCCCGGTATGCCGGCGCCGCCGCTCGACGCGATCGCGACCCCGGTCAAGGCGGCGTACGGCTTTCGCAAGCTGCGCACGGCTTACGCGGGGGCGGCGATGCGCCTGCAGCGGTTCCCGCTGGGCGACGTGGTCAGTCCCGGGTTTATCAACAATCAGTATGACGAGGCGACGGCACGCACGTTCTGCACGTTGGCGGGTCAAACCTGCATCATCGAGACATGGTATGACCAAGGCCCCAACGGCTACCATGTACCGCGTTCCGGCGGGGCTCCGTTACTGCGTCTTGATTGTAAGGGCAACCGCCCGTGCTCGATTTCAAACGGCGGTGCGTACAACGCTGGGGGACCTTTTCCGATGGCCGCCGGCAAGAGCACGCTTAACTTTATCGGCTATCGTGGTGGTAATATCGCCAACGGTTGCGGCTATGTAATAAAGGGCGCTAATCAAATAACGCCGACCACACCGGCAAATACATGGTTTGTGACGGACTACACCTCCGGTTCTTTCAACTTTACGGCAGCCGATGATGCGTGGCACGCGATTACCGCGACGATCGGCGGCGACGGGATCATACCTTCGATGTTAAACCTGGACGGGGTCGAAACATCGAACCCGCCATTGTACGGCGATGCAGTTAACCCAAACAACATCATCATAGCTGTCGGCAACGGCACTGGCGATACGATTTGCCAGGAGATGGAGGCGCTCATCTGGGACAACTATGTTTTGTCCCCGGCCGAGCGCGCCGCCCTGGCGATAAACCAGCGGACCTGGGGCGGCATCTGATATGCGAAAGCTCCTGCTGGCGTTCCTTGTTGCGATGCTGGCGGCCCCGGCGGCGGCGGATATGTACCCGGACGCCAGCAACGCCAAGCTGCCACAGGCCCGCCAGAACCTGGGGACCGGCAAGCCGGTATCGATCGTCGATCACGGCGCCAAGGCCGATGCAGTTGTTTTGCAAGACGGCGTGATGGCGGCCGGCTCGACAACGTTCACCAGCGCCAGCGCCAACTTCAGCCAGGCCGATGTCGGCAAAAAGATCCAGGTGGATGGCGCTGCCGGCGTCTGGCTGCCGCCGCTGCGGACCACGATCAGCGCGGTGACCGACGCGCACACCATCACTCTGGCGGCGCCTGCCACCAAGGCGACGCCGCGGCGCTGGCTGGCGGCGGCTTTTGTCCAAACCCCGCGCAGTACGGGCAACTATGTGCCGGGTGATGTGGTGACCGTGCAAGGCGGCACGTTCGCCACGGCGGCGGTGCTCAAGGTTGTCAGCACGAACGTAACGGCGACAAGCATTGTGGCCGGCGGCAGTGGGGTGAACGGCGCTTGCCGGGTACAAGGCACAACCGGTGGCGGCACGCTGTTTCAGCAGGACGTGACGATCAGCGGCGGTACGATTACCGCGCTGGGGTCGCTATACACGGCGGGGCACTATTTTACCAAGCCGACCAACCTCGCGGTTGAGCCGATAACTAATGCGCCTGGGTACAACTGCCTAGCATCGGGCGCGACGCTCGCTTTGACGATGGGTGTTGAGCAGGTTCAGGTCCAGACCAAGGGCGACTATGACCCGGTAGCGATCCCGGCAGACCCGTTTACCACGACGGCGGGGTCGATCAGCGGCGCGACCGGCGCGACGTTCAACTCCGGCGGCATACCGTGGGGTACGTTTAACCCGACGGGCATGTTTGTTTACGGTCACGACGACAGTCAGGCATTGAAAGACAGCATCGACGCGGCCGCAGCGATGTTTGCTGGCGGCAAGCAGGCTTTTGTCTTTATGCCGGCGGGCAACTATCTGATCGACAGCGTCCAGACGCCGCTCATGTGGTCCGGGCTGGGCTTCATCGGCGAAGGGTTGATCAAAACAACGATCATTGTCGGCGCAAACTATGTCGGTGATCTGTTTGCCTGGGACGAGGCGTGGGCCGGGGCCGGGATCAGCTATGGCGGCCTCGGCGGTACGATGAACCCGGTCGTGAACTATGCCGGGCCGAAGATTAAGGAGATGTCGATCACCGGCACTCGGGCGGCCGGGACGCAGCAAAACGCTATTATGTTTTACGACCGGGCCGATGGGGTCGAGATCGACAACGTGCATATCAGTTATCTTACCGGAAGGTGCCTAGCATCCGGTATCCGTAAGATCCCCGATTACCCGGCGTCTATGCGGGAAAGCAACATCAGTCGGTTTGGTTGTATGGTGGTAGGCGGGCCAAACATCCCGGCAGTAGAGTTCAGCACCGAGGGGAACGGCGACGCGGTTGACGAGATCAACATCAACGATATGAACATTTACGCCAACTACGGCGATGGATTTGTCATCCGCAATAAAAGCACAAGCGGCAATCCTGCCAGAAACTTCCGTATCAACAAACTCCGCATCGAGGGGCAGCAATGGGTCGAGGCTGGTCTCGGTGGCGATCTGTTCAAGCTCGGCGATGCGGCCTATAACGGCCCGATCACTGGAGTTTACATCAACCAGCTTGAGTTGTTTACCGCCTACCCCAACAAGGCAGCATTACGCATCACCGGCCCGGCGGATATTTATTATATCCAGGTCGAAAGCGGCATCATCGGCAGTGGTTTGCCCTTCGGTAAGGGCTTGGTCATAGAAACGGGGCGAAGCTTGTCTTTTAGGCTCCGCGATATTCTATCTTACGATACAGCCGTTACGATAACAGGCGGCGGCGGCGCATTTCTTGATCTGGATGGCGGTGAGCAATGGCTGACCTATAATGTCCCCAACCCGCAGCTATTAAGTTCGCCGGTACGCAAGGTCGGGTTGCCGTTCGCCCAGGCCGATCGTAATTTGAACCCTACTCTCACCGCGCTGTATCCCGACAACACGGTACGCGCCGGCACGGGGCGCGCCGCCGGCGCAGTCGATTGGCAGATGGTGCGCGACAAGGCAGATCTGGTGGCGCGCGGGCAGTCATCGGTGATCAGTGGCGGCGACAGCAACAGTATCAGCGACGGGGGTTTCCAAGCGGTAATCGGCGGCGGCACCTGGAACTCGATAAATGGTCCTGTAGGTACGATTTCCGGTGGCAGTCACAACGCCGTTACAGGGTTTGTTACGACGATCCCTGGCGGTATGTTTACTACCGATAGAGGTGCTACCGGCGGCATGTATATTGGCTCGCCGGGATGCCAGCCTTACCAGACCCAAGGTTCCTGTCAGCGATCCTGGCACACTTTCGGGGCGTTCCCCAACACGGCGGCGGCGGTGCGGTTGACCTCCGACATGGCGGCGCCGGCTGCCACAGGTGCCAACTGTCTGCCGATCCCCGGCGGCACAAGCTACCAGATCGTGGTGCGGGCGACGGCGCGGAGCTGGGAGGGCAACGAGCATGCGACCTGGGATGCGAAGCAGGGCATGCTGGTTCACAAAGGCGGGTTCCCGACGCAATACATCGGTGACGCCGGCGGTGCTCAGTCGCAGTCGACGGCGGGGCCGTTCGGTACGCTGGGGATCGCGGCCGACGCGACGAACAACTGCCTTGCGCTGACTTACACACCGCCGGCAGGCAACACCAACAATATCCACATCGTCGCAACCGTCGATGCGGTCGAGGTGCAGTGATGCTGGATTTTCCTGACGCCCCGATCCTCGACCAGCTTTTTACCGTCGGCGACATCAACTGGCGCTGGGACGGCGAGAAGTGGGTGGTCTCTACCGTCGATGCCGGCACCGGCGGCGGCGGCGGTTTTAACGACTTTGTCTTGAAGTCCGGCGACACGATGTCGGGTACCTTGCATATGCTGGGTAATCCAGTCGGTGACCCGGTTCTGTATATTGGACCCTGGACCGACACGTCGACAAACCTGCACCAATCTCTGTTTATCCAGCATTGGTATGATGCTCCTGCGGGGGCGCCGCAGTGGGTGGCGTCGCCGATCGGGATACAGATAAACATTATGGGCACTCCAAACTATTATGTTTGGGGCATTAACCTGGAAACGGACATCAACACGACGGGCGGCCCGCCCGAGGTTCGGCCGCAGCATGTCGGTTATGCCACTACGACACGGCGTCATCGCAGCAACGATATTTGTTTTGCCTATTACGGCATGATCGAGGACATGTCGGGGCAAAACATCGGGGCTGATATTGGGTTCGAGTTGGACATCAACTGCAGCGGCCCCGAGCCGTCGGCCACCGCATGGCAACCCGGTTTTGGCGGCCGGTCGATGCTTGAGATTAACAACAACCACTACCCGCATGTCGCTTGGGCGGCGAACCACGCCTACCTGAAAGACGCTGTCGTAGCACCCGGCAACGGCCATGTTTACGTCTGTCAGACCGCCGGGACCAGCGGTGCTACGGCACCGGTTTGGCCGACCTCCGGCACGATAACAGATGGCACGGTGACCTGGGCCTACGGCACGACCTTCACTAACGAGATCAGCCGGGCGATCAGCATCGCAGCGGGATCGAACTCCGCTTACGGCGCCGGGATCATGTTTACCGGGAAGTTTTACGATGCTTGTCTTGATTTGTCCTTGGCGACGCGCGACACCGCAAGGAACCCCAAAGCAGTCGGCATCCGGCTGGCGAACCAGATGCAAATAGACTTCTCCGGCGACGGCACCGACGCCGGACAGAGCCGGCATCAACTGTGGTGGGACGGCCCGACCCAGGCTTTAGTCTACGGGACCAATGTTCCGCTGTTTTCGATCCACGACAGTGGGGTTCTCCAGATCGTACCGCCGGTCAACGCGGTGAACGACGCTGCGGCAACGGCTGCGGGGGTGCCAGTCGGCGGTATCTACCGCAACGGCAGTGTCCTGATGGTCCGAGTGGCGGGGGCACCATGAGCCCCGAAACCCGGGTGCCGGTGACCCTCACCGCGGCCCAGTGGAACCAGGTCCTGGCGATGCTGGCCGAGCAACCCTACCGCATCACGGCGCCGTTGATTGCCGAGATCCAGCGGCAAGTGCAGCAGTTCATTGCGGATGGCGACAGCTACCAGCACCCGGCCGGGCGGTCGCCGGCTTCCTGGAAGGCGGCCGAGTGATGGCCGCCCTCGATTTTCCCGCCTCGCCAGCTTTCGGCCAGGTTCACGCCATAGCCGACATTACCTGGGTGTGGGATGGGGAGAAATGGGTCAGCGGCCATGCCGGCGGCACCTTGTCGGCCTATTTGCCGCTTTCCGGCGGTGTTTTGACGGGGCCGTTGTCGGCGCCGGAGTATCGGCTGACCAATGGTGGCGCCAAGTTCGCCCTGGCCACCAACTACTATCACGCCATTTGCGACTTTGACGGCGGCGGCGCTATCTTTCTTGGCGGCGGGCATACCGGGCAAAGCAGTATTTACCGCGCCGCTACACACTACATCCAGTCGAAGGACGCGACCGCTACGTTTGCCACCTTCGACGTGGCCGGGCTGACTGTTTTTGCTCCGATGGTCAGCGTTACCGAGCAGTATAAGCTGGCGGGCGTGAGGTTTGCCACAAGAGGCATCGACGGCGAGCCCGCGCACGTTGTCTACGACTGGGACGGGGGTATTTCGTTCCTGCTTTATGGCTCCGGCCGCGGGTTCATTAACTATTACCGGGCCGAGCAGCACGTTTTTACCAATAAAGCCGGCGACCGGGTGTTCACCACGCTGAACTCGTCTGGCAACCTCATCCTCAGTGGCGCGATTACCGCGACCAGCATCACCGCCAGCGGCACGATCACGGGCGCCTTGCTGGCGTCGACCGGTGGGGTGAGTGCTGCCGGCAATATCAACGCGGCGGGCACGGTGCAGGCCCAGCAGCTGACCAGCAACGGCAACATCAACGCCGCCGGCAACGTCGTTACCGTCAACCTCAACGCTTCCAGCACGGTCAACGCCAACACCGTGGCAGCCACCGGCACGGTCAGCGGTAACCTCCTGACCGGTAACAGCGTCAGTTCCAATACCACCGTCAACGGCGCGCAGTACAATCTTCGCGGCGCGCCGTTTGCCACGTTGGATGCCGGCGCTCTTGTAACTCAGCTTAGCGATCCGCAGTACATCAACATCTCGATGTATACGAGCGGGACTAACTACTACGACAACAGTCAGCATGTTTTTCGCAGCCGGGCGGCTGCTTATGGCGGCGGCACGACTTACGCGATCTTTAATGCCGGCGGATCGTACAACCAGACGGGCGGCTGGGGGGTCATCTCGGACGATACGGTGAAAACCAATGTCGCGCCGTATACTGCCGGCCTGGCGCAAGTAAAACAGCTCAACCCGGTCTCGTTCGAGTACACCCCGGCTGCCCTCATGCGTGCGGCGGGCGAGACCAATTACGGGCTGATGGCCTCTGAGGTCCAGCCGGTGGTCCCGGAAATGGTCAGCGAGGCCGAGCTGGAGATCGACGGCGTGCCGAACCCGGTGCAGACCTTGCTGCCGACCCACTTGATTTACCTTCTCGTCAACGCCGTGAAAGAGCTGTCGGCCCGGGTCGAGCAGCTGGAGGCGGGCACACCCTCTTAAAGGAAGGACTGAAAATGGCTGTCGATCTCCAAGCCGTAAGCCTGCAAGGCACCTACCGGATCGGGTTCAAGCCCCCGGCCGAACGTTCTCTCGCCGCCGGCGAGCTCTATATCGAGGTCGGTAGCGGCGCCCCCAAGCTCTGGGTCGGCGCGATGCAGGACGCTGGCCTTGTCGGCAACCTGGCGGTGTTTGCCACCGCCGAGGCCGCCCCCCTGGTCCCGCCGGTCAACCGCGATGTCCCGGCGGTGACCCAGGCGGGGGCCACCCTCAACTGCACGATGGGCAACTGGGACGGCGAGCCGACCGCCTACGCTTACCAGTGGAAGCTCGACGGGGTGGACGCCGGCGACGGCACCGCGAACTACATTACGGTCGCCGGCGATGTCGGGAAAACCGCAATCTGCACGGTCTCGGCCACTAACGCCGCCGGCACCACCGTGGGGCCGCCGTCAAACCAGGTAATGATCGCGCCGGAGGCTGGTGTCGCCGGGTCGGCCGCGCCCGGGATCGAAATGCAGAACAGCCCGGCGCCGCAGTCGCAGGCCGAGCCCAAGGCCGAGCCCCCCAAGGAAGAGCCCAGGGAAGAGCCCAAGGCCGAAGAGCCGCACTCGCGGCGAAATCATCGCTAAAGGGAGGCTTCGATGGCGGCGTCCCAGGGCCAACCGGCACCGCTGACGGTGTCGTCCCCGCCACCGCACCCGACGATGGCGGTCTTCCGGTGCCTCAAGCAGTCGTTCCGCGACTATCACAGCGGCACCGGCGCGACGATGACGGTGGCGACACCCGCCGGTCAGTCGCACGGCGCGACCTTGACGATCTCCGGGACCATCGATGTCGACCCCTCGGTCCTGACATTGCCTCCGGCGGTCTCGGTCAGCCTGACCCAGGCCGGCGCGGTGGTCGCGACCCGTGATGCCCCCGTCACCGCGGGGAACCCCGGGACCTATACGACCACCTTCCCGGTGAACACCCTGGCAGCCGGCGCGGCAACCGCCACGGCAACGTCGATTGTCCCGCAAAAGACCGCCACGACGGCGTCTTTCACCATGACGTAGGCTATGTCGCCTGATCTTGCCCGGTATGAGGGGGTCCTCAAACGCCTGATTGCGGTCACCGAGGCCGAGACCTCGATGCTCGCCTTCACCAAACTGATGATGCCCTCGCCGCGCTACCCGGACGACCCGGATTTCAGCCGGTACGAGGTCCAGCGGTTCCATGAAGTCATGTGTGCCGCCTTGGAAGAGCTCGAAGCGGGCCGGATCAGACGTTTGATCATCAATTTGCCCCCAAGACACGGCAAAACCCAGCTCGCCAGCAAGATGTTCACCGCCTGGTTTTCGGGCAAAAACCCTGATAAATCGGTCATTTTCGGCACCTACAACGAGAAATTTAGCCAGGACATCGGTCGCGCGGTGCGCGACATCATGTTGATGCCGCCTTACGCCCAAGTCTTCCCCGGGACCACCTTAAAGACCGACAGTAAAGCCTCGGATCGTCTTGAGACCACCGAGGGCGGTATTTTGGCCTTTGTCGGCCGCGGCGGGACCACCACCGGCCGCGGCGGCGACCTCCTGGTGATCGACGATCCGATCAAAGACAGGATGGAAGCGGACAGTCCGACCATCCGCGACACCTTATGGACCTGGTTCACCCAGGTCATCGCCTCGCGGCTGATGGACGAGACCGGCCGGATCATGCTGATCCAGACCCGCTGGCACCAGGACGACCTGATCGGCAGATTAACCGACCCCCATAACTCGTACTACGACCCCGAGGAGGCCGCCGAGTGGCGCATCATCGATTTGCCCGCTTTGGCCTTCGACGACGGGAAGGACCCGCTGCGGCGCCAGGTGGGGGAGCCCCTGTGGCCCGGACGATTTGGCAAGACCTATCTCCAGGCCCTGCAGCGCCGCGACGTGCGGGGATTTTCGGCCTTATACCAAGGGCGGCCAAGCCCGGCTGGCGGGACGTTTTTCTCGGTGGACTGGCTCCATACATACCGGCCCAACGATCTGCCCTCTTCGCTGCGGTGCTACGCCGCTTCCGACCACGCGGTCGCCTTAAAGCAAGGGTCGGACAAGACCTGCCTGATGGTGGTCGGGATCGACAAGGATGATCTGATCTGGGTCCTGCCGGACCTGGTGTGGCGGCAGATGAACGCCGAGCAGACGGTCGAGAGCATGCTGCGCATGATGAAGGCCCACAGGCCCCTCTTTTGGTGGGCTGAGCGCGGTCACATCAGTAAGTCGATCGGGCCGTTCCTGCGCAAGCGGATGTTGGAGACCCACACTTTCTGCTCTCTTATCGAGATGCAGCCGATCGCGGATAAACAAACCCGGGCGCAGTCGATCCAGGGAAGATTAAGCATGAACCGGGTGCGTTTTCCCGAGCGGGCGCCCTGGTGGCCGGCCGCCCGGGACCAGATGTTGAAGTTCCCCTACGACGCGCACGACGATTTTGTCGATACTTTGGCCTATATCGGGCTTGGCCTGACCCTGCAGGTCGGGGCCAGCCAGCCCAAGGACCCGACCGCCGATCGCCCCTCCGAAAACACCTATGCCTGGCTCAAGATGCAGCGCGAGCAGGCCGAGCGCAGCGTGAAACTGGGTTACGCCTCGGGAGGCTGGTGATGATCGTCTTGGTGCTGTTCGTCGTCGCGATGTTCCTTTGGTTTTTGTCGCTGACCCCGCTGGCGGCGCCATATATCGTCTTGGTGCTGTTCGTCGTCGCGATGTTCCTTTGGTTTTTGTCGCTGACCCCGCCGGCGGCGCCATATGTGGCAGGACGCCCGTGGATTGCCTGGATTTGTGTATTGTTACTAGGGGTTTACGTCTTCGTGCCGGCGCTGCGGGGATAGGGCACGAAAATGTCTGATTTAGGTGCCCCTCCCCCAATGCTAGGTCCGGGACCACCGGTCCTGGCGCAGCCTAGTATGGGGATCGACCCAAACCAGCTGGTCACCCAGGACCAAACTTTCGTCAACCGGGACAAACCGACCCCGGACGAACCTCGGCGCAAACTCGTCAACCGCTGGCAGGACCGGGTCAAGCGCGCCAAGCGCCACTGGCGTATGCCCTTCAAGCGCATGCGCGAGAACATGGAGTTCTGCGAAGGCCGGCAATGGCCCGAGATCGCCAAATCCGAAAAGCGTGACGATCGTTATGTTGCGAACATTTGCATCCGGCATGTCCTGCAGCGCACTGCCGAGCTCTACCCCAACAATCCGACGATGCAGGCGAAGTCCAAGCCCAAACTCATCGCCACGGTGTGGGACGGCAGCGAACAGCAGCTGATGCAGGCGCAGCAATCGATGCAGTTCGCCGCTCAGTCCGGCATGCCGCCCGACCCCAACTCGATGGCGATCCTGCAGGACGCGGCTACCGTCAAGCAGTTCGACCAGATCACCGCCAAGGTCGGGCGTACTTTAGAACTGCTCTACGAGTACAACATCCAGGAGCAAAATCACTCCTTCAAGCAGTCGATGAAGATGTCGATCCGCAGGAGCATCATCACCGGGGTCGGCTACGTTAAGTTAGGGTTTCAGCGGGCGATGCAGATGGCGCCCGAGGTCGAGCACCGGATCGCCGATATGTCGGAGCGGCTGGCCAACATCGAGCGCCTGGCCGGCGATCTCTCGGATGACGAGATCCAGCCCGATAGCGCTGACGCCGAGAGCTTAAAAATCGCGATCCAAAGCTTGTCCCAAGAGGGCCAGCTGATTGTGCGGGAAGGTCTCACTTTCGATTATCCCGACAGTACCGCGATCATCCCCGACCCGCGCTGCCGCACCCTGAAAGGGTTTCTCGGCGCCGATTGGGTGGCGCAAGAGTATTTGCTGACCGAAGACGAGATCGAAGAGATCTACATGGTCGATGTTGGCACCTCTTATACCGCCTACAACGAGCACGGTCAGACCACTGGTTACGAGCCCTCGGGCGAGCGGCACTACTCTGCCGGCAGCGGTGACAGTGACGGTCTGGTGGCGCCGAGCCTGGCCTGCGTCTGGGAGATCTACAACCGCAAGGACGGCAGCGTCTACGTCGTCTGCGACGGCTACCCGGACTTCCTGCAGGAACCGGGGCCGCCGGAGACCCAGACCACCCGGTTCTGGCCGTGGTTCAGTATCGTTCTCAACGAGGGCTACGACGAGAAGACCCTCTTCCCGCAGTCGGACATCGACTTGATCCGGGACATGCAGCTCGAACTCAACCGCGCCCGCCAGGGGCTGCGCGAGCACCGGCGCGCCAACCGGCCGAAGACCGCGGTCGCGGCGGGCCTCCTGGAGGAGCCCGATCTTGAAAAGCTCCGCACCCACCCGGCCAACGCGCTACTGGAGCTCAATGCCCTGGCCCCGGGACAGAAAATCGACGACGTTTTGCAGGTCATCCATATGCCGCCGATCGATGCGGCGGTTTACGATACGGGTCCGGTTTTTGAGGATGTCCTTCGGGTCCTGGGGTCCGACCAAGCCGATCAAGGCACTACCTCGAACGCCACGGCAACCGAGGTTTCGGTCGCGCAGTTCTCTCAGAACACCGACCTCACCTCGACGATCGACGACATCAACGACGTGATGACCGAGATGGCCCAGGCCGCGAGCCAAATCCTCGTCCTCAACGTCAGCCAGGAGACTGTCACCAAGATCGTCGGCCCCGGCGCGGTGTGGCCCATGTTGGACAAGCAGACCGTCGCCGAGAACGTCTGGCTGGAAGTGGATGTCGGCGCTAACGGCCCGCCTGACCGCCAGCAGGATGTGCAGATGCTGACCCAGCTGGTGCCCCTCCTGCAGCGCATCCCGGGGATTAACCCGGAGTGGCTGGCCCGCCAGTTGATCAACCGGATGGGCGACAGCCTCGACCTCAGCGAGGCGTTCTCCGAGGGCGTCCCCAGCATGGAAGCCTTGAACCAACTGATGGGGCGCCCGCCAGCCCCGCCCGCCGGTCCCGAGGGGGGACCGGCGGGCGAGGGTGGCCCCGAGGGGGCCGGACGCGGCCCTCCCCGGCCGCCTGACCCCGGCGCCGATCCTAACGCGCAGGGACCGGTGGGCGCCACCAACGCGATGACCGGTCCCGGGACCGCGGGGGCGCTGGGACCGCGGGTGCCGCCGCTTCAGGTCTACGGCCGCAACGGTAACCGTCCCGGCCTGGGCGGCGGCATGCCGCGCGGCGCCACCAGCAACCCGGGGTTCCCGACGCCATGATCCTGCTGACCGCTGCCTTGGTCCTGGTGCTGTTGCACCGGGCCGACGGCAGTCCGGTGCATGTCGCTCCGTCACAGATTACGTCGTTGCATGATAGACCGGCAGTAGGGGTGCGGGTGGTCAGCCGCGCGGCGAACTGCGTGATCTGGCTGGCTGACGGCAAGGTGCTGGCGGTGCTGGAGCCGTGCGACGTGGTCCGGAAATTGTTGTCCGAGGCGGGCGGCGCCCCATAGCTTGTGTCCTGCGCAGGACAAAACCCTAGACACCAACCCTACAAAAGCCCATAAGCTCTTGCCGGAACACAAGGATCGGCAAGACCTTGTCGGACGACAACTCGATCCCAGACGTAGCGGCGCCCTCGTCAGGCGCACCCGAACCTTCAGCACCGGCGCAGCCATCGCCGGCGCCCGACAGTAATGCGCCGCCGTCAAGCGCACCCGACGTAACATCGCCATCGTCAGGCGACAGCCGCCAGTCAGACCGTGAAGGGCTACTTGCCGTAGTCAAGACGGTCGTGGAGACCAGGCCCGAGAAATCGGCCCTCCCCTCGGACGCTACCGACGCGGAGACCGACACCCAGGACCAGACCTCCCAGGACCAGGCAGCGGCTACGGGCGAGGGGACACCCCCGCCGGATGTCAAACCACCTGAACTTGCCGACCCGACCGAGGCCGATCTTAAAAAGCTCCGGCCGGAAACCCGGCGGCGTTTCGAGCAACTGCTATCGCAGCGCAACGAGGCTCGTCAGAGCTTCGAGGCAGTACAGCCGGAGCTGGAACAGCACCGGCAGTTGCAGGGCTATCTTCAGCAGCACCAGTTGGCACCGGAAGATGTCAACCAGCTCCTGGGGGTGGGTGCCGCCCTGCGGCGCGGCGATTACCAGGGCTTTCTCGACGGTGTCACACCTTATGTGCTCGCCGCCCAGGAAGTCTTGGGTCTGCGTATCAGCTCCGATCTGCAAACCCAGGTCGACGAAGGGCTGATCGACGATGCAACCGCTCGCGAGCTGACGCGCACGCGGCACCGCGCCGCGCAAGCGGAAGCTCGCCTCAACGACGCGCAACAGGTGGCGACCCAAACCCAGCAGACGCAGCAAGTGGATCATATCCGCAACGCTGTCGACACCTGGGAAGCCGGCATCCAGCGGACAGACCCCGACTACGCCCAAATGTCGGGTGCTGTTCGTCGGTTTGCCCAAGGACTTCTGCAGGAACGGGGGCTCCCCCAGAACCAGCAGCAAGCCGTGGCACTGGTGCAAGCGGCGTATGACGAAGCCAAAGCGGTGTTCCGCCGAGCGCAGCCCGCGCCGCGGCCGACCCGCCCCTCTCCGTCCAGCATCCATGTCGCAACCGGCACGTCCGCTGGCGCCAATCCACGCAACATGAAGGAAGCCGTGGTGATGGCGCTCGCAAACATGCGGCGGGCCTCCTGATGTGGATAAACCGCGATGGCGTTTACAGCTGGAGAAGTCACCAACATCGCTAATGCCGCCCTCGACTACTACTATAACAAGGGCGACACCTTTAAGCAGTCGATCCAGTCCAAGCCGCTCCTGCGTCTTATGGAAGGTTCTGCCAAGTCTTTCCCGGGCGGCAAGGGATCTATCTCGCTGGGGGTCAAAGGCACTTACGGCGCCGGCGGCACCAACGACAAGGTGGTTGGGTACACCCACAACGACACCGTGAGCTTCTATACGCCTGCCAACATCCAGCGGGCCAACTACCCCTGGCGCGAGCACCATATCGGTCTGACGCTCACCCACACCGAGCTGAAGATTGACGGCATCTCCGTCACCGACGAAGAGGGCAACGGCGAGACCCTGTCGAACCACAGCGACCGGGATGTCACCGTCCTCGTCAACCTCCTGCAGGACAAGCTGGAGGATTTCGGCGAGCAGTACGCCCGCACGATGAACGCCCTCTTATGGGGCGACGGGGTGGCCGACGCCAAGGCGCTCGCGGGCATCCAGTCGATCATCGCGGCGATCCCCAACGCCGGGACCCTCGGGGGCATCGCCCGGAACACCAACACCTGGTGGCAGAACCGGGCCGCGACGGCGGCCTATGGCGGCGCCGGCGGGCGCGGCGCGGTGACCTCCAATGCGGCCAACGGCGGCGCGCTCCTGCAGTTTCTGCAGAACGAGTACCGCCAGCTGATCCGCTACGGCGGCCGGCCGACCAAGTGCCTCGCCGGATCGGCCTTTATCAACGCGATGGAGATCGAGCTGCGGGCGAACGGCAACTACTCGATGACCGGTTTCACCGGGACCCAGGACGGCAGCATGGGCCAGCTGAAGTTCATGGGCACGACGATCGAGTACGACCCGACCTTGGACGATCTCGGCTTCACCAAGCGGGCCTACTGGTGGGACCCGCGGCACATCTATTTGATGAAGATGGACGGTGAGTGGGACCACAAGTTTACCCCCTCGCGGCCCTACAACCAGTTCGTCGTCTACAAGTCGATGACCCACACGGGTCAGATGGTTGCGCAACAGGTGAACTCGGCGCTCGTCGTCGAGATCGCCTAACCGCGCGCGGGGACCAGTCTCCAGTTCCCCTGGCTGGTCCCCGTTTTTCTAAAGGAGGAAAGATGCCGGCTTTTCATCTTTTGCGTTGCCTGGTCGCGCTGGGCGGCGGTTCGCAGCCCGACACGGTGGTCTACCGGGACCGGACCCGGCCGATCGTCTTCCCCGAGCTGCCGATCCTGCAGTACATGCACGGCGAGGAGGCGATCACCGAGATCCATGTGGTCGGCCAGTGGGACGCCACCAACGAAGAGGTCCTGCAGCGGCTGCAGCTGACCTATGAGCCGGATGTCATTAAAGAGGTCTTTCCCGGCGCTCGCCCACGACTGCCGCTGTCGGACCCCTCGATCCCGAAATGCACGCTCCCGGTCTACAAGCCGCGCTCGCCGCGTCCGGCCAACCCGGACCCGACCTTGCGACCGCTCGATCAGTTCACGGTGTCCGACCGACCGGTCCTGGAGGCGCCGCCTTTGGCCGAGGAAGACGACCCGACCCCGGACGAGATCGCGGCCCACGCCCAGGACGACGAAGAGATCGAGGATATGGGGCTCGACAACCCGATGCCCGAGCCCGGGGACCTGCCGCACGTCGTGCGCGACACGATGGGCCGCGGCTCGTCACGCCGGGCTGGCGCCGCCAGGGCGCCCTCGACCCTGCCCGATGTCAATGCCGGCGGCAGCCACAGCCCGACCTTTGTCGACACCAGCCAAGGGGTGCCGCGCTGATGCCTCGCCAGCTGCGCGACATGCTGACCGATCTCCGCGCCGAGATCGGTCACTCGACCAACGTCGCGCACGGCATAAACGACAGGGAAACCCTGTTGTATTATTTGAACCGCACCCAGGTTCAGCTGTACCAGGACTACGACTGGCCGCAGCTGATTATCGACCGCGACATCGGCCTGGTGGATGGGCAGCGGTATTACCCCTACCCGGTCGACCTGGCGTTCGATGACATCGGCTCCGTCCATGTGCTGGTCGGCAGCTTCTACCAGGAGCTGACCTACGGCATCGGCCCGCGCGAGATGACGATCCTCAACTCGGCGGCCGGGTTCAAGCAGTTCCCCACGCTGAAGTGGATGCACCACGCCGACGACAACACTCTGGAAGTCTGGCCGGTCCCCGACGCCAGCGCGGCCGGCGCGGTGGTCCCGCCCGATCCTGATCCTGGATTGCCGCGGACTGTCACCTACCCGGCCAGCCTGCGGCTGCGCGGGACCAAAACCATCGTGACGATGGTCGACGACAGCGACCTCTCGACCCTGCCCGACAATTTGATCGTACTTTTTAGCGCGGTCGAGATCCTCCAACGCGACGACGCCAAAGATGCCGCGCTCAAGCTCAACAAGGCCAACGAGGCGATGCGCCGTCATCGGGTGCGGCAGGGCTCGCACAAACGGGTGCGCGCGATGGCGATCGGCGCCGGTGGCGGCGACGCGCAGGCGCGGCACCATTACCCGCCGGCGATCGGCCTCGATTACATCCCTGTCGGATACGGTAGCGGGCCTGGCGGCGTTGGCGGCGGTGGTGGCGGCAGCGTTCCCTGATGGCTGGCAAGGTTTTCTCTGTCACCGATTTCAAAGCCGGGCTCGACGTTCGCAAGACCCCGCTGACCGCCCCCGGCGGCTCGCTCCGTATCCTGGAGAACGCTGTCCTCAACCAGGGCGGCGAGATCGAGAAGCGCCAGGCTTTCGTCTACATGACGACGATCGCGCCCTTACCGGTGGGGCTGATGAGCTACATGATCGGGCACGCCGGCGCCCTGCACGTTTTCGGCGAGCATCACGAAGGCGCGGTGATCGCCCCCGGCAGCCTGCCGGTGCCGATCGTCTATCACGCCCTGGCCGACCCGCCGGGGACCACCGAGCTCGTCGAGATCCTCGATGTCGAGCCGTTCGACGACAAGTTCTTTGTCTGCGCCCAGACCGCGGACGGCGCGACCTGCTGTTACTACGACGGGTTTATCGTCACCGAAGGTGCCGGCGGCGCCGGCGGTTTCAGTTCGGGCACCTACGCCCGTACCTGGAAAAGCAAGATGTACCGGATCGACGGGAAGTACCTGCGGTTTTCCGGGATCAACAACCCGGCGCAGAACGATCCCTCGTCGGTGACCGAGCCCGGCGCGGGTTTTATCAACCTGGCGCTCAACGACCCTGACGGCGAGCAGGCGCTCGCAATGGAAGTCTTCTACCAGTCGATGGCGGTGATGGCGCGGCTGCAGACCCAGGTCTGGACCCTCGACCCCGACCCGACCAAAGACACCCTGGCGCAACTCCTGCGACAGGGCGTCATCAGCCCGCGTTCGGTAGTGCAGTTCGGCACCGGTGACGTGCTCTTTCTCTCCGATAGCGGCGTGCGGTCCCTCAAGGCGCAAACCGCGTTCAGTCTCGCCGCCAGCGTCAGCGACGTAGGGTCGGCGATCGATCTCATGCTGATCCCGATCATCCGCACCAACTCGACTGCCGTGAACAAGGCGGAAGCGGTGGTGCAGCCGATCCAGGGCCGTTACTGGCTGGTGATCGACGACACGATCTACGTCCTCTCGTACTTTCCGGCCGGGCAAATCACGGCGTGGTCGACGATGAAACCGGGGTTCGTCGTGCGGAACTTCGCTGTCGTCAACAACACCGTCTACTGCCTCGATATGGTCGGCAATATCTACCTCTACGGCGGTGTCACTCAGAACGAGTACGACAGCTGCAAAGTCACCATCCGCACGCCGCATCTCTCGGCCGACAACCCGACCGAAAACAAGCGCATCAAGAGTGTCGATGTAATGTGCCAGGGCCAGTGGTCAGTGAACATCGGCATGCTGCCCAACAACACCGAGGCGTTCGAGCTGTGCGCCACGATCCAGGACAATACCTACGGGCTGCAAAGCATACCCTTTGCCGGCTATGGCACGCATTTCGGGGTGCATCTGGAGCACCAGGCTCCCGGCCCGGCGCTCTTGGCCAGCCTGCATTTCAATATCGAGGCGGGGGTGGTCAAATAATGGCGAAGGTCCAAGCCACTCCGGTCACCGCTGAAGGGCTCGCCTATATCGTGCGCAACCTGCGCCCGCGGGACCGGCGCGAGATTTTTGCCCTGCGGTGGGACGACGACGAGGCCCAGTTTGTCGCCCACGTTTACGCTTCCGCCGGCGAGTTGTGGCGGATGTGGTCGATAGACAGCGAACCGGTGGCGGTCAACGGGGTGGTCCCGGTGCGCCCGGGGGTGGTGATCGCCGGCGCCTTTGGGACCAGTCGCTGGCGCTCCGTCGTCAAACCGATGACCCGCTGGTCCCTGGATTACGTGATCCCGATCCTGCGCCAGGCCGGCTACCACCGCGGCGAAGCCTACGTCCTGGCTGAGAACACCGACAGCCGGCGCTGGATCGAGCTCTTGGGCGGCGAGATCGAGGCGGTGCTCAAAGGCTTCGGCCGGCAGCGTGAAGATTTTCTCCTCTATGCCTGGGACCTCACTCAGGAAAGGAACGAGCGTGTGTTTCTTTGGCGGAAGCAAGGTCCAAACCGGGCCGCAGATGGCGGCTGTCAGCTACACTAATCCTGCGACTGGGGTCCCCGGGCAGTATTGGGTCGAGCAAGGCGTCCCGGGCGAGTACGCTGCGCGGGGTGCGACGACAGTCACTGCCTACCAGCAGATGGCGGCGCAGGATCTTTCCGACAAACAGATCCAGGCCCAGAAGGACATCGCCGGCCAGCAACAGACCTTTAACGAACAGCAGTTTGCCGCCCAGCAAGCGCAGTACGAGCAACAGCAAAAACAAGTTCAGGAACAGGCCAAGCGGCAGAGCGAGTACGACACCGGCCGCGCCCAGGTCCTAAGTGAAGGCACCAACCAGATCAATCAGGCGTTCTCGCGGTTCAGCCCGGATTATTTCAACCAGTACGCCAAAGACTATCTCGCCAAGTCGCAGGACGAGATCGACTACCAGCGTCGCCAGGCCCAGAAGGACCTCGGGTTCCAGCTGGCCCGGCAAGGGATCTCATCCTCGCAGGCCGGGGTCAACCAGGAAGGGCTGATCGAAGAGAAGGCCGGGCGCGCGACCGCCGAGCAAACCGACGCAGCGCAGAAAGCCGCGGCGGGCCTTCAGACCGATGTCGCCAACGCCAGGTCGAACCTGGCCAACCAGGTGGCGTCTGCCGAGAGCATCGGCAGCCCGATCGCGGGGTCCACCATCGAGGACGTGAACACCTCGTTGCAGACCCAGCGCAACGCGATCTCGCCGATCGCCACCTCGGCCGGCGATGTTGCGTCCTCGCTGCAGGCGGTCCCCACGGTCAGCACCCTCGGGTCGATCTTCTCGGGGGTCCTCGGCGCCGGCGGCAACTTCCTCGGCGGTCTGCAGTCGGGGCAGATCATGGGGCAGTTCCAGAAGGGGCTTTCCGGGACCGACCCCAATAGAAGCAGCACGAGGTAGGTCCGATGTGCGATCCAATCTCGGCGGGCATCGCCACCGCGGTCGGCACCGCCGCCTCGCTGGCCGGCACCTACATGGGCGCCCAGGCGCAGCAAAAGCAGGCGCAGGCGATCGCCCAAGCCAACCAGCAAACCCAGCTGGCGCAGAACCAGGGTTTCACCCAGCGCATGCAGGCCGGGGTAGCCCAGACCGCAGCGCAAACCGCGGCCAGCCAGGAAACGATCCAGGCCCGCAACCAGGCCGCGATGTCGATGCGCGACGCGCAGATGAAGTCGCTGCAGGACTACCAGGACACGATCAACGCCCAGAACGCCCAAGCCGAGCGCCTGCGCGGGGTGGGCGATGTTGCAGCGCAAGATCTGCTGACCCAGACCGGGCCGCAGGCGCTTGACCAGGCGCAGGCCCAGCGGCAAGCCCAAGCCGCCGCCTTCCTGAAAGAGAACCTGCCGCCGAGCCCGGACGCCACCAGCCCCGACGCGGTCGGGAGCGATCCGGTCAACCGAGGCGCCTTGGCCCGGCGCACCGCGGAGGCCGCCACCAATATCCGCGATTATGGCAGCCGGATCGCCCGCGCCGGGTCCTACGCGGCGCCCACGAACGCGATCAACCTGGCGATCGCCGACGCCAAGTACGGCATCATGCCGGCGCAGCACGCGGAAGAGCTCCTGAAATCGGGCAGCGCCACCCGGCTGTTGCCGAGCAAGGTGGGCTATCAGGCGGCCACCGGGGAAGGCCAGGCGCAGGACCTTCTCTTGCAGTCGCGCGGCCAGAACGCGCTCGACGCGGCGGGCTTGAGTTACGGCAACGCCACCAGCCTTGCGAACCTGCAGCAAGCCAACGCCGATCAGATCACCAAGAACAAGCTGGCGCAGACCTCGGCCAACCTGGAAGCCCAGGCGAGCCAGGGGAAGGTCATCCAGGGCGTCGGGCAACTGGGGCTCTACGGCGCCGGCCAGTATTACGGCGGCGGTAGCCCCCTCTCCGGGATCTTCGGCACCGGTGGGACTTTCGGCAGCCAAGGCCCGATCTTAGGGAACGCGGCAGACGCCTCGATCCGGGCCGGCGGCGCGCCTCTAGCGATCACATAAGGGGTTCGGCGCATGAAGACCGGTTACGAAGACTGGGACCAGAACCTCAAGACCTTGAGCCAGTCGCTCTTCCCCGACCCGAGCAAGCAGGCGCACGCCTATTACTACGGGTCCGAGGCGCGCAAAGCGCAGCTCGACGCCGCCAAGCTGCAGGACCAGATGGCGGCCGGGCACACCGCGTTGGGCATGCAGTTTGGCCGGGTGCCGAACCCGACCTACCAGCCCGGTTTCGGCGGCACGCAGATCATGGTGGACCCGAACTCGCAACCGGCGCCAGGACCAGCGCCCACCGGTTTGGGCGCCGCTGTCACGGCGATGCCGCCGCAAGCTGTCGCCAACGGCGTGGTCGCCGGGGTAGAGAACAACGCGCAGTCGGGCACCTTGCCGCCGATGGCGCCGCCGACGCCGGGCTCGCCCCCGGCACCGACCACCACTGCGTCCAACGGCACCACCCCGTCAAACAGCCCGGCGACGTTGCACCCCGGCAGCGTCACCTCGGCCGGCGGCGGCGGGGTGATCATGGCCGGGCCGGCGGCAGCGGACGGCACCCCGGCGCCGGCGGCGTTCAACATGGGGCAGCTGATCGCCTTGCAGATCGCCGCCGGGGCGACCCCCGAGGCGGCTTATGCCACTGCCCGCGGCACGCTGGGGAACATGGTCAAGAACGGCCAGATCGCCTTGCCGCTGGCCGAACAGATGGCCGCCTTCTATGGCGCGCCACAGATGCGGGTGCAGACCCTGACCAACGAGGGGAACCTCGCGGTTGGCGCTCAAACCCAGGCCGGTGCAACTCAGCGCACCGCGATGGAACAGGCCGGGCAAACCCAACGCACCGGGATGACCGAGGCTGGCGCGACCCAGCGCACCGGGATGGCGCTGCAGGACATCGTCGCCCCGAACGACCCGACGCAGATCACACGGGTGCCGCTGGCACAGCTGCAAGGCCCGGGTGGCACTCCTAGCTACAACCCGAACGCGGTCACCGCAGGGGTGGCGCCTGTCTTGGTGCAGCCCGGTGGTCCCGGGACCACCGCTTACAGCCAGCCGGCGTTCCGGGCGCAGCAACCGGTGCCTGGGGCGCCCGGGCAGCCACCGCAGCCGGGCATGCCGACCTATCAGGCGGGCACCGAGGACATCCGGCAGACCCAGCTGGGCGCGACCAAGAGCTTTATCGACCCGAAAAACCCGACCGTCCTGATCCCCGGCACGATCGAAGAAGCCCGGCAGAACGGCTGGTGGGACGTTCCCAAGAGCCCGGAGGAGTGGGCCGGGCTGGCGGCCTATGCCTCGGCCAACGTGCCGCCGGATCAAGCCCAGAAGATCCGCGAGAGCGTGCTGGCGTTTGGCGCATCGACGGCAGTGAAGCCGACCGATGCCAACGAGAACTTCAAGAACCAGGCGCTGATCAACCAGCAGCTGCAGACGCACATGCCGGTGCCGACCAGCGAGTACCCGCTGTCGCAGACCAACCAAAACCTGCAACTGGCGGCGGCATCACCCAATGCCTCGGCCGCCCTGACCGCCCTGTCGGAGCAGTATTTCCGCTACGACCCGGAGACCCGCGGCAACCGGATCACGGCGACCAATAAGGCGATCCAGCAGCTGGCCGACGAGGGCTACATCAACCTCAAGCAGCCCCGCACCTTGAGTGCCTTTGGGCAACCGACCTCGATCAACGTGGCCAACAAGGACGGCGTGCTGCAAGAGCACTTCCGGGTGGACCTGCTCGACCCCAAGACCAAGAAGCCTTACGCGGAAGGGCAAGTCCCTCCCATCACGATGCGGCGGTTGAGCAACGCGGTTATGCCCGCAGCCCCGGCTGGCCCCGGCCCGCGGGGTCCGGCGCCGCTGGTCACCGGCAGACCACCGGGTGGCGCAGCGGCTCCGGCAGCGCCGGCGGCACCGGCTGCGGGTGCTCCCACCGGGGCAATTGGCACGGCACGCCCCGGCACACCGGACGGTCCCGCAACGATCAGCGGCAAACCTGTCGTCGTTCGCGGCGGCTACATCTTCCCGGGCTAGGAGCTGACCGATGGCCGCTCTCCCGAGAGCCCCCGAGTTGGTCACGATCACCACCCCTGGCGGGGCGCGCTTCTCGGTTGCTAAGGCGCACCAGGCGGCGTTCCAGGGCCTGGTGAACGACCTGGAAGCTGGCGGGTATGCCCTCAACCCGAAGACTTCGGGCGGGTTCAACTCGCGCTATATCGCTGGCACCCAGACACCGTCCGAGCATGCCTTCGGGCGGGCGATCGACGTGAACTGGGACGAGAACCCCCGCGGTGGCCGAGGCAAGATCCCGCGGGATGTCGCGCTGTCGTTGGCCGACAAATACGGCATGACCTGGGGCGGCACCTGGAAGAACCCTGACGACATGCACTTCGAGATCCGCCAGCTGACCCCAGGCGGCGCGCTCACCAAAGTTGCCGTGCCGAACGCTGGTCCGGATTTTGGCGGCGGCAGCGACGCGGCCCCGGTCTACGCCGACACCGGCGACCCGCAGTTCAAGTCGGGCCTGGCGGTGCCGCAGGCGCCACCCGAGGCGCCCGACCCCGCCCGCCAGGCCGCGCTGGCGTCGCTGGCGCTGCAGCAAACCCAAAGCGGTCCTCTCGGGGCTGCCAGCGGTTTCAACGCCCCCACCTCGTTGGGCGACGCCTTCGCCCAGGCGGTGAAAGCCGGCCAGCCCGCGGCGCAGCCGCCTTCGACGATCCTGGGTGCGCCTAGCTATACCAATGTCGGCGGCCCGATCCCGCTGGCTCGCAGGATCGGTTGATGCCGCTCGACACCCTGCCGGTCCTCGACCTCGACCCGGTAGCGCCGCCAGCATCGCCCCCGCCGAGCACGCTGCCAGTCCTCGATCTCGACCCGGCCCCGGCCGCTGCGTCACCACAACAAGCGTCGCCCGGCACTCTGCCGGTTCTCGACCTCGATCCGACACCGACCGCGCAAATCCCGCTATCGTCGATCTACACCCCGACTACCGGCGCTCCCGGAGCCGAGAGCCTGGGCGACATCTTCGGGCCGCCGATGCCGCCCCCGGTGACGCCGCCGGCCCCGACAGCGACAGCGGAACCGCCGGCCTTTACCGATCCGATGAGCGGTATGCCGATGGCGCCCTTGGTCAACGGCCCGCCGGCGCCGCTGGCCGACACCGGAGAGGGGTTCCTCGGCGGGCTCGCCCCCGGCTTCCGGGATACGTTGCGCAACTACGCCCGCACCTTCAGCGGGCAAGCCTTCACCCCCGACCCCGAGGCCCCGCCGCAGCCCACGGAGCGCACCTGGCTCAACCAGCTGGGTTATGGCCTTGGCGCCTCGCCGGTGGTGATGGGCGGCGGGATCGCCGGCGGGATAATGGGCGCTCCAGCCGGCCCCGCCGGGGTAATCGCCGGCAGCGGTCTCGGCATGGGCCTGCCGGCTGCGGTCGAGGCGCTGGGACCATCCTACCAGGCCGCGCGCCAGCAAGGCATGCCCCACGACGAGGCGGTGAACTACGCGGTCGACAAGGCGGTAAACACCGGCTCGATCACCGCAGCGACGGCGCCGCTGTTTGCGCTGACACCCTTCAAGGGTCTGGTCGGGCGGTTGCTCTACCAGTCGTTTGTCGGCATGCCGGCGGCGGGGGTAGCTACCCGGGTCGGGGTGCCGGCGGTGATGGGGGAGCCGCTGCCGAGCGCCGGTGAGCTCGCCACCGGGTTCAGCCATGATGTCGTCAGCGGTCTTGGTTTTGGTCTGGGGCACCATCTCGGCACCCGGGCGATCGAGGCGACCCGCCCGGCGGCCCCGCCGCCACCGGTCCCGGCGACCTCGCCGGTTGACGCCGCCTCGACCGCGGCGGCGTCAACCGGCGAGGTCTACCGCACCGAGCGTCCCAGCGAGGTGTATCCGGTCCCGGAACCGCCGCGGCCGGAACAGCCGGTGGCTACTGCCGAGTTCGGGCCAGCACCGACACGGATTGACGTAACTCCAACCGGGCCAGAAGGTGTTCGGCCTTCTGAACCTGTTCCTGCGGCAGCCGCTCCGGCGCCGCTTGCTGCAGAAGCCCCAGCAACACGCGAAGGTCCGCCGCCGTCTGCGCCTGCTGTTGTGTCGGCACCTCGCCTTCCCGCAGAAGAGCCTCTACCTGCCAGATCAGTCGCATCAGAAGCAGAGGCAGGTCCGCCGGGGGCCGTTGTCGAGCCATCGCGTCCTCCTGAACCGGTTATAGGTGAACCCGTTGACCGACCTGGTGCCGCCTCCGGAAGACCCGGAGAGCCAGCTCCTGTGGGCGAGACAGGTGCTCCAGGAGTGGAACCAAGACCCGGAGAAGTACCGGGGGGTCCTCGGCTGGGAACTGATCTTGGCGAGCGCCCGTCGGATACTCAAGGAGCACGACCCGGAGAACAACCAGCTGCCGCCGCCGTACCGCCCGAGCCGCCGGCCAGGGCGGCCGCGGAAGCCCCCACCGAGCAGGCCGCGCCGGTAGACATCAGCCGGCTCACGCCGGAAGAACTGCACGCTGAAGTCACGCGTCGTGGGCAGGCGTCAATCGCTGCCGAGGACGCAGTCGCCGCGAGCACCCGCGGCAGTCCCGAGGAGCGTGCCGCGTCAGACGCAGCCGGCGCAGCCGAGCGGGCTTTCGCCGAGGTCCGGCGGGCCTACGAACAGCTGCCTGATCGCGAGTTCATCGTGACCCGGCGCCAGGGCCGCCAGGATCACGAGGCCACGGTTACCGGCAAGACCCAGCAAGAGGTTCTTGAAACCGAACAGCGAAACGCCGAGAGCTACAACCGAGGGGTAGGCCAAGCGCGACAGCTAACGGTCACCGGGGTACGTCCCGCGGCCGAGGCGCCCGCAACCAGGCCAGCCGAGACCCGCCTCACTACCGAGCCCGATCACACGGTCCCTGGCCAGCACGTCGCCAAAAACCCGGCCGGCGAGGTGGTCGGCAAAGGCGCCTCGCCGGAGGCAGCCACCGCGGACGCGCAACGGCGCAGCCTCACACCCTACGCGGAGGAGCTGCCGGCAGCCCGTGCGCCGGAAGATTACCGCACGCTCAACCCCGACATCCCGGCCACAGAGTATGTCCGCCGGCTGGCCGAGCTGCGGGACAACAAGCCCCGGCCGATCGACAAGCTGTGGCGCAACCCGGAGACCGCTCCGCCCGAGCAGGTCGCTGCCGCCCGGGAAGCCCTGCGAGCCTGGAACCAGGAGTACCGCCAGGTTGCGCGGGCGCAGAAGCTGGCCGAGGAGCGCGACAACGCAGCGTATCGGGCCAGGCAGGAAGCTCCAGCCCCGCTCGAAGACCAGGCTGTGGTCCTGCCGGAGGCTGGCCGTGCCCCGGGACCGCGGGAAGAGGCCGGGACCACTGGTCCCCGCGCCGAAACTCCGGCGCCTGTGAAAGCCGACGCCACACTCACCAAGCTCCAGGCCACCCGCGACGCGCTGACCAACAAGGTCAGGACCCCGGCTGAAGAGCGCAAGCTGAACACCATCAATCAGCAGATCGCCCGGCGCGAGGCGACCCTGAAAAAGGCCCGGGCGGCCGAGCCCTTGGCTGACCAGGCCCTGGCCGAGGACCGCCGCGGTGGGGTGAAACAGCCCTTCTCGGGGCCGCCCAAGGTCGGCCGCGAGCCGGATTTCCTCGACTACAAGTTCAACGACGGGACCAGCGTCTACCGATCGGTTCTCGCCGAGGCCGGGCACAACCCGGACACCGCCACCTCTCTGCCGATCGAGAAGCAGGTCCCGATCCTGACCTCGCACATGGAGAAGAAGTTCGGGTTCAAGAGCGTCACCGTGATCGGTCCCCGCGGCGAAGCACCCAGCCGGGTTGACCTAAAGATCGCGCGCGATGCGATGCTGGACATGACCCGGGCCACTCACGATCTGATGGCGGTCCTGGGGTTGCCAGCCGAGGCGGCGTCCGATCACGGCAACCTTCGCCTGGTCATCGACCCAACCGGCAAGCCCGGCTACTTCGGCAGCTATGTTTCTGACGGCACGATCCACGTCGTGGCCGGGGCCAACAGCTTCGGGCACGAGTGGATGCACGCGATCGACCACCTCCTGGCCGAGCGGTTCACCAACAACCCGCGCGACATGAACCGACTACTGACCCAGTACGCCCGGGCCAGCGGGCTCGATGTCACCGACAACGTCCAGGCCGCGATGGCCAAGCTGATAAACACCATGTTCTACCAGGACGCGGCCCTCGCAGCCCGGCACCTCGCGCTGAGCGTGGACGCCGCCAAAGTCGACAAGGCCGGCAACCCAACCAAGAAAGCCCTCGCCGCCCAGGACCAGCTGGAAAAGCTCGAAGCCGGCGGCTCGAAACTTCGCATCCACGCCTCCGACTTCCGCCAGCAAGCCGCCGCTATTAGACCGGGTAACCCCTATTTCCCCAGCGTTATGGAGATGCTGGCGCGGGCGGGCGAGGCTTATATGGCCGATAAGGCGCGGGCCAGCGGGATCGACCCGCGCGGCGTCGTCATGCCGGACGAAGCCTACAACAATATGGTCGATCGCCAGCTGCGGATGGCCTACCCCAAGCAGGACGAGCGCACCGCGATCTTCGCGGCGTTCGACGATTTGTTCAAAGCGATGCAAGCCGAGAGCATCCTCGACAAAGGCAAGCCGCCGATTACGGTCTCCAACTACAGCATCTCCGATCGGCACTACTGGCCGATCACCGCGCCCGCGGCAGCCAGCGCCGGGATGACCGGGCTGCCCGGGCTCGTCACCCGCGAGTTCAACTCCTACAACAACTTTACCGGGCGGCTGCGTGACGCGCTGCGGCTGACCGACCCCAACCGGCCGCCGCCCTTGCCGGGACAACGCTGGGCCGACAGGACCAAGGATTTCGGCCGGGCAGCGCTTTACTCCTACGGCTCGATGATGAAGGTGATCATCGCGCGAGCCCCGGCCGAGGCAAAGACGATCCTGCAGCCGATCCTCGACAGCCTCGCCACCGCGCCGGGTTCCGGGCGCTATACCCCGGAGAACTTCGAGGAGAAGGTGCGCGTCACCAGCCGCGACTGGACCCGGCAGTTCGGCAACATGCTGGAAGACGCCGGTTTCAAGATGGCGCTGTCGTCGATCGTGCAGTCCCGGGTGGGCAGCAACGAGGCGATGACCACCGAGCAAGGGCTGATGCTGCGGCACGGCTTGGTCACCGGCGACACCAAGATGCCGGACGGGACCCCGATCCCGGCCAACATCCAAAAGCTGACCGGTCAGGTGCGGCAGCTGCTTGATGTGGTCTGGTCCCACGCCCGCGACGCCGGGCTCGACATCGGCTACGCCAAGAACGGCTTTTACCCGCGGATTTACGATCGTTACCAGGCAGCCGCCGATCCGGCCGGGTTCCGCAAAGCGGCGCACGAACTCTACTCTTTTATGTTCGACCAGGAACTGGGCGCGCCCGGGTCCGACCCGCAGGCGCTTCTCGAAAAGTGGACGACGATGCCGCGCGATACCCGCGCGTTGAGCACCAGCAACTCTCTGCCGGTAGACATGGCCGAGCTGAACCGGAACCTGCGCCGGCAACGCGAGATCGAGGAAAGCCCGGCCCCGACCGCTGCCGAGACCGCCGAGCTAAACCAACTGAAGATCGACGCCGAGCAACTGGCGATCGACGCGCACGACCCGCTGCGAGACCTGATCGCTACAACCAACGCCGACAGCTGGCACGCCAACCTGACCGGTGGCGCGATGTCGGATTTCGACACTGGGGCACCGGGCGGCAGGTTCCTGCAGGCCCGGGTGCTGCCGCCGGAAGCCGACCAGATCATGGCCGCCTACATGCACACCGACCCGATGGTGGCGATCCCCAGCTACCTGCACTCGGTGGCCCGGCGCGCGGCGTACGCCAAGTTGTTCGGGGCCAATAACGAGCGCATCACCGAGGCGATCGACAAACTCAACCGCATCGACGGCATGAGCGGTGACGACGTGTCGAAGTTTTTCGAGCTGGTGGCCGACGTCACCGGACGCAACCAGCGCGGCGCCTGGGTGCGTTTCGGCCAGAACGCGCACAACGTCGTCCAGGGCCTCGGCACGCTCGCGATGATGGAGCGCGCGGTGTGGTCTTCACTCACCGAGCCGGTGGTGGCGGGGCTGGCGACCGGTCAGATGCGGGCCGCGTTCAAAAACATGGGGTACACCTTCGGGCAACTGATGCGCACCGCCGACGCCCGGGACCGCACGGCGCTGGCCGAGCTGCTTAACGTGATTTCGTCGCCGCAGCATGACAGCGTCATGTTGTCCCGCCAGGGGGTCGACGTGAACGACCAGCCCCAGATGGGCCGGCTTCTTTCCAACTTCTACCGGGCGACGTTTCTGACCCAGGTCACCAACGGTCAGCGGGCGGCAACGGTAGGCACCAGCAACTGGTTTCTTGGCAAGCTGGCGCAGCACATCCTTGATACCGGCACCGACCCCAAGGCCGTCCACGGGCGCCAGGATGCGGCGCGCTGGCTGCGCGAGCTGGGCTTGCCGGACGAGATCCACCAGAAGTTCTCGCAGTTCATGGTGGACCTCCAAGGGAAGCTGCCGACCCCGCAGATGCTGGGCGCCGGTCCCGGGGCCAACGCCCTGGCGGGCGAAAACGCCGGGATGCTGTCCGGGATGGGCGACGCCTACTCGCTGGCGGTCAGGCGCCTCACCGATCGGATCATCCAGGACCCGTACAAGGTCGACCGAGCGATGCTGACCGGCAAGCCGATCCTGGGCCTGGCCTACCAGCTGATGTCGTTTAACTACTCGTTTCAGAAGAACGTGCTCAACCCGGCCGGCGAGCGGCTGGTTCATAACTTCCTGCGGGGCCGATCAGAAGCGATGAGCGGTCCCCAGCCGGTGGGCCAGGTCCGCGGCGCTCTCGCCGGTCTGGCGGCTCACCCCGGCGCACTGGCCGCAACAGTGGGAGCGGCGTTTGCGATGTACGCGGCCAGCCTGATGACCACAATCGTGCGGCAGTACATCCTCGCCCCGGACCAGTGGGACACGCACCAGAAAAAAGGCGATCTGTGGTCCTACCTAAAGGACCTGGCGTTCTCCAGGTCAGGGCTCAACGGTGTGCTCGATCCGCTTCTGCAAGCGTGGAGCCACCTGAAATACGACAGCGACCTGATGGCCGTGACGCATGGCGCCTCGCCCAACTACTACATAACCGCCTTGCAAAAAGTCCTGCAACCGATCCTCGGACAGGGCGACCCGAAAACCAACACCCAGCTCTATAACGCGGCGCAGGGGATGTTCAACCTGGTCGGGGTGCCGCTGATGGCTTACGGGTTGACCGCCGTTAGCTCAGTGGCCGGGCCGATCGGCAAGATCGGGGCGGGGCTTGCCCTGCAAGGACTGACCTCGCCCGCCGCCAGCAACCGGATCGCCACGATAGTGGCAGGACCCAAGGGCGCCACCCGGCCGGAACCCGCCGGCGCCGGAGATCCCGGCGAGCTGCCGGGGATGGAAGGCATGGACGGGCTGCCCGGGATGGACAGCGGGGGAGCCGGGGCCGGCGGCAAGGATGCTGCCGGCGGTCACGCCCTCGCAGCGGGGCCGATCATGGGGCTCATCGACGATGTCATGGTCCCCTCGATGCGCTACCTCGGGCCGATGATCAGCTCGCTGTCGCCGGCGACCAAGGCCGCCGCGGGCATCGCCGCGGGGGCTTACGGCGCCTACGAGTTCCTGAAAGCCGGCGCGCCGTTCCGCGGCCAGCCGGCGCCGGAACCCAAGAAATCCACCCAACAATAAGCAGATAGTAAGCCTGGCTTACTAACAAAAACACCCGACAACCGGCCAACACCGAGCGGCAAGCCGTTGAAAATAACTCTAATAAAATCAAGGGTGCCCGACAAACGCGGGACAAACCCGTTTGGAGGTGTGCAAATTGCACACCACCACAAAAAAGATTTATTCTAAATCAATGGGTTATACCCTAGTCCCCTGTCCTCCCGAAGGAAGGGGTTTGTAGTCACAATACACAAGCAATTTCAACTACTTAGACCATGTTTGTCCTGTACGTTGTAGGCCGTTGTAGGCCGTTGTTGGGCAGAAAACTGGCCGATTTGCACACTAAGCGGTAGCCGGCTACCGCTTGGGCCGCTTTGCAGCAAGGACAGATGCCGGACGGAACGAGTGGATGATAAGGGCAGGGCTGGGGTTTTACCACTCGCACACCATTTGAACACCTTCGCACACCTCGGGTTTTGCAGACCGGCCGACAACGGTTTTAGCCCTTTTGGTATCGCTTCACGACAAAACCCGCGGCGTCGACCGGCAAACCGGATGCCCAGGCCGGGGTCAGCCGCATCGCCGCAAGCATGCGGGCGAGGGTCTGATCGGCATCGTCCTCGTCGACCTCGGCGATCAGCTCGTCGTGGATCGTCGCGATCAAGGGCAGGTCTTTGAGCTTGAGCATCGCCTCGACCATCACGTCGCGGGCGACCGCCTGGGTGATGTTCTCGCAGTTATGGACGATTAGGGGGCCAGTCTGCCCGGCGACTACGAACCGGTGGCGAGGTCCTGCGTCGACGATGTCGTAGACCGCTTGCGAGGCGGCCGCCGATTGTTGTTCTGCTCCTTGGAGGTTTTCCAAGCGCAGTTTTCCGGTGAATACCCGCTGTCGTTGTCGACCCGATCGATGCTTAGACCCGGTTGATAGCTCGGCCCCATATCGCGCCAGAACGCATCGAAAGAGGTTTGCCACTCGGGACAGACCGCTATCCCGCGACCACCGTATCGCGCCCATGCTTGATGAGTAGGAAGCCGGCAACGATCGTTCATCGAACGCCAAACCGCATATGCCGGGTGCTTCGACATACCGTGTGTACTGACTGCTTGAAAGTGGATTGCTCGGGTTTGACAACCACAAGATTTCTGACCTTTTACGAACTCGGTTCGTCCTATCGAAAAAGTTTTTCCACAGGCGCAGCGGACTAGCCATACCGACTGTCGTGGTCGTGTACTGCCAGGTCGCGGTCTGGAGCCTTGGCGTTCTAGTACGGTCAGGAAGTGTGACCGGATGCCGGTCAAATCCAGCGGAAAGCTCGGCATGACGCCAACCCTCTATGGTCAAAACTCTATGGTCTGGCGTCATCAGAACGCCATCTAGGCAAACGCAGTCAGCAGTGCCGTTAAACACCACTCCAGCGTGCCGAACCCAGGAGATCCCGTCCCATATCAGATTGGCCCGGGAGAGCCATTGAATGGGAACCCAGCCCTGATCTGTCAAGACCAGGGTGCCGGCTGCTATGCAAGTTTTTCCAGGCCATGCCCGCAGTCTGACCCAGCCGCCGCCCAGTGAGCCCATGTAGGTGAACTCGTCATATCCCTTCTCATTGACCTCAATTTTAGGATGTCGGTACACCAGATGCCGGCCGCTCGGTAATCGCGCCAAGAGCGCGCCCGGACGATAGCTGAAGGTGATGTAGCCGATCTGTTCGACGGCCCCAGTACCGGCGCGTAGCACGCGCATCAGGGCCTTATGGCTCTCCCACCATAAGTTAACAATGCGGTTGTTAAGCTGACGCCAGGCAGCAACCGCGGTGATTGCCTCGTACTCGTTCAGAACTACGCCATAGGTCAGCGCGGTTGCCTGAAACTTCTCGTGCCCCATACCGTAGCCCAGCGCCAAAACGCAAACTTTGCCGAGGGCGCGGTTGTCGGACCCAAGCCGGTTCGCGGTCTCGATGTAGATGTCTTTGCCCTGGTGAAAGACATCGAGCGCGTCCCGCTGGCCGGCGAGCCAGGCCAACACCCGCGCCTCGATCTGGCTGAAGTCGGCGATCGCCAACCTCTGCAGGGGACCGGCCATGATGGTCGAGCGCAAGCAGGACGCGACGACCCCCAGCGCGCTGTCCTCGAACAGCATCTCCAAATCTTCCGGGGTGGCGCCGGCCCGGATCGCTCGCAGCGCCGCCGGCACGTCCTTGATGGACCCGCGGAACAGGTTTTGCGGCTGTAATCTCCTGCCGGCCCAACGGCCGGTCCTGGCTGCCCCATAATACTGAAAGGTGCCCCGCAGCCGGCCGTCGTGGGAGCGCGCTGAGGCGATGGCTGTGAGTTTGGCGGTAGAGGACCGGGAGGCGTCTAACCTGGCCTGTAGCGCGATCCTAGCGGGTCTGGAGAGGGTTTGATCGGCGAGTAAGGTCTGCACCGTGCCGCGGCGCAGATCGGGGGTGTCGACCCCCTGGAAGGCGAGCCACTCCTTCAGCTTCACCACCTGGCCCAGGCTGCGCACCTGGCCGTTGGTCAGCCGCACGATGTCATGGGTCAACCGGGTGTGCGCGGTGTCCATCAATGCCGCCAGCTCGGCGACGAGATGGTGATCGACCCCGATGCCCTTTTGGTTGATCCGGTGGTCGGCCTCGAACACCTGGCGTTCGCGCGGGGAGAGCTCGGGGACCCGGCGATCGAGCTCGCGCTCGGCCAGGACATCCTGGGCGCAGTAATCCTGGAGCGCCTTAAACCGCACCGGATCGGTCTCGTGCCACCAGGTGATGGTGGGCGAGAGGCTCCGCGGCCGGGCGAACCGCAGCATCAGGTCCCGGGAAGCATGGTCCTTCTGCTGGGTGAGCCCCAAGGCGCGGCCGACCAGGTCCAGCGACGCCGGGTAGCCCGCCACCAAGGCCCGCGCCATCGTGCAGGACCACTGGGACAACGGGATCACCGGCCAGCCCTGTGGGACCAGCTTGTTGAAATAGATGTTGAACTCGAACTGAAAGTTATGCGCCACCACCGTGGCGCCGGCGCGAACCGCGTCTACGAAAAGTTTAGGGGGCGGGCCGTTGAGCCAGGTCTCCACCGGGCCGGCGTCGATCGCAAAACAGAGAACCGTGACCCGGGTGTCCGGGTGCTCGGCATAGGCATGGCTGCCGGTCTTGCGCAGATCGGCGGTCGATGTGGTCTCAAGGTCGAGGACCAGACGCATCGGCTGACACCGGCTCCATGTTATCGAGCCGCGGATCGGGGGACGGGAAGAACGTCAGCCATACGTCGCGCGGCCCGCCCATGTCGATCGGGCGGCCTTTGTTGATCTCGGGAAACTCAAAAGGACGGATAGCGGCTTGCCGGTTCCGCCGACGCTCTACCTGTTTGGCGATTTGGTTGACGCGGTCCCGGCTGAGACCGATCTGGTCCCCGATCGACTTCAGGGTGCGGGTCTTGCGCTGATGCCAGATCCACTTACCCCGGCCGCCATAGGCGTCAAACTCGTGCTGCAGAGCCGCGTGAAGTTTCTCGCGGTGCTTGGTTTGCTTCTCGATCCGCAGCGCGTTCGCGATGCGCTGTGGTTCCAGATCGAGAAGACGTTGAACTTCCTTAGCCAAGACCGGGTCCGACCAGCCAGGCCAGTGCCATCTGCGATGGTTGCGAGACAGACGAACGTACTCTTTTTCAAGCTCGGCACGCGCTTGACGCCGCCGCTCTTGCTCGGCCCTGTCGACCTCTTTACCGGCGGCGATCAGCCGTGGCTGAAAGAACAGCGGCAAGAGCATTTGGTCGAACGGGTTAAAGATCGCTGACAGCATCCTTAAAACTCCAGGCTGCCTGCCAGGACAAAGATCAGCCCTAGCAGGACCAACCAGAACCAACCGTCAGAAAGGGTTCGGGAGTTCATAGTGCCACCCCATGTGGTGCTTACGACATAACCACCGGACCTGTAGTGGTTGGGTGTAATCGTCATGGTGTGCTTCAACTCTAGTAGCACCGCAGATCCCACACGGTTGCCTAGTCAAACGTCCGTCTCGGATTGCGTTGCTGGTAGCCCAGTTTGCCTCGCGTTTAACCGCCGGGCGTTTGGCAAGAAGCGTCTTTTTCAGCTCAACACGATGCGGCAGCTTACCTCGCTGCCGATCGTACTCCTGATAGTGCTCAAGCCGCGCTAACCTCGCCGCGCGAGATGCCTGCTTCTGGCACTCCTTGCACTTCGACAGGTGCCCGTTCGCCATCCTTGGATGGCGGTAGAACTCGTCAAGCGGTTTCGCGAGACCGCAGACGATACAACTAAAACGGTAACTCGTCATCGGCCATGACCGCGGCACCAGGGCCGTCGTAATCGGGGAAGTCTTCTTTTGCCGCGCGCCGACCGTCAAGCCGAGGCCCGTCAGTACGACAAACTTGGATGTTGTTCAGGGCGAAACTCACGCCACGATTACCGCTGGTGTTGTAGTAGAACGGTGATACTGTTGCTCTTACTAGCTGCCCAGCCCATACGTCTTCAGCGAGTAAGATTTCATTTCTTTGAGCGTCAACCAGCCCAGGTTTGGACTTTGTCCAGGGCGAGATAAAAATCCCGCCGTCAATATCATAACCTTGATAGGCTTTCTCGCTGGTCGGCCGGAACGGCGAGCGCAACCCCGCCATAAACTGTGCGTCCCGCGACTTGCCGGCGCCGCACTTGTCGTCGATCTCTTCGCGTACCGCGCGTTTCAGGGCCTCGTAGGCCGGGTCCTTCTGGGCGTCGGTATTAAACAAGATCGAGCACTGATAGACCGGCTCGCCGCCCGGTGCGCGCGGGCGTGGGCTGAACAGGTTGGGGAAAGACAAGATACCGATCGGGGTGCGGACACTGGCAGACATGGCTTAGGGTTCCTTCTCGTTAAGGCGTTCGGCAATTTCCCCGGCGCAGCCGGCATAGCCAGCGCCGTCGATGTAGTCGTGTCGATGCCGCCACTTGTAGACGGCTTCTGTTCTGCACTTTCGGCAATAGCGCCGGTTTCTGTGGTAGTAGCCGTGCGTAGGTCATTTCGTGTCTTCTTCCGCGTTCTCTTTCGCGTACTCTTCCGCGTTCATTTTCTCCGCTATTTCACCAGCACAGCCCGCATACCCTGCTCCATCCACATAATCATCCAAATTATGCGAGCCGCTGTACCGGCGGGCGATCTTGAAGGCTTCCAGCATGTTGGCGACATCGAGGGCATCGAGCGGCATCGAGCTGGAACCATCGATATGGAGGACCGGCCATCCCGGCTTCCGCCGCGCTTTAGCCTCCAAAATCGCGGTCCAGAGGGCAGCGGTATTAGTGAAGTTGATCGTTTTGTCCCCGTGGGTGACCTGACGGTCGCCACCGACCAGGGCTGCGGCATCGGCGCAGATCGAGGCCGCGGTCTTCATGCCGGCGTCTTCGGCAGGACGAAGTCGAGGATGCGTTTTAAGTCCTGGATGGCTTCGTGAAGCCGGTCTTCGGCCTCGTTAATGTCCCATCCGAAATGACTGTCCTCCAGCTTGACAAGCAACCGCACAAGCTCGTCACGTAGCGTCATCATTGAAATCCTCCCCGGCGTCGGTAGTGTTGTCGCGGCCCAGCTTGAGCCCCGAGGACCGGGCCTCGATCATCCCGACCGTCTGGTCCCAGATCTGTCTTCCCTTGCGGGTCCGGTGCAGCTGCCGCTCGATCTGAGCCGGCGATCTCACTCTCGTTTCCCAGATCTCATCGTGACTGGCGCCGAGGGCTTGGAGACGGGTTGCAATGTCGGTGTCGGGGGCGAGCCACTTGCGGGTCGGTCGCGTCGGGACCAGCCCCCAGCCCGGGATGCGGACCTGGTGCTCCAACTGGTCGATCGCGAACTCGCGTATCCTGGTGATCCACAGCTCGGCGCGCTCGGCGGCGTCGAGGGCTCGGGCCAGCTCGTCAGTGTCACCCGGCGGTTGGTAGTCGTCGAACTCGGCCTTCGCCATCTCAAGGGCGTCGGCCATGAGTTTGGGGCAGGCGTGCGACACCGGGCAGAACCGGCACCAACTACCCGGGACCAAGGGCGCGTCGGGCTGGGCGCAGGCTTCGACACCTGGGACCAAAACGTCGTCCACCCACATTAAGAGATCGACGACATCGATCTCCCAGGATCTTATGGGTGACACCCCTTGGGCGTGCGGCTGCACGATGGTGAGTTTGACGCGCTTCACCCGGTCGCGCTGGGCCGCCGGCAGATGTGCCAGAACCCCCGCGCCGTAGAACATCAACTGCGGGTTCTCGACCGCAGACACGGTGATACCGGCGCCGTTCTTGTAGTCGACGATCTCTAGGGTCTCGGTGTCCCAGGTGTGCGCCGCAGCATCGACGGTGCCGAACACTGGGACCGGTGACTGATCCAGGAAGTATGGGGCGAGATCGACGCGGAACTCGACCTTCATCCAGTCGGCGAGCAAGGCCCCGCTGTCGAAGAGGTAGCGCAGCATCACGTTGACGCCGTCGATAAAATCCTGATCGACGGTGATCTCGTGACCGTCACGGGAGAACACCCGGCCCAACTCGCCCTGGATGACCGAGGTGCAATCACCTAGCTTCGCAGCGCTCTCGATGAACTCGTGCGCCAAGGTCCCGGTCGCCGCATATATCGAGGACGGCCGGTGCGGCGCGGTCTGGCTGAGCCGGAAAGACCCCGGGCAGTTGAGCCAGCGATAGGCGCTCGACGCCCCGAGAAGGCTGTGCTCGGTCATGGCCAGATCCAACGGATACGAGACACGCCGCCATTACCGACAGGATCGCGAAGAGCTTTCAGTTTTACACTGGCTTCCGCCCATGACTGTCTCGCAGGCAGTCGGGCGTCCACTCGAAAACCGACGGCCTTCAGGCTTACACCGCTCTCATCGCCCTGCGTATATGTGATGACGGTTTTGTAACCCATTTCTTTAGCAATCCTACGACAAGCGCCATAAAGCATCGAGTTCGCATTAAGAGATCCATTGGTACAAGTACGATTTACCTCTATAACGCTCTCAGGGTACGCCCGGCTGACCGGTCTGCCTGCTGTTGCAACACCAACTAGCTTCTCGTTTACACAGTCCCGCAGTCCAACAGCAAACTTCATCCCTCGTGGTGGATTATTGTGCCGGTGGTATAAGGCGATAAAATCGCCAGCCTGCCGGAAAGTCACAGGCACGATCCGCATCACGCTGTTATTACTTCCGCAGACCGGTCTCGTGCGCCAGCTTCATCACCGCGGCGAAGAACTCGTGCCCCTTCTCGTTGGGGATGTCGTAAAACTTCGCGATCCCCCAAGCCTTCTGGAGCGCCTTCACCTGGGCCATCTTGCCGGCGGCGTAGGCTTCGCGCACCAGGGCGAGGCCCGCCTCTTTGGCCTCGGCCGGGCTCATGTTGGGGTCGACCAGGCCGAGATCGTCCTCGACCGCCTGGTCCTGCCGCAGGCTGGCAGTGCCCTGGCCGTTTGGCTCGGGACCACTCAGATCCGCGCCGGTGTCGACGAGGCTGCCATTGCCGGCTTCCGCGGCCTTGGCGGCCTTGGCGGCGCGGGCCTTCGCCGCGGCTTCCTGGCGCCCAGCCTTGGCGGCGGCAGCCCGGTCGGGATCGTCCGGGATCGAGGAGGGGTTCTGCGGCGGCAGCGGCAGGACCGGCGTCGGCATACCCAGCCGGTCGTCCGGCAAAGACGGCAGCGGGTCGCTCGTCAACAGATGCCGGAACATCCGCTGGAACTCAGCCCGCCCGGCCGCAGACCCGAGATCGAAGGTAAAATTAAGCTGCGCTTGCATTGTCATCTCCTTGAAGTTCGCCGATCTCGGCCGCCTTGCGGCGAAAGACCCGCATGATCCGCTCGTCGAGGGTGCCGGGCAGATAAAGGAAAGAGGCCAGGACCATGTCGCGCTGCCCCAAGCGGTGGGCTCGGGCGATCGCCTGGACGTTTTCGCCGGGGACCCAGGACGCCTCGACGATCGCCACTTCGTTGGCGGCAGTCAGGGTCACCGCGGTCCCGGCGGCCAGGATCTGGCCGATGAAAACTCGCGTTGCGGGGTCGGACTGGAAATCCTGCACCGCCAGTGCCCGGGCGTTGGGCGTGCTGTTGCCGGTCACCACCACGGGGGCGAACTCTTTGAGGCCGCGTTCCAGCCCGGCGATGACATCGCGGTGCCAGGCAAAGAGCAAAATCTTGTCGACCGAGGCCAGGCGTTCCTGGACCCAAATGATGCTCGACGCGACCTTCATCAGGCCCAGCTCGCGGCGCACGGTAGCGACCGCGCTGTCAGGGTTGCGCAGGGTTTTTAGGAGCTCGTCGTCGCCGGCGTGCTCGAAGGCATAGTTGAGTTTGGCGGCGATCGCCCGGACCTCGGGGCTGACCCGAACGATCCAGTTGTTCTGGGGACCACCGGTCAGCGGGATGTCCTGCAGGACCAGGGGCGGCAGCTCGGTCAGGACCTCGTCCTTGCGACGGCGCAGGATCTTGTCCCGGAGGCTTTCCCGCAGGATCGTCTGGTTCTTGGAACCGGTCACCTGGCGCCCGAAGGGGGTGTCGCGGAACCGACAAAACCGGTCCTCGAACTCGGCCTGGCTCAGAGCCCGCCCGGTGCGGGCCTTTAATGCGGGCGTCGCGGGCCAGAAGGTGCGATAATGCTGCCACAGCTCGCCGGCATGGTTGGGGGTGGGCGTCCCCGTCAGTAGGATCACCTTGCTGGCGCTGGCCTGCACCCCGGTGCTGGAGCCCTTGTGGCCGTAGATCGTCAAGGTGCGGTTGCTGGGGTTTTTCAGGTAGTGCGCCTCGTCCAAGATCAGCAGGTCGAACCGCCGCGAGCGCAGATGGTTGGCGAGCTGGCTGTGACGGTCGGAGAACTCGTCGTAGCCAACGATCAGGATGTATCTCTCCTGGTCGAGGCGGAGCTTAACGTCGGTGAGTTTGGTCCCGGGTTCGACCAGGACCACATGGCGGGACCAGTTCAGCAGCCAGCGTTGGATCTCGGCTTGCCAGACCCGCCGGGCGCCCGCGGGGCAAACGATCACGATACGCCGGGCACCGATCCGAGAGGCCGCGCGCAGAGCCTGCAGGGTTTTCCCCAGGCCCATCTCGTCGGCCAGCAACACCGCCTTGTGTTTTTCCAGCTGCGCGCACAGCCAGTTAACGCCTTTGTCCTGGTAATCGCGCAGCGGTGGTGCAGCAACTGCGGGCATTAAAATCCCCTGTCGCCACAAGATGTTAGGTCCTGTGGGTCTTGGTTAACAGGGGCTAATGTGGGCCGTTGTAGTTTGTCCTGTCAAGCAGGAAAACGCACCCTACACAAGAACGGGTCAGGGAGCGGGCCAGCCCTCGCGGACTGGCCCTCTCCGGTTACTTCTTGCGGATGATCTTGACGGATACCCGCCAGATCACCACAATCCGTACCCGGAGCAGCTGATGGCTTCTACCCATCGAACTCTCCTTCTGAAGCGCCGGCAGGCCACTCCTGCCGGCGTCTTTAGTTTTAGGGGTTCTGGTTGGCCCCGAACAGGGCCAACAGCGCCGCCTCGGCCCGGCCATCGTCCTTGGCGCGGGTAAAATAGGCGGCGTTCGCCGGGAACAACCGCGAGGCGATCAAGCGGGCTTCGTTCTTGTCGGGACCCAGCCGGAAGCTGCGTTTCCACTCTTGCGGCGTCACCAGCTGCAGCGAGATCCCGAGGGCGGCGAGGACGCCGCGGACCAGCCCATAAGACAAGCCAAAGCTGAACGAGCTGGTCACGCCCTGCCGCGGCATCGCGTGGACCCGCTCCAGATAGGCGCAGTCCGGGGCGTAAACCCGCAGAGTGTCCGCCAGCCAGAACTCGGATATTTGCCGCCGGTGGCCCTTGCCGACTTTGACCAACAACGACGGCATGTCGACCACCACCAGGGCGCTCAGATCGGTGTCGAGCATCGCAAGGGCGCCGGTGGCGCCGGGGTCGACCCCGAGAACGCGCATCACGCAAACTCGTCGTTGTCGATCAGGAACTCGCGACAACTGTGGCCTTGCTGCTCGACGCAGTACAGGACAGCACCGACCCAACGGGCCGGGATTGTCTCGCGCCTGCCCCACATTTGCACGGTGTTGTAGGCCAGTCCGTGCCCCGGTTGGTGCCGGTCCAGCCAGTCCAACAAACCGCGTGGGCCGCCGGACACGCGAAAGATGTGGGGCACGTCAAAAGTTACCACCGTTTGTCTCCCGCCTTTGCCCCCGACCGAAACATAAGATGTGTAGGGGCCGGGTAAAAGCCCTAATATCGACGTCGGGGTTTGTCGGGCTGTCCTCTAGGGTAAACACCTCCTGTCCGGCGGCTTAAACTCTAGAAACACAAGATGTAGGGTTGGCAGCCAAAACCGTCACCTATCTGTCAACATCTTGTCAGACACACAACACAAGTTGTTGTGTATGGTCTTTGGTCGGCCTATATTGTGTCCCTCTAGTCCCACTAGTAGGACTAGAGGGATGACTAGCGCCGACTAGGAGACGGACTAGTCAGCCGACCAGAAACCCGCAAAGACTGAGGACTGCGAGCATG
>Ga0247685_1000002_pt1 | contig 28946 bp, 42 predicted proteins | sample CNK26_metaG_FD_189931 | JGI IMG/M metagenome (GOLD analysis project Ga0247685, IMG submission 189931) | Soil microbial communities from Purdue University Martell Research Forest, Indiana, United States - CNK26 | ecosystem: Environmental > Terrestrial > Soil > Temperate forest > Bulk soil...
TTCGGAGTAACCGAACTTCATGCAACCGATTTTTTTGTCGCCAACTTCGGAGTTCCAGTAAATCAACCCCTTATATATTGGCTTGTGGGCGCCAGGTACCGGCTGCGGAATGTAGACGTTGGGCAAACGGAGAAAAGCGAACATGTCGCGATCTGAAACGTACAACGAAGGGAAGTCGCCGGCAGATTTCCGAATATCGGGCATAGCGGGTTCCCAGCCGTACTCAGCCAGTTGGAGGATTCGCTCCGCAACTTCGTAGTTCCAGATACGCTGATACTTTTCCGTGGTCAGTGCGCGGCACAGCATCCCACCGTTGCGATGTAGCAACAGGTTTGCCGTGTCGTTGTTGGTGGGGTTCGCCTCGGCGCGTTTCTTGAGTCCGTAATTGATATTGGACATCGCGAGGGTTGCCGGCAAAGTTGTGATGTAGGACGCCGGCGCACCTGCGCGCGCTGCCAGTTGGCCAAATGCCCAGTTAGTGAGGCGCGCGGGAACATTCTCACGACCGACCAAAACCAAATCGCGGCCGTCTACTTCCGCGCGCAGGGAGTTAAACGGTACCTCTGCCTCGTGCGCGGTTGCCGCATACGCTCGGCATGCGTCATACATGGCTTGCAGCGACGGCATACGCTCGTCTGCCGGCCGTTTCGCCCACTGCTCATGCGCCTTAAAGAGTTCCATTTTCTATTCTCCAGTTCCCTACCGTGCCTCGGCTGGCCACTGTGGGAGTCGATTGTTTTCTAGGCAATCGCCCTGTGCTACCAGAGCAGCACAGAGTAACGACCTAGGCGCCTGCACAGTTTGCTTTGTGAAACCCCCTTCCTCCGCACGAGGCGCAGCGCGGCAAACTCTCCGCCAGCTTGTCGGCGTGTCGGTCTTCGCCCACTGCGCGCAGCGCGGCAACGGTGTACAAGGTTGAGCCGACGTGATTGTTTACGGTGTCGTAGTGCTCCACAACTATGGCGGGAGCATCGGCCGGCAAAAGCTGGATCGCTTCGGAGTCTTCCACCAGGGAAGCAATTTCGCGGGAGTCGCGAGCTTGCTTGCGGAATATATCCACTAAAGTGGTATATACCTGCGCACTGGTTTTTGTGGCTTGTTCGTCGGCTATCTGCACGATGTCGGCCGCGTGTTTTTCGTAAACCTCGGCCGCGACGCGCAAAGAGTGCACAAGCATGCTGCGCTGTGCTTCGCTGAGTAGTTGTGAGCTCATTAGAGTTTTCCTGCACGTACTGGGCGGAGCGTTTCAAATTTCCCAGTTCCGGAGTGCTTCGGGCAGGTTGCCTCTGCGTGGCACTGGCAGTTGATTACCGGCAGGCGATTCGCGAGGCGCGCGCGGTTGCCTTCGTTAGACAGCGCGCGGATGTAGGTTACGTACTCTTCCCATTCGGGGTCCGTCATCAATCGGCCGTCCGGAACTACAACTGCCTCCGTGGCGCCGTTGTCCATCTTGTGCTCTGTAATTTGCGTACCGTTTGAGAGGGTTATCACTGCTTTTGCTCCTGTCCTGCCGTGCCTTGGCTGGCCACTGCGGACCGTATCGCGAGGCTGCGTATACGCTCCAATGGTGCAGCGCGCTGCGTCAAAAGTCAAGCACTATTTTGCAGTAGGCTGCACGATGTGATATAACTCCGGGGCATGCCAGTTCGCAAAGTAAAAACAACTGTGCTCCACTGCTCGTGCGAGCACTGCCAGCACACCTGGCAAACGACCACACTTCCCAAACGCTGTCCGAACTGTTTTACAACCGCGTGGAATCGCGACAGGCTGAAACCTGGTCGGCGCGCTGCTACCAAAAAGAATCCCTCGCCAAGCCAAGCCCGGAACAACGGGGGATAATCCGCAACAGGTCGAGCGGTAGTAAGCCTTAGGGCTAGTTTGGCCGGGGTCGAGTCCGGATCACTGCGCGAAACCTCAGGACTCGCGCGGTAGGGGAAACGGTCTCACGCTATCGCTCGGTTGTTGCGGTATGATCTGAAACCATGCCACGCAAGAAACGCCCCAAGCTAACCCACAAGGCGCGCAAGTTCCTAAAACACATTCTCACAGGCGCGCATCCTACAGACGCGGCCGTTAAAGCTGGATACTCTAGTAAGAATCCCGCGCAATCTGCCAACCAGGTTCTAAACTCCTGTCGTAAGACTGTCCCTCAACTACTGAACGAAGCGGAACTGTCAGAGGCGGTTCTGATACAAAACTATTTATCGCCCCTGTTGAAAGCAACCCAGACGCGGTTTTTTCATCACAAAGGCAAGGTCAAAGCAGTACGGGAAGTCGCTGCACTGGAAACGCGAACAACCGCGCTAGAGATGGCTTTTAAGCTGCACGGATCTTTCGCGCCACTGAAACAAGAGACCACGAGTCGCTCCGTTTCCGTGATCGTTCTAGATGTGCCTCGACCGGGTAAAACGGTGGGCGAGGCGCCTACAGTTATCGACCTAAAAAAGCCGGCTGCCGGTTCGAATGGCAACGGCAACGGCAACGGTCACAACGGCAACGGATCGCACGGTTAGCCGGATATACGCTCCGGGCTGGCGTATATACTGTACGTGTGGTATATCCACTGCCTGCCTATGAAACCCATACTTCTAAAGCTGGACGATAACGACCATAGAGACTGGAAGGTGTGCGCGGTTCTGGCCGGGCTGAGTCTTTCCGATTGGATTCGCAAAGCCTGCCGGCGCCTGAGTGCTGAAGAGGACGGCGAACATGCTGGAAGTAATCGAAGTGAAAACGTGTCACGGCTGGCGGATACTGGCGCGCCTGGACGGAGCGTTGATAGAACTCCGCGAACTGGACGCGAACCAAAGGCGCGCACTGTTGGAGCAAGTCAACCGGCTGAGAGCACAGCGCGCAGCGAACGTCGCGCGCGCGGTCGAGGCACAGGACGGTTTAACCGCATCGAAGACATCGCGCACAGCACAGCGCGCGCCAACGGCATCGGCGCCACGCCGGCCGATAGTCTTCCGGTAGATACAGCGCCAACGCCGGCGGCCGTGCCTCCGGTGTCTCGTGGTTGGTTCAAGGTTGGCCAGTACGCGCGCCAGCGCAACGCATCGGGCGTAGTTCCAGCCGAGCGGATACCAGCGTATCGAATCTCGGAAGTAGATCACGCGCGCCAGTTGATTCGCTTCGATGGAAGCATTACCTGGTTTCCTGCCGGGTTGTTTCAAGAGGCTGCCGGCGGAGCGTTGGCGCAGTACGCTGCGGCCGAGTCGTTCCTGGTAACGGAAGCGGAGCGAATCGCAGGGGAAACCTTGCCAGCAGAGGAACTCGCTCCGCTTGAGGAATCGGACGCGCCACCAGTTCCACCAATGCCACTGAGTCGCGCCAGCCGGGTAAACGGTGAAGCATTGCCGGCCGCGACGCCGACGCACTGCAAGCACGGCACAGCGCGCGGGTATCGTTGTTGGCAGTGCGGCGGAATCGCGCAGGTAGTCGGGCTGGCCATATCGAAGTCAGGCGGAGTGGCCAAGCCAGCGAAGCCAGCGCCAGCGCCTAAGCCAAAGAAACGCGGCAAGCGGTGAGCCGTAAGCCGGCGCCACAGTTCTTTCACGTGCGGAATCTGCGAGGGTCGTGGCCTGAGTGGTATGTGGACCTGGACAACGGGGGCACAGTGTACGCGCGGATTCGGCATGGTTGCGGATACATTGGCGTGGGGAAAACGCCGGCGGCCGCAAGTCGGTATCCGTCGATGGTGGGCGAGAGGCGCGAATGGGATGGAGTTGTGGAAGCGGTGGACGCGCTGTTGATGCTGCGGGAGTTTGGGTATCACTACGTACCGCCGTTTTTTGTGGCGCCACTGGTTGAGGGGAAACCATGAGACGCGAAGTGGACCTGAGCCAAACCACGAAGCTGGCGGCGGGTGAGTGTCCGTACTGTCAGAATCGGTTGAGTGGGCACACTGGGCCGGCCAAACCCGAGCCGGGTGATATGTCCGTATGTGGCCTGTGCGGCGGGTATCTGAAGTTTGATGACGGCATGCGGTTGCGCGCGTTGACGCCGGCAGATCACGTCGAACTCACCAACAATCCGGAAGTGGCCAAGATGTTGGGAGTACTGCGCGACATGGTCACCAAGCATAGAAAGGTGCACTGAGAATGAAACGAGCGGAACTGGCTTGGGTTTTGGTGGTGGTGCTGGCGCTGTGCCAAGAGGCGCGATTGTACTGGCAGGGGCAAAGGATCGCGGACCTGGAACATGGGCAAGCGCAGGTCACAGAGTTTATGGAGGCGTCGGCCAGTGCGGTCAAGGCGCATGCGGAATTGCTGCACAAGCTGACGGAACTGGAAAAGCTGAATGCGCTAGTCGGGGAGAAGCTCGAAAGGCAGGATGCCGACAACAGCGCGGCGGTCGTTCGGCTGGCCAAGTACTTCGCGGAGCACTACTCGCCATTGGTCGAGCGCGTCAATCTGCTGTATGACCGGGTGTATACCACGCACTAGCAGCGCAGGCCACTGCGTGATAGAGTTCCGCGCATGGTGACGTTGTTTCCGGATCGCCGCGCTGTTTTCCCGCATCGTTTGTACCCTAGGGATTGGTTGAACACTCACGCGAATTGGTCGGTGTGCTGGTACTACTTCACCCGGTTGGAAGAGGCGCAGAGGTTTGGGGTGGAGTGGAGGTCGCGCCACGATTTCTCGGTTATGGTCTTCGGCTGCGTGATCTGGTTTTACCGGAGGAAAGTATGCAAGGTTTCACCGCACCGTTAGAACGACAACTGGCACGGACACTAGGCGCGCTGTCAGTCTTGGTCGTGGCGTTGTTTGTGGTGTTCTTCGTGGTCGGCATGGTCGCCGGCAAACGCGCGGCCGATCGCTGGTACGCCAAGCACTGGCAACCGCAATCGACGCAGCGGTTTCACTGCGCGTATCAGGGAGATACGCCGGGCGGATGTGGCGTTTCGGATTCGGCCGAGCAGACGCACTACACCACGAAGGACGGCCGAGTCGAGTTCAAGAACAATGCCGGCCTGAATCGCTTGGTGTTCGATACCGGAACGACTGGCGCCGGCGTCACGTCGATGCCGGGAATTGGCGAAACGTTTCCGGCCGTGTCGATTGCTCGGCGCGACGGCACAGCGTACTGGAAGTGTCCACTAGGCTGGAATCTCGTGGATATGCACATTGACGGGCGGAAGGATTTGACGCTGCACAGATGTGCTCTGCCGGGCTGGGGGGAATGATGGTCACGCTGCGAGTGCATGCCGAGCCGTTTAGTAAGTGGACCGCGTATCGGTTGCTGCTGTTGATTCGCGAAGCGGATGGCTTGCACACTCTGGATTTCACGCCGGGTTTTTGGGTCGTGCATCCGTATCAGGCAATGGCGGTCGCGGCGGAGTGTACCGCGTTCAACGTGTTTCCGTTGCGGCTGGCCGATGCGTTGGTGAAGCAAAGCGACGCTATCGACAAGAGCCGAGTTACGTACCACGACCACGACGGGGAATTGCTGGGAGAAATTGTGGGCCTGGCCATTCCGATTGTCGAACAGAGCTAGACTTTGCGCAGCCGACTGCGTTAGACTCGCCGGCAATGTGGTTCTGGAAAAACAACGGGCCGCGACCGCCGTTTGACCCTCTGGAAGCGTTAGGGTCCATGTTCGGCGCGGTGGGTATGTACTTCCTCGCGAAATATGTTTGCTACACGTGCATGCGCTTTATTTCAGCGGTTCAAGAAATGATGCATCCCACTGGACGGTTCCGATGGTAGACAACGAGCAAGTTAATGTGTTGTGGCACCAATCCGGAGTCAACGCCAAAGGCGAAGCGTTCGTGCAACTGTTCAAGGATGGCGAACCGATAGCGCAGATGGACCCGGAACAAGCGCGGGACCACGCGCGCGCTATATACGAGGCCGCCGAAGCCGCCGAGCAAGATGCGTTTATGTTTATGTTCCTGCAAAAAGAAATTGGCGTTCCGGAAATTGGCGCCATGTCGATTCTAGTGGAGTTCCGCAAGTGGCGAGAAGAACACGGGAAAAAAGGGCCGCCGTCCGATCCCAAAGAGTTTACCAGGACCGAAAAGCACAAAGATCCCCCGGAGCAGAAAGCCCCATGAAACTTGCGGATGTGGTCACACCCGAAGAACTCCGCGACGAACTGGAAGCCAATAAGACGATGGGTTCGCAGATGGCCAACCAAGCGGCGGAGCATCTACGGGATTATGCGCTGGCACTCAATACCCTGATGCCGCTGGCGGATTTTATGTGCACGATGGGGGTCTTGGAAGCCATTCGGCGGATTCTCGAACGTAAAGGCCGGCCGGTCCAATGAGCACTACGTTTATGTTTTTCGCAGGGGCTATGCTGGTGTCGATGTTTGGCGCGTTCGTGGCCTGGTTGAGTCTGGCGCCGTGTCAACGCAAAGGGCATGTCATCGAACTACCCGGCGAAGGCGAGCCGTTCTGCATCCAGTGTGGGAAGTGGCGTCACGAGATAAGGGGGAAATGATGGGAGCTACAGCAGCTAGAGAACTGCCGCGGTATCAGTGCCACAAGATTGTGCACGCGCTGCAGATTAAATCCGTGGAGTTCGACGCTCCGCAAGGAAACGGCGGCGCCATGATCGAGCCGTATGAGCAAGGGTACGCACCGTTTCACGTCGACGAGAAATATGTGCGCAAACATATCTTCAACATCGAGCCGTGGAAGGTCATCGGCGGATACTTCGTGGTCTACGAGGACGGCTACCAATCCTTTTCCCCGCAGATTGCGTTTGAGAATGGCTACACTCTGATTCCCCCGGACGATGGTCCGCTAACTGCCGCGCTGAAAGGGAACCTATGAGCGAGTTTCACGGAAAACGCTGCGATAAGTGCGGCCGCCAAGTAACCGAGCCTATCCATTGGGGATCACGGAATTCGGCGGCCGAGCAAATGCCGGCGGAATTGAATGTGGCTGGAGTTCCGCGCCAGTGGATGACTGTAACTTGGCACTTGCGACACGACTACTGCCCGGATTGCGCGATAGATGTCGGGCGCGCCATAGATTTTATGGTCAGTCTGTTCGCGGGTCGCGATAAATTAGCGGCTGACGGCGGCGCCTTCGGCATACCGGCCAAACGTAGCGATTGACATTCACGCAGGCGGCTGCTTTAATGTGCGGCAGGAGGTTCCTGCCATGATTCGATTCTCTTCGAAGTATCAACATAACTCGCAACCTGGTGTGCTGCGCATTCGCGTGTTTCGCGGATCATTGATTGTGTGCGTGGCTTCGTTCTTGCTGGTTGTGGGAACTCCCACGTTTGGCAACAACTACCGCACGCCCTACGGTCCGCACATTCCCTACTCCACTCCAACCGGGTCGACCGCGCCGGGCGGAAAAATCATCGTAAAAGGATGAAACCTGTCCTATTCGGGCTGTTGGTAGTCCTGGCGTTCCTGGCCGCCGCCGGTGTAATCATCGGCGTAACGATGGTCTGGTTTGCGCTTTGCAACTGGCTGTACGGCATCAACAAGTATCTGGCAGCGGCACTCACACCGATGGCCTTCGGGCTATATTTCTTCCTGGCGTTTCTGTTCCTGGCCGGAAGTGAGGCGGCTAAAAAATGAAAACGCCACAGCCGTTGACCGTACAGCGCGCCATCGAATTACTCAGCGCGTTGCCTGACAAACAACTTCGCGTGTTGATTGATTGCCCGTACTGCGGAAGAGGCAGCCAAATCAGAGCTATCACTGAATGTGTGGTGCTGGCATCGGAGCGTCTAAAAAAATGAGAACCCGAACACTGTCTGAGATTGCCGAAGCGCAACGCACTCGTGAGCAGATCGCTTCTCACGAGTACCGCTTGAAGCATTGGAAACCAAACGCGGTATGGCTGGGGGCCTGGCCGGCCGGTGTCGTTTGCCCGTTCTGCCAAGCGGATCATTGCGAGATAGATCAACACAGGTGCCAGTGACGCGCTATATCGTGACGCTCACCGAAGAGCAACGCCAGCGCGCGTTAGCCGGCGGCCGGGAACGCATGCGCTATGCCACGCGGTACTCCATGAAACCCGAAGAAGATACCGCGCGCGCCGGCCGCGACTACGATCGCCACGAAGCCGACCACATGCTTGGCGCGCTCGGGGAAGTGGCTTATGCCGTGTGGCAAGGGCTTCCGTGGCGCTGGGATTCCGCGGTCGCCAAAAGAGGCGAGAAGAAACTTCCCGACTTCTGCGGGGATCGCGACGTGAAAACAATTTATGCTGGCGGCAGATATTTGCTGCTGCAAAAGCGCGACCCCGACGACCGCATCTATATCCTGGCGCGCGGTACAATCGAATCCTGCGACGTGCAGTTTCTCGGCTGGTGCATGGGCGAGGAAGCCAAGATTCCCGCGCATTGGAGAGAAGGCGAGCGGCCGTGTTACTGGACCGACGCCGACGACTTGCATTCGATGCCCACCTTGCCGGGTATCAAACTCACTGAGGATTCTCCGATTGCTGCGTCCGTGCCCACATATCTCGCCGCCGGCGCCAACTGCGGAAGCCTCGACTGCGGCGGGTGCTACTCGGTCGGCGATGGGAAAATGATTCACCCGCCACGCGCCGGCTGGAAACAAAGTGACCTCAAGGACCGCAAACCATGACCAAGCGGAATGAACGTGGTTTTCCTGTCTATACGGAATTCAAAGACCTGTACGGGAAACGATGCTGCGTAACCCGTTCCAGTATCGTCGGTCCGCCGGCGGTCTGGATTCAGAACGAAATTGAGCTATGCGGACCTGACAAAGAGCCGTTAGGCAACGCGCATCTGAACAAAGCAATGGCGCGACGAGTCATCAAGGCGCTGCAAAAGTTCGTGGAAGGTGTCGAATGACCCCAACCGACAAGCCATCGCAAGGGACGCCCCACATCCACAGCAACAAGTGTTACATCGAAGGATGCGACAAGGACGGCGTTACGCCACGCGGCATAGGCTCATGGGACGAGGCCGCGCAGCAACCCACAGCCAGCGAGCCAACGCGCAAGCAACGCCGCTGCGAGATTTGCCAGAGCCACGGCCACGTTACTCTCGATCATGGCGCCGCGCGAGGATACAGCCATTCGGTTGTGCCAGCGGCCAGCGAGCAGTGGCGAGCAGAGGGATACGTCTGTGCCGCCTTACACCGCGTACCCATAGCGGGATGTCACGATTGTATCGTAGCTAATGAGCAGGAGATGGGTGGGGTGTCAGATGCTTCGAAAACTACTTGAACGCTTGCGACTCCGCAAGAAACCGCCAGCCGCGCCGACTCACAAAATGTTTTCCGAGTCGGTCCAGGCCATGCGACTCGCTTCTCTGTTGGCGATGCAGACCGAACACTGGCGCGCGCCGCTTGCTCCTGAACATCGCGAACGGTTTCACCCTATCTTCGGCGATGCCATGATTTGCAACGAATCCCCGCACGACGTGGTGCTGGAAGGCGCGGTGCTCCGCCGGCTGGTGCTCAAATCCGGGGAACGCCGGCGGATTGCCAGCCCGATTCTGCAGCAGCAGTTCGACCTGCGGTATCGGCACAAGAAAATCATCGAATGGGACGCGCAAACCGTGCTCAAGGATATGATCGTTGAATATGAAAGAGCGATTTATCTCGGACAGTTGTCGGGCGATGAGTCTTTCGGCCACTACATGCCTCCGGACCCTATGCTGATCGCCAGATCCCAGTTGAAAGCGTTTCGGGTGCGCGGAATGGTTGACTTAACGCAGCGGACAGCGTAGTATGCCGGCAATTCGCATAACCATGCTGTTCGGTAGTTTGTTCGACCCTTACATGGATGGCAGAGGCTCTTTGGGCTAGTCTGGCCGGGAGCCTCTTTTTTCTTGGTGAACCCGTGATACCCTACCGCCCGGAATGCACTTCCCGTCACGACACAAGCACTCCCCAAAACCTCGCGTCGACTTTACTACCGCCGGCCAACGTCTTTACAAGCGCGTCACCATCCGGGTTATCGGTCCGCCAGCCGAAGATAACGACAAACAACAGGATTTTAAGTGGTATCCCCGCGCGCCGGCGGGTCGCGGCTACAGCGAATCCGATATTCAAGGCATGCTCGAGCAGTGCGCCACGCACTTGGAAAAACGCTTTCCGGTTTGGGAGTTTCGCCTAGTAGAACTAGGTCCGGATCGCTTCAATTTTGTTTTTAATCGGGTTATAGATGTCCACGACGTGTCCAAGATGTTCCAGCCAACTGACGTATCGGCCGCCGAGTCCTAGATGGCTCGGACATTGGTACTGCGATGAGTGCTGGTCAACCTGGAGACCCGAAGTTTCCAAAGGGCGCCGCGGAATGAACGCTTACATGTATCTTGTGCCGGGTAGATTCCTGCGCGGCATCGACCTAGGGGAAATCTGGCCGCGGAAAGTAACTTATGCCCGTTGACGAAAAGGATGCGGAGTCCGTTTGGCAGCAAATGCAAGCGGAACATCCCGAGTTCACTCGCCGACATACCGTCAGCGACAATCACCACGTGCTGCGCGAAATCATTCTTGGCGGGTCTCCTACTTGGGCCGGCGTGTGGCAAAGATTCCAGCCCGGACCCGGCAAACGAGTCATGGACATTGGCGCGAATGTTGGCGCCTTCGCTACCTTTTGCGCGCTACAAGGCGCGGACGTGGTCGCCTATGAACCCTTTTTCGATGTTTGCGCAATGGTTGCGCAAATGGCCGTTGAAACCGGCCTGTCCGAGAAACTTCGCATCAAAAACGCCGCTGTCTGGCGACATACCGGCGAAATTCCCTATCTCGGACATCGGTCCGAACTTGATGGGTGTCGCGCATTCAACGGCAGTGTGCCATCACAAGGCATCCACTGGAACGAAGACGATTTTCAGCGCGCGCGGCGGACCAAGTGCGTTTCGCTCGAGGATGCCATCAGACACTTGGAATGGGATTGCGTAAAAATGGACATCGAAGGTGCGGAGTTCGATGTGCTGCTCGGCGCTCCGGGCGAAACGTTGAGTCGCATTCGCTTTATGTTTGTGGAGTTCCATCCGTGGGCGACTCGCGACATGTACGAGAAAACCATCGCGAAACTGAAAGCCGCGTTCCAGTTCGAAGGCGCTTATATGGGTAAGGATCACCGCTGGGAATCCGCGTACTGCACTCGCCGATGATACCTCGGCGTTCCATGCTAGGCTGGCCGCCTGATGCCCACCGTCGAACAACCCCAGTACCCGCCAGACGCTTACCTGATTTCCAAAGTCTATAAGCCGTGGTCGCTTCCTGACGCGCCACAATCCGAGTTTCATAGCTCTTCCGCCAAGTATCGTCTGCAAGTCGGCTCCTACGGCTCCGGGAAAAGCCGGCCACTGCTCTGGGAAGGCATATTCCACGCTATCGAGTTTCCAGGGTCCGACAACACCATCGTTCGCAAAACCATGCCGGACCTGAAACGCACGGTAATCGACAAATTCGAAACCGATGTGCCGCGGGAACTCTACGACTCTTTCAACAAAACCGAAAATATCGTGTACTTCCATCCAGTCATCCGCCGGCGTATCGAGGTCGACCTAGTCAATGGCGGAAGCCGTTGGCAGAAAACTAGCGACGCGACGCAGTGCTTCGTGCTTTCCGGAGGCAAAGACTGCTTTGCGCAGGATCTTCCCGAACAGCAGCACTGCCCGTACTGCGCCGACTTCCAAAGAGTTCGCAGCACCTATCGCTTCGGGGCCTGCGAAACGGATAAGGACATTGGCAAGTTTCTTTCGACTGAGTATCTGTACATCGCATTCGAAGAGCTAGGGGAGTTTCCGTTTTCCATCTGGGACGCTTTTGCCGGCCGCAACCGCTGCACTATTCCAGGTTGCCGGCCGTGCATGGCCGGCGCCACCAACCCAATGGGCATTGGCTGGGGCTGGATCAAGAAAGTTTTTGTTGACCACATTCCCGCGCATGGCATGGATGCGAAAAAGTTTAATCCCGCGGACTACGCCTACTTCCATTCCACAGTCGACCAAAACCCCATTTATCGGAATGACCGCGAATATCTCGAAACCCTCGAGAAGTCGCCCAACGCCGCGCGGATTCGCTGGGGAAAACTGGATGCCGTTTCCGGAAACTACTTCGACAATTTCCATCCCGACATCCACGTAAGAGACGCCGACTACTTCGTTTTTCAGACTTGGCAACCTGTGTGGATTGGCTGGGACTATGGTTTTGGCCACTACGCCACCATCACGTTCTGGACGAAAGCGATTCGCAAACCGCGCTGGGAAGGCGATAAACCCAAAGTCGTGAACGTGTGCATTCGCGAACTCATCATGCAGCGCACTACTCCTGAGGATCAAACTAAAGCCCTGATTGCCGCTATCCCCCGCAGCGTTGATGATCGCGGCATCGACCGCGGATTCGCCTGGAACATCGAGTCAATTCACTTTTCCTGGGAACGCTTCAACGCTACAGTGAGCAACCGCACCGTGGCCGACGAAGTAAACGAAATTCTGCAGAATGCCGGCTTGCCCATCGTGCAACGGTCCAACACCGATCGCATTGCCGGCTGGACGAAAATGTACAGCCTGTTCGACACGGAGGATATGTACCTGCTCAAGTCGGATGGCCAACACCGCGGATGTCCCGTGCTGGCCGAATCAATACCCTTGGTCGTGCGCGGCGACGGCATCAAAGTGTCCATCGAGGATGTGGTCAAGCCTCCAGGTATCAGCCTCGAGGATGACATCTGCGATTCCGCAAGATATGCTGTCGCCGGAACCCTGCTGGACGAAGGCGACAAACCAAAAGAAGTGAAACTAAAAGAGGAACTGGACAAAATCGACGATCCATTCCGCCGGCACATGGAAGGATACCGGCAATTCCTCAAAGAGACTCGCGGGTCGACCATCGAGGACCGGCCGCCTAGATACGTCCCAGCTTACTTGCGAAGGTTGCAATGAATCGACGCAACTTCCTGCGATTGAGTTTCGGCGTGGCCACTGTCACCGCTCTACCGTCCGAAGTGTGGCCATTCCGCAAAATCTTTCTGCCGTTCTTCCGGCCGGCGACCATCGCGGACCCTACGTTCGCAGGACTCGAGTACACCGAACTTGCTCCGCTGTCAGAGGCCGCGGTCTTAGCCATTGAAATGGAATGTTTCAAGCAACATATTTCGGAACTGGTTTGCGGTGAGACGTTGCTCTACAGTCGCTTCAAGAAAGACGCAATACTTATCGGCGAAAACTACCCAAGATTTATGATTGTCCCAACGCGAATCGAGCAACCATGACCCCGCCTAAGAGACTCCCCATGATGCACGGGCGCCTGGTGCCAACCCCTTCCGGCGAACAAATGCGTTGGTGCGAATGTTGCCTGCGCGGCCATGCCCCGTACTTTATGTGTCCAGCATTTGATGGCTTGCTGCGCCAAGCGATTATCAACGAACGCAACGCCTTCGTGTTTATGCTGTTGAAACAAGGCTCCCCAACCGAACACCCGATACTCCATCCCAAACGCAAGCCGGCGGTGCTATGAAAATCTTCGGACCTAACCGCATCGAGCAACTACTCAAGGAACAAATCGCGGACATTCGCGCAGCACATCAAAAAGAACTCGCGAACTTGCGCGCCGATCACAGCCAAACTGTCAGTTTGCTAACGAAACAAATCGAGCTATTGCGCGAAGACTTGAATCGCACTAGACTCTTGCTCAATCCGGGACTTGCGGTTGACCGAACCGACACTGGACCTCCGCCGACGATTCCGCCAGAAGAGCAAGGAACGGCGTGGGAAAGAGTGCGGAAGCGAATCATCGACCAGCAAGAGGAAATGGCCAAAGCGGCGGTCGCGAGGCAGAAGCAAGCCGACGCGGAAGCCGCGGCGATGCAAACCGGAGCCAAATCGGGAAGCGCAGCAGTACCTAGTTGAAGGAGCGTACCGAAATGGCATTCCCCGACAAAACCGGAAAGATGCACCACTCAGCCAGCCGTGCGCGTCTGCATGACGACATGGCCGCCGAAAAGAGTAAATCGGCAGCGCCGAAGCATGCCGGCGCCGGTGCCGAGCCTCCCCCTGAGGACGCCGATAAGAACGTTTCGCACATGGACATTGGCGACGTCGTAGCGCAACACGGACCCGCCGAACACGTGCATATCGCGCATGGGGAAAATTCCCACACCGTCACGAGTCATCACTCCGGTGGGCATCACCACCACTCCGAGCATCCCACTGGCGAGGCTGCGCACGATCACGGCAAGATGGCTGCAGGTCTTGACGGCAATATGGATGCAGGTCTCGAGCCACAACCCGACCAACCTGACGACGCCGCCATGATGGGATCTAGCTCGGCCGGCGGCGGCATCCCCGGAATGGCTGACAAGTACTAAGCCCATGCCGGCGAAAGAAATTATGGCGGACTTCCACGCCGGAAAGCTGCACTCCGGTCCTGGAGGTCCGATCGTAAAGAAGAAAAAGCAGGCCAAAGCCATCCTGCTTAGTTATCTGCGCAAGGAAGGCCACGACATCCCGGAAAAGCGCAAAGAAGGGCCGATGGTTCGAGCCTTCCGCAACGCTCGCCGATGAAACCCACTTATCCCGCAGACCACCAACCCGGCATGCGCGTGCCTCGCGGCGGTTCAATGTGCGCCAACTGCCGATACCTGCGCGACCCTAAGAATCGGATTTGCGGAAATCAGTATTTCATCAAGTGGAATGGCTCGGAAGTGATTCCCGGAAAAATCAATGAATACTGCTCGGATTGGTACGAGCCGGCCGCGGGTCGCAACGTGCTCCAAACCGCTCTTGGCAAAAAACCATGATGTGAGGTAAAACATGGCGAAACGCTGGATGCAGAAAGAAGCGAGTCGGGAAAAACACGCCGGCACCAAAGGGAGTTTCACGCGCATTGCTCTTGCTCATGGGCGCACTGTTCCACAAGAAGCGCGAGCGGATGAGCATAAACCGGGTAAGATAGGGCGCAAAGCCCGGATGGCTTTGATGTTCGAACGGGCAAAAAAGTAAATCTGCTCTCAAATCGGGTGACTTGAGGCAGTTTGGCAACCGCAACGTTGGTCGCGCCTCGCGAAGAAGAGGCCGATGAACTCAATCCACAAGAAGAGTTCCAAGTTGGCGTGCTCGCCGGCCTGGAATGGTCGCCTGTCGATAATGCCGAACTCAGCGACCAAGAAAAAAGCGAGCTAGACCAACTCCGCAAACGCGCCGCAAAACGCGATTATCCCGCCAGACTCATGGAAGTGATTCAAGCGTGGGAATCCGCGCTGTTCTATCGCGGGTTTCAGTTTCTCGTGCCGCAAAAAGGCGGCGGCTGGATCATTCCCGGCGAGTCGACGGGCTACGGTCCGTCCGTGCAGATGGACCTCGCACTACTTCCCACCAACATCTATTCAAGTTACGGCCAAATTCTTATTTCCGCACTCACTAGAAGCGTTCCGCCAGTGCGTTTCGAGCCGCAGGACGCCAATAACAACGCGCAAGTGACCGCCGCGGAGTCGGCTGAAAAGTTTGTCAAGGTCATCGAACGCAACAACGACCTGGTAATGATCCAGACCGATGCCGCGCGGTATCTGTACACCGATGGGCGCGCACTGTACTGGACCCGCTTCGAAAAAGATGGCCAACGCTTCGGTTGGGAAGAGGACGACCAACCCGACGACCTCATTCCTGAGAATGAACCACCCGAGCAGATGGCCGATGCCATGCGCGCCGCCGAAATCCAGAAGGAAGAGCCGGGCGAAGAGATGCCGACCGAGCTACCAGGGCAGGAAATCGGGTCTACGATCGTAGAACCCGAAGGGGAAGGCGAGGAAACCGTTCCGCAACTCGCGCCACGCCGGCCACGAGGCCAAGAAGTTCGCACCGCACACGGCAAACTCGAAATGAAGCTGGTTCCCATGACTGCCAACTGCCTGGCGGAGTGCCACGTGGTGCAGTTCGAGCACGAAGTCGACGAATCTACCGCCAAAGGCAAATTTCCGTGGGTTGCCGACGAAATCAGGGCCGGCCAACAAGGAATCAGCGAGGGAGAAATCGCTCGGCTGGCGCGCTTGAACGTGAAACTAGGCATGCAGTCGACTTACATCACGTCCGATTCGATTGCCGACGATGTCACCGTGCAACGCACCTGGATGCGCCGCTCCTACTTTATGAAAGTGACCGATAAAGGCGTGCGTCAGTCGCTTATGGAGAAATTTCCCGACGGTTGCTTGCTGGTTTATTGCGGCGACACGTTCTGCTACGCCAGAAACGAGTCGATGGACGATTCTCTCGCGCTGATGCAGGCATTTTCCGGCGATGGCCAGAATCGCAACGCGCTGGGCACTTCCATGATGCCCATTCAGAAGCGCGTCAACAACTGGCTGGACTTGATGAACGACTTTTTCGTGCGTACCGTCCCGAAAAAGTACGTGGACAACAAAGCATTCAATGTGGAGGCGCTGCGCGCACAAACCAACGTTCCCGGAGACATTGCGCCGTTCAAATCGCAGGGCCGGCCAGTCTCGGAACTGATTTTTGTCGAGCCGATGGTCAATCCGCCGGCGAGTCTCGCCGATTTTGTGAAGCAGTACATCGGACCACTTTCGGAACTGCTCACCGGAGCGTATCCGGCACTGTCTGGCGGAGATACCGGGTCGAATGATACCGCGCACGGCATTGCCATTCAGCGGGATCAAGCCCTAGGCCGCCTGGGTCCGACTTGGCACTCGATTACCAACGCCGAAGCCGTGGCCATGAAGCAGGCAGTGCGTTGGGGCGCGAAATGCCGAGATAAATCCATCAATGAACGCATTCCCGGCGGCGAAACGATTAGTCTCGAGGTCAACAACCTACGCGCTAACATTTTGTGCTTCGCGGAAAGCGATGAGAATTTCCCGGAAGGGTACACCCAGAAGCAGAATCGCCTGATGCAGTTTATGAGCGAGTCGGGCAAGAATCCTATGCTGCAGGAAGTGCTGTACAACCCGTCGAACCTGGAATTCCTGCAAAGCATGGTCGCGTTGAACGATTTGTACATTCCGCAAGTCGCTTCCTACGACAAGCAGAATGGCGAAATCGAAATGCTGCTCAAGGGACAGCCGGTTCCGAATCCCGACCTGGTAAAAGCCGAGCAACAACTCCAACTGGTATCCCAAACGCCGAATATCAATCCGCAAATGCTGATCCAAGCGCAAATGCAGATCCAGCAGCTAAAAAACACCAAGCCGTTTGTTTCTAGCATGCCGATCGACGCGCAAACCGAAGACAACGAAACCGAAGCCTTTGCTTGCTGGAAGTATCTGAACTCTCCGGAAGGTCGCAAAGCCAAACGCACCAATGCCGGCGGATATGCCAATGTGCGCTTACACTTCTTGGAGCACACCGAAGCCTTGCAGCAAAAGCAAGGTGCCAGCGGCGGAGGCAAGCCGCCCAATAAGAGCATGGCCTTAAAAGACATGGTCGGAAACGAACGCGCGCAACTGTTGGCACAAGGCGGTATCCAGGCCGACCAAATCGCGGAAAAAATGGAGCAAGTCAACGAAATCGCCGCGGCTAACAAACCACCGGAAGCCGCAGCGGCGCCAGCACAGCAATAAAATCGGGGAATCGGGAGGAAACGTAAAATGGCAACACCAGCAGGAATCGGAGCAGTCTCAACCGGCGCAGCCGTCGCGGATGTGCCGACCGAAGTCGTAGAAACCCCACCAGGTACGGGCGATACCGGCACCGGCACCGGCACCGGCGAAGGTACGGGCGATGCCGATGCCCCATCAACGGAAGAGCCTGCAAGTACCGGCGCCGGCGACCAACCGCCGGCGGATGAAACTCCGGAAGATCAATTAGGCGGCGATGGGCGAACGATTGACAAGAAAACTCGCGACGCACTCGCGAAACTTGCCAAAACCGATCCGGCAGCCGCAAAGGAAGTTCGCGAATCCTACTTTAGAGCTCAAGCCTTCCTGAAAGAAACCGGGAAGGAAACCTACAAAGAGGCTTTGCAAGAAGTGCGGGGGATGAAAGCGCAGATCGAGGCGCTTGGCGGCGACGAAGGCATCACCAACCTGCAAACCGAAGTTTCCGACTATCGGCAAGAGATTGAACAGTTTTCCGCCGGCAGTCCGGACCTGATTAATCAACTCTACGACGTGAATCCCGCCGGCGTGGTCTCGGCAGCCTCCAATGCGCTCGACATCCTGGCCGCTAAAGACGTGGAGGGTTTCGATCGCGCTGTGATCCCGCAACTCGCGACCCGCCTCGAGAAAGCCGGCGTGTACAGCGCGCTGGAAAACATCGGCAAAGCCATCGAAGCCAAGAACGGCCAAGACGCTTACGACCGCTTGGTGCATCTTGCCAAGTTTTTCGACAACATCCGCATGCATGGCCGCAAGCTGATGGAAACCCGGACCCAGAAAGATCCGGAAAAGGAACGGTTGCAGTCCGACCGCCAGAAGTTTGAAACCGAAAAGGCGCAGCACTACGACACCCAAATTGGAGCGGAAGTAAATCGTCAAACGATGGTTTCTACCGCTAAAGTGGTGTCCGCTTTCGTGAAGGATGCCGGCCTACAACCCGAAGGCCGCAAAGACTTCGTCAACAGCCTCAACAGCAAGATTTTCGCGGCGATGCAAGCCGATAAATCGTTTCAGCGCGCTGCGCATGCCATCAAAGCCAAAGGCGACCCTATACGTACCGCAGAGTTCATCGCGCAAAAGTTCGAGGAACTCCTTCCCGACTTCTTCGCGAAACATCGCAACGCGCTGTATCCCAACTGGAAACCAAAGCCGAAAGTCGTTCCGCCGCCAACGCCGGCGAACGGCGCCGGCACCGCAGCAGCCGCCGCCAAGCCGCCAGCCGCCAAGCCGGCACAAGCCGCGGCCGCCGCGGGTACTCCCGGAGTCGTGCGGGTCACGTTCAAACCTCCGCGCGATGATATTGACTGGGAAAAGACTTCGGATACCATGCTGATTTCCGGCCGCGCCTTTATGAAGTCGGGGAAATGGGCCGGCAAAATGACCCAGTGGGCAGTGAGGTCTTCCTAAACTATGGCAGGAGTTCCACTATCGCGTTTCGCCAGAACTTTGGCCGCGCAACGAGTCGCGCCGGCGTTTCCTAACGTCGAAGGGCCGGGGGATTCGTTGATACCGGGAATCGCCGGCGCGGTCCAGAAAGAAGCCATGCCGACATCGCAGATTCCGGGCCTGGTGCCGGAAAACACGCTGGACCCCAACTACCTGCTCAATCAGGATAATCCGCGGTTCGATCCCAACACCTACACCGATCAAGATATGAAAGCCATCATGGAACAACGCCGGCTGGGCGGACGCTGGTTCGGCGCTTGACAATGGCCGTAACTGGCATATATACCAGGACTAGAGATTCCACCTGAAAGCGGCAGTGTGATTCCCTAACGGCTCAGTAATCGACGGCGTTGGTTCCCTTGATTCCGTAACCATTCGGTGGGGGAGTCGGTGAAGGATAAGAGAGTACGAGGGGCTGTCGCACCTAAACGAGCAAGGCACCGGCGCCGGGTCTTCACTGATCCGGCGCTTGTGTTTTTAGGGGGAAAATTGGCGGGGCTGGCGTTGGATATACGCCTCACGGTCAGAGCTTCCGCCTGTCCTGCACATCATCCATCAGCGGTCGGTGTCCTTCCGCTACTACCCCAAAAGTTTTTAGAGTGCCTTTTCCAACGCCTTGAGGTCGTTTACCGTCTTATACCCTGCCGCCAAACGATCCTTTAGCCGTTGCTCGCGGACGAGTTTGCGCCAGTCGGAATACACGACCCTCGCGATGGTCGAAGATACCGTGAGGACGATTATCAGTCCGAAAACCCAATCAAACAGGAACTTCGTTGGATCGGAGGGAAGTGACATCGGCAACTCCTTAAACTTAGTGCGAGAGGCAGGATTCGAACCTGCATGTGGGCCGGGTACTTGCGCGCTTTCCCCGGTCACAGCGCCCTTGTCGAAGCCTTCGGCTCACAACGAAGACTCCCACAGAGGCGCCGCGTCTGCCATTCCGCCACTCCCGCGAAACCCATAATACAGGAACTCCTTGACATTCCAAGACGCGGCAGAGTAATTTCTTCCCGTCGAGCGATGATCGAGCGCAAGCCTCGCTAAACTAGCCGCCTTCGCGAAACTCCAAAACATACATCGGGTGCAGTAAAAGCCATGCGCTTGAGTGCGTGTGGATAGCCAACGTGAATCAGACGGCAGAACGAAGCCGGCGGTTATCGGGCCGCGAAAACGTCGCGTTGAGTTCCGAAAAAAGGTGTATGTGCAATGGCAGCCAATCCTTTGGCAGAGGCGGCAGTAGAAGCAGTCGAACTTGAAAGTTTTGCGAAGGGTATCGCGGACCTGGTGTACAAGGGTCGGACGGTTTACAACCTTTTCAAAAAGGGTTCCAAAACCTATCCGGTTTCCAACATCACCGCGGCCGGCGGAGTTACTCGTCCGGCGTTCCGCATTCCCATTCGCGTGCAGTCTGGCGCTGCGATTTTCCAGGCCACCGGCAACGGCGATGCCTTGGGCCGCGGCACCGGGTCGAACTGGATTGCCGGCGATTTGTCACCCATCGGCTTGTTTGCCGGGTGCGAAATCACCTACCTGGCGCGCATCGCAACCAACGGTCCGAAGCGCAGCCTCATTACCCTGCGCGCGGAAGAGCTAAAGAACTCCTTTACTTCGTTTATGCAGGGCGTTGACGCTCAATTCTTGAGCGATGGCGCCGGCTCTATCGTGCAGATTCCCGCAACCGCCACGGTCAACAACAACACGCTTGGCGGCACCAACCCGTCCAGCATCGTGGGCCTCGGCGGCCAAGCCAACCAGTTCCAGGAACAACAGGTCGTGCAGTTCTTCGCCGCAGAAGGCGGAGCACCGCGCACCGGAGGCGTAGCTACCGCGACGGTTTCTTACGTCGATGGCGCGGCCGACACCGTCTACTTTTCGACGGCGTTGCCCACCAGCACCGCGGCCGGCGACTTTGTGATGATTCAAGGCTCAACCGGCGCGCTAAACTCTGGTCTGCAGGGTATCTACTCCTACCAGGTTTCCGCCAACACCGGAACGGTCCTAAATCTTTCCCGCGCCACTTATCCGGGGCAGCTTTCGACTCCGCAGATCAACAAGGCCAGCGCCGCGTTGAATACTACGGACCCCTACAAGGCGCAAATCCTCATCGCGCGTGGTTTGGGACAAGAGAATGAGGCGGTCGAGAACTTCGTCTGGATTGTTCCTCCGGACCAAGAACTTGCCGTCACCCAGCTTTACACCAACACCTTGCAGCAAAACTACGTGCCGCCGGGAGACAAGGCGCTGGATATGACCAAGCGTCACATGTCGCCCACTTTCGGGGATCGACCGATGCACGTCGCTTACAACGCGCGACAAGGTCGAGTCGATGCGGTGTGCCCTGAGACATGGGGGATTGTGGAAACGGTCGAGCCCAGTTTGTATGATTTCGGCGACGGCGTCACCACCATGCCGATTCCTGACTTCGTCGGACAGGGTTCTTACCTGACCTCGAGCATCTTCTTCTACAACGCATTTTTGAACCTCTTCAACACGAATATGAAGGCCGGCGTGTACTTCACCAACTGCGCCGTACCTTCCATCACTTCGTAGTTTCTGGGGGCGGTCGGAGAGGCGCTCGGGATAGGCCAAATTAATTCGCTGATTTCAATTTGGCCTATCCGGGCGCCTCTCAAAGTTTTCTAAATCGGGGGAAAACGATGGCAACAGCAACAGCACCAAGCCTCACCAGGCAAACGCTCTACAAAGTAAAGCCGCGCAGCGTCGCACGAGGCGCTTTCACCAGTTGGCTGCTTATCAAAAAGTATGTGGCGCCGGAAAAAGTAATCATCGGCGAGGATGGCACACCGCAAGTCATCATTCCGGAAGGGATGGGCAGATCACAAAGAGGCATCGTGGCTGCTGTGCCGCCGGCGGTAACGGACATCAAGCCTGGCGACATGGTCGTGTATACGAACTACCCGATGGAGATTGAGGACATTGAAGACCTCACCGGCGAATCCGGGTTGCAACTCATCATGGACGAAGAAGTTTATGCCGTCTGTGAGCCTATCGAATGCTGATTCAAGGCGCGGAAAAGCGCCAGTGTCCGCCAGAGTTTCAGGATCGACTCACGCGACTTTTCGGGCGCAACAAGTACGGCGATCCTCTCTACAAGATTGTTTGGGGTCAATCGGAGTTCCACCGGATGGGCAACGTCTGGCGGGACAAAGCTGGCAACGAACGCAAAGGCTATCGGCTGCGGTATCTGTGCCACGGCCAGCCATGCTGGAATATCCTGCGCTGGGAACCCCCGAAGAAGTGGCTTTCTCCCGCAGCGTTTTATCAGAACACGTTCGACGATCTTTCCGGCCTGTACATCATGGGCGAGTATCCGTGGCGCGGCCGCTACGTCGTGGTCACTCCGCTGATGCGCAAAGAAATGGTCGGCAATCGCTTGGTCATCCACTACTTCCCGCTTACCGGCATCCTGGTCGACAAAGTCATAGCGAATCTGCGCAACGATGCCACACTGTCAGCGGAGCAACGCAAGGCACTCAACGATGCCGCGAAGGCGCTGGAACACAAAAAGGAAGTGGAATCCATCGCGGAAATGATGGCGCACAACATGCCGGCATACTGGGGCGCGGTGTCGTTCACCGGACAGGGCATGCATACCAGTTTGCTCAATCGGAAAATGGAAGCGATTCAAAAGCAGTGGAATCGCATTTTCTCGCGCGGGAAATCGAAAGCGGTGTTTCGCAAAGGGTTTAGCGTCGGCGGCAACAAGCCGAAGCGTTTTTTCATGTAGTTAAAATCGGGGAGGAAAAAGAATATGGCATCTTCACTGTTACCAGGAATTCCGCTCGCACCAGGCCAACCAACCGCGACCATTGCGCAGAACCAGGACATTGCCAGACGGGAATCGCGCGGCATGATGGAAAACGCGAATCACCGCGGCAACCGCCTGCAAACTCAGGACGAAGGCGCGCAAGCCAACTACGTAATCTACGTCTACAATCTTTTGAACCTCGAGCACGTCGTCAATCAGCCGCCGTTGTTTCCCGCGTTTCGCATCCATCCGTGCGAACCAGGTCACAAATTTTCTGTCACCGCTTTGCCGGCTTACGTGAAAGAGCCTTATGAGAAGCCCGGCGACTCGGAACGCTTTTACAAGCGGCTGGACGGCCGCAAGTGCGCCACCAGCTTGCTCAATCCGGACATCTATCCCAGCGCGGAATGGTCCCAGCAACTTGTCGAAGGGCCGACCGGCAACAACGATTGCAGCAATACCAACCTCAACGCCAAAGGCGTGTTTTGGTCGCTGACTCCGCCGAATGATCCTCGCCTCGAATCGGAAATCGCACTGTTCAAAAAGCGCGTAGTCAAAACCATGAACTCTCTGGTTTTGCAGGGCGACGCTCTCGCCGCGCAGAACGATAAGAAGAGCATCACGCCGATGATGCACTTCGCGATGGACTACTTCCAACGCCAAGCGGAATGGCACACCACTCTCGAGCACTTTGTGTCCTGCCCGAATTGCGGCGAACGCATCAAGGAAGGAATCAGCTATCACCGGAACTCGGGCGGCGATCGTTGCATCATTGACCCCGAACGCTACGCCAAAATGGTGAGCCTAAGCCAAATCGCGGTAGCCCCTGCCTTCGAACCTGCTGCGCCGGCAGAAGAGCCAAAAAGGCGCCTCGAGGAAATGACCGAATCGGAACTCCAAGCCGCCACGGCCAGCGAAACTGTCGACGACTTGACCGCTTCTCCGGAAGGTTTTGTGAAAGTCGGAGAACTGAGTATCGAGGATCTCGAGAAACTGATTAAAGCCAAGAAAGCCACAGCGCGAAAGGCGGCTACGGCTAAAAAGTAAAACGATCTTCCTTGAGGAAGGCACCGTAAATCAAGGTCTACCCGATTCCTTGGAGCGCCGCTTTCCTCAAGGTTGCTTTTAGAAAAGGTGAGAAGTGCCTAGCGTTCCACAAACGATGTTCCCGACTCTCCAGGTCATTATGGACCTGGCGCGCACGTTTGAGAACGACATGTACCCCGGCATCGGGGGCACCAACGGCCGCATCCTCACCAACGACAACCCGAAAACCATCAATCTCATAAACTCCGCGTTGCGCAAGGTTAACCGCGACCTGCGCAACGAAGGAGTTACGTTCCCGATCATCGACAACTTCATCATTCAGGGGTTGCCGCCGGTAAATCCTACCAACGACCCATCGGTCGAGGTCTATGTGGGTTTCAATGGATATTTTGACGGGACAACCCTGCACGGCGACAAGGCTTTGCCCGGCAACTGCATGCAAGTGCTGGATGTCGGTTCCAGAAATACCGGATCAAATTTGCCGTTCTACCCGATGTGCCAGCCGCAATCGAGTTTGCCTTCCGGGTATCCGGGTCCGTGGCTTCCGTTGTGGCGCTGGTCGCAATACAAAGTCTTTATGAATGGGTCCACGCAGGAAAAAGACTTGCGTATTCAGTACCAATCCGGCCAGCCGGCACTTAACACCCCGCCGGCAAACTTTGAGACCACCAACATTTTTATCATCGACTGCGAAGAGGCGATGGCTTCGTGGATCGCGTTCCTCGACACGGCCGGCCGCGGCGGCGACGTCCGCGACAGCATGCTGCAAATCTACTCGGATGCCATTTCGCAGATGGCCAATGAATGGGTGCGCCGCGCGCAAAGCGTCACCTATCAGCGGATGTCGTACCAGGGCGGCGGGTCCACCGGACAGCAGAATGATGTTGGACAAGCGAGTGTGACGATATGAGCGTAGCTCGCTACGACGGAACGATTCGAACCGCGGTCGGCGAAGCCATTTCCGGCGTCGACATCTACGTTTGCACGCAGCCGAATACCGTTGACCCGGATGATCCCACCATTCCCCCTTCGCCGCTCGCCAGCGTGTTTTCCGATTCCGCGGGTACAGTTCCGATCGTCCAGCCGGTTGAAAGCGATGGCCTGGGCAACTTCTTCTTTTATGCCGCGCCGGCGCAATACACCTTCGTCATTTTCGACCCGCTCGGCCGGGTAGCAACGCAAGTCTATCCGGATCAAACCGTGGCCACGCCCGGAGGCGGCTCGGTTTCTAGCGTGGGCATGACCGTGTCGGCCGCCGGCTTGCAAGTTTCGCCAGCAACCATCACCAGCAGCGGAACTTTCGTGGTCAGCTATACCAGCGATTGGGCCGCGCACTTCTTCCTGGCCGGACCAACCTCCGGGGGAGCCTCAACTCCCACGCGCCGCGCTATCGTTGCCGGCGACCTGCCCGGCGGAGTCGGCACCGTTTCTAGTGTCGGAGTCGATGTCGTTCCTGATGCCAACCTCGCCGCTACCGTGCTCAACAGCCCGGTAACAAGCTCGGACACCATCGAAATTGATATTGGCATGGCGCCGCAAGCCGCCAACACCGTGATTGCTGGACCCGCCTCGGGTTCGACTGGACCTGTCACCGCCAGACACCTAGTGCCGGCGGATCTGGCGTCGCAGGTGAACACAACTTTCTCGGCAACTCCCACGTTCGATGCTTCCGCGGCCAGCAGCTTTCGCATCGTGCTTACAGGTGACGTGACCTCGAGCACTGTCACCAACCCCACCAGCGGACAACGGTTGACGTTCATCGTTATTCAGGATGGCACCGGCGGCCGAGCCTTCGCTTGGCCAGCCAACTTTAGAGGCGCTTCCGTGATCGCACCGGATGCCAGCCTCGCGAACGTACAGGACTTCGTTTACGACGGAACGGCGGCATTGTGGCGCGCTACCGGACCGGGATTGACGATGAGCTAGAGCAGGACACGAGACCTGGACTCCGGGTCTTGGTTGAATACAACAAAAACTGAGGGAGTAACACAACATGCCCGTCGCAACACTCGCAGTGGTAGCAGGAACAGACTCAACCGACAACACGCAAAAATTCGTCACGTGTCGCGGACGCTTGCAGTTGAGCGCCTTCGGCGACACCTATCCGGTCGGGGGATTGGAACTCCGCAGCGTGCTCGCGGCAAAGTTTCTTCCGCCTTCGAATCAAGGGCCGCGCCAAGTCAAAACCTGGTCGGCATTCGGCTCGGGATATATCTACAACTACATCCCGTCAACCGGAAAACTCATGGTGCTCCAGGTGCCTGTCAACGGCTCTTTGACCACGGCCGCTCCGCTTACCCAACTTGGTTCTGGCGCGAACTCTCTCTCCGGAGTGTTCGAGGATCAAATCGAGTTTGAAGCGCAGTATCTCCGCAACGCGGGATAAGGTCATCGCGAATCTAAAGCAGCCGATCGTTGGCGTACCGCTCGGACTCATCGGGGGCCTCTACACGGAGGCCCTTCCGTCCGACCTGCCTGCAGGTGCGTCTCCGCTGTCCATCAATAACGACTACATCATTGGGTCGAACCTGCCGCGGCCTGGCAAACGAAGTTTCTTTACCTTCGCGGATTTCTTTGTGCAACGCGACGCTGGCTTTGGCCAGTCCGTTCCTGATGGGCCGAACGAAACCCCTTGGACGACTCCAAACAACATTTCCGTCCATACGCCTCCTGCCTACGCCACGGTAACTCTCAATGGCCATGCCGGCGGCGGCATCGTTCCTGGTCCCTTTGATTCGTTCATTGGACTCTCTTCGCCTTCCTCGGCATTTGGGCCGGGCAGCGGAACTCTGGTGACTCTGCCGTTTTTCGCAAACGCGGTAGGGGATTACGTGGTTGTCGGAACGCAATGGGCCGGCACGTTCTCGGTGCCTGGGATTTCCGACAATGCCGGCATGACCTGGGTTCCTATCGTGGCCGTGGCCGGTTTTGCCGTGTGGATGGCGCGCGCCACGTCCGCAGCCGTTTCCGGATGCACTATCAGCATCACCGTGGGCGCCGCCGGCTCGGACGCCACGACCTACGCCTACTGCATCCTCAATAACGTTCTTGGCCTGCGCAGCGTGCTTACCGCAGCCAACCAAAACTTTTCCGCGCACGCCACAGTGAACATCGGCGGACTTTCGAACTCCACAATGGCGATTAAAGCCACCAACGTGGGTTTCACCGAAGGTACCGCCTGCTTTATCGGGGATATTGGCAGTGTGATGCTCAACTTTGTGGGTTCCGATACCGGAACGCTGCAAGATCCCGGCGGAAACGTCACTTGGAACGCCATCAACGGAAGTGGCGCGCCTGGCCAGCTTATTCAGGTGTGGAGATACGGCGGCACCGTGCTTCCATTCCCAAGTTTTGCGGCTGCGCCTTCGTTCGATGCGGGAATTGCCAGCGGCTATCCGGTTACAGGCGGGTCCGCAGTCTTCGACGTTGGACCGCTGGCGCCAAGTGATCCCAACGAGTTCGCGTTGTTTGCGGTGACTCCCAGCATCGCAACCATCAATTCCGGGTGGAGCAACATCTTTTCGAATCTGTATATCAAGTCGATTGGCTTGAATCCTACGGTGGAAGCGGTGGGCACCCTATCCGCTCCGCAGCTTTGGGCCGGCCTGCTGGGAATCTTCAAAACCGATGGCGGAACGCCGACAGTGGCCAACGCCAACACCGCATCGCAAGCGACTCCCGGATTTCCCGGCGCTATTGCCACGGTCATCATGCCGAATCCGACGACCGCGGGAAACACGATGATTGCGACGATAACCCTGCTCGGGCAAGTCATCAAAGTTCCGCCAACCATCACCGATTCGCAAGGCAACACCTGGGTTTGCGTGCAGTCGCAGTTCATCGAGAATCAAACCGGCACGGTTCGCGCGATTTGCATGTATATCGCGCAAAACATTGTGGGCGGCGCGCTTACCGTTACCGCGCAAGCGGTTGGCGGCTTCGCTTCTTCCGGCGAGGTTGACGTCGTGGAGTTCACTCCGTTTGGGCAAGGCGGGTTCGACACTACGGACACTTCGGAAGTGCTGGAAGGACTCAACTACGGTTTCACGATTCCGGCGACCACGAAGGTTATCGGGTTTCAAGTGATCGTTGGCGGCAACCAAACGTCAGAGGCGCCAGACGCTATCCTGACGCTGCGACCGCTCAATCCCACGGCCGACTCGCCGGTTTATACGTTTCAGTTGCCGGCCGCCGATGGCGAACAAACTTTCGGGCAGCCAAGCGATAACTGGGGTTTCGATTTATCTCCGGACCTGTTGAATGATCCCAGCTTCGGCATGGCGGTGAAAGCTACGGCGCTGGACGGCACCGAAGTTACGCTCAACGTCTATCGCATTGCCATCAAGGCGTTTCTCACTCCGGACCCGCCTCCGGATTTCAACTATCTGAAAACCTTCGCCGAGACTGCCGGCGAGATTACTAATCTCGCGCTGGGCAGCGACGGCACCATGTACGGGGAAGACAAAATCAACAATCCGGGAGTGTTGACCGGGTTGTACACGGCTATCGAGCCAGACAGCTTTGCGGAGTCGTGCACCCAGAACGATCGCGAATTTATCGCCATATCCAATCTGCTCAACGGGACGGATATTCCCTACGCCTACAACGGCACCAACTTCGATCGTTTGTCGCAGGTTGGGCCTGGGGCGCCGCCAAGCGCAACCGCAACGACCTCGGGCAGTCCGATTGTCAGTATCACCCAGAATCCCGCGGTTCCATTGCTTACTGGTACGCATGACTGGTTGCTAGTTTCCGATTCGCCTTCCGATCACGGAAATTTCGGGACGCCGGCAACGCCTGGCAATGTGTTCACCATCATTTTCCGCTCGGCAACCACGGTGCCAACGTACATCACCGTGGGCAGCAACTTGGTCATTGGCGGGTTTCCCAACATCAACGGAAATGTGGTCAACAACGATCCGACCGGCGTCGCTGCTCCGCCGTTCTACACCGTGATTGCGGTTGGCAAAGCCATTCCCGGCCAGCAGTCTTACGATGCGATTTCGTTCATCGTTCCGTTCACCACTTTTTACAACCAGCCAACTCCCGCGGGATGCCACATCCAATCGACGTTGTCGACCATGACGACCTCGATCCAGGTTCCGAATCTCGAGGTAGGTGGGCAGTTCAGGGTTGCCGGCACCGGCGGAGGGCCGCCGGCGGGATATGACAATA
>Ga0247685_1000003_pt1 | contig 26053 bp, 27 predicted proteins | sample CNK26_metaG_FD_189931 | JGI IMG/M metagenome (GOLD analysis project Ga0247685, IMG submission 189931) | Soil microbial communities from Purdue University Martell Research Forest, Indiana, United States - CNK26 | ecosystem: Environmental > Terrestrial > Soil > Temperate forest > Bulk soil...
GGGCATATCCGAAAGAGCACTGGTCATTCACGACCATTCATCACCCGGTGCTCGGAAAGATACGTGAATACTGTTATCCAGTTAAAGGACGCAAGATCCCGCCAAATCTTAAAAACTTGGATGCGCTCGGACTGGCCATCTGGTATCAAGATGACGGATCTATCGTGCGACATGGGAATACCGGACGGCCACGTTTCTACACATTAAGTTTCAAGGAAGAAGAAACAGCCGGTATTTGTGATGTCTTACGTGACCGTTTTGGATTTGAACCTAACATGTTCAAAATGGGGAACGGTTGGGCCATATCTATTAACGGAGAGTCAGCAGACGCATTCTTTGAACTTGTTTCTGAATTCGTTCATCCTTGTATGTCTTATAAATTGCCGCCACACTGGCGCGGACGGTTTAATCCAAATCCATTACGGATACCTAAAGGACTAATTGAAGCGCGCGTCATAAACGTATTTGACAATCCAGTCAACAAAAAACGTCGGGATTCCTGCCACGTATCCTATTGCCTGGACGTGGCGGACAATCATAACTTTTGTACAATCGGGGAAGTTGCACACAATTGCGCCGATGCGGACTGGACGCTGCAACTGGCAGGTAGGTTGGAAGTGGAGCGCGCGGGGAATCGTTGGCACGTGGACGAGGGCGACTTCGATGTCTGAACGACCGAACGAGCTGGTATCCTCCGAACTCTACACTGCCTGGGTTGATCCGATCACGGGCGAAGGAGAGGACTGATCTAATGCCAGTGATGAACGTGAGTGACATTGACCGAGAGACTGCGATGGAGATGGCACGCGTTGGCGTCGCGCCTTCTGATACAGGGCCAGAAGAAGAGCCTGTCGGACACCGGTTTGAGATGGCCGGTCAGACGTTCGTGGTCACCGGTTATACGGATAGGGCGGGATTTTTGGCAGCGGTGCTCGCGAGCGGTGTACCACAACCGTGGCGGTTTAAAGACGTGCCGGACGGCATGTACTTTCAACGGATCAGTACAGACTAAAAGAGGACAAGAGGGAACAAATGAGTCACGACAATTGTATGGACGTAATCGACCGGCTATGTAGCGAACAGTATTCGCTCGCCGAAGAGCAAGCGCACATCCGGCAGGCCGTGCGCGATGAGATGGAGGTCAAACGCGGCGACGAACACACCCTCACGTTAGACCTAGACGATGAGGAGGCGCTGGAAACGTTTAAGTGCCGCGTCATCATGCTCGCACGTAAAGGTTTTGGCCCTCGCGTCGAAATCACTAGGAGCAAGTCCGGCAATTACCGCGCCGTAGTGACCACAGCCCCGACCTTTCCACCGATGACCGAGCCGATGCGTATCGCTCTGCAATCCATCTTAGGATCGGACTGGAAACGTGAGATGCTAGGTTGCTTGCGGGTGTTGAACAATCAGCCGAATGCAGTGAGTATGTTGTTCCGACCACAACCGCTAGAGCGCGTGCCATACGAGATCCCAGGTCAGGCACAACCATTCACAGCCGACTTCTTCGCGGACGACCAACAGATAGACGCGCTGTGTGAATGCGGACACCCGGTAAAGCGCCACGGCGTGCTTGGTTGCGTAGTCTGTGCCTCCTGTAAGAGCAAACGGACCAGGAAGTTCTCGAAACCCTAGCCTCAATTGGAGATGATGATGCCCTCTTCTAACCAGACCGTCACTGCCACCAACACGAAACCCACCGTGTACGACCAACGCACCGCTGAGCTGGCCGTACGCCAGTCAGTCAACGCCAAAACTGCCACCGTCGTTGATGAGATCACGGCGCTGACCATCACCGACCGCACCACTTACGGTGACGCCGACCTCCTCCTCGGCCGCATCCGTCAGGCCAAACGCCAAGCGACCGAGATCTTTGAGGAGAAACTCGGCGGCATCCTCAAGCGTACGTACGACAATCTCCAGGAGTTATACGTCTTGCGCAAGGAACTGACCGAGACGCCGTTCGCCAACGCTGAAGCCGCCGTCAAAAGCAAGATGAGCGAATGGCAAGAGCAGGACCGGCGCCGCATCGAACAAGAGCGGCAAGCGGCGCTAGCGGAAGAGAGACGGCAGCAGGCGGAGGCGGATCGGCTGAAGCGTGTGGCAGACCAGGCAGCGGCGAGCGCACGATCGGCGTCAGCGAAACGACATGCGGAAGAGCAGGCGGAACAGGCAAGACAGAAGCAAGAGGCGGCGGATCGGGCGCGGGAGGCAGCGATTCAGGCGGAGGCAGCGAAACCGGTCACTGGCTCCTTCTCACGTACGACCGTCAAGAAGGTGCCGATGGTGACGGACCTAGGCGCTTTTCTGGACGCGATCCATGCCGGCACAATCCCCATCATTCTCGTCCAGGTGAATGAGGAGGTGATGAAGGAGTATTGGAAGCAGGACCGCGGGTTGGTGAGCGCGTGGCCTGGAGTGGAGATAGTAGATCAGACGACGGTTGGAGGGCGTTGACGTGGTAGTCCCTCATTTCGTGGCGTCACCACGATGCGCACCATACAGACGATATACAGGCTCTGATCGCGGAATGGGTAGATAAAGCCATGAATAAAACGATAATGCGACTCCAACGTACGCGCCGGAAAGTCCTCACGAACCTGCCGGCATACTCGTGGTATTGCTTTCGTTGTGTGGTTGAAGTTCGGGATAGACGGTGCCCTCACTGCGGAAAGCTAGAAAGGGAACGAACATAATGGCAGACGAAACTATATTCACCACGCGAGAGGAGGCCGTCACGGCTTTCTATGAATTCCAAGCCCTATGTAACCCGATCAACTCGGCGACCAATTGGGGTAAGAAAGGCGACGTGGACCTATACGAATCCATGCACGCCATGAGCCAACTATTACAAGAGTCCATCTTGAGTCAGTTCGGTAAGTGGAACCCACGCTTTCCCACGTGCGAACGATGCCGATGGTCAAGCGTGTTCGGTGGCCCAAGTCATGAAGCAAGCATCGGTTGCAGGTCAGGCCGGCGTCCGCATTGCAGTTGCGATACTTGCTTTTGACCTATGCCTAGACTCTGGTCCCGTCAACTCACTTCTCGCGGCCCTCTCTTCTGGCATTGGATGCTGGAGGACTTATCTCGCTCGCATTGCGGACTCTGCATCCCGCCCCTCCCATTTGACGTATCGCAACACGAACTACACCGCGACGATACTCCGCCCGCCGCAGATATGGGTCGTTGTTGCCCACACTGTCGTGATCTCGTCCTTGGCAAAGAGCGTAAGTACAGGAGACGTGCCTAATGACCTATCGAGCAGTTATCTATGAGACTTCACCGCGCTGCCCCACTTGTCTTCAACCGAACGACATACGGACAGCCAATCAAAAGATGCGTGCTGTATTCGAATACAATCTGACACCGAAGGGTCGCCTGTCAAAAGCCATACGTGATGTACTCACTCACCACATTCGTCAAGGTGACGTGATCGAGATCACGCAGATCAAACCGCACGATCAGTGCGTACACGGCATTGAGTTTCCTTGCCGCTTGTCGGGCACGCCGCATTCAACCTGCGATTACACAGGGCTGGTCACGCCAGACACTTTGATCTTACGCGGCTGACATGGCGTTATTTGGTGGGATTGAAATTCCGGGTTGTCCTGACCTGAATAATGTCAGGAAATTAGACGTGATGATCCAGCCTTCCATACGGCGTATGATGAGGCTTGGGTTCGCCATCGACCGGGACTATCTATGGGACCTTGGCTCTCAGTTCGGCGACACCCTAGTTGACCTGCGCCGCGAGATCACCTCGCACATACCACCCGAACACCTTGACAAATTCGTCAATGACAGTGGCCTAATCGAAGATGAAGAAGGGGATGCCACGATCAACCCTGCCTCCGCCGAACAGATTGGCCGATTGCTATTCGACTGTCTGGACGTAGGACGAGGCAAACGGGACAAACTGAAGACGACCAAAGGTGGTGACCGGCTTACCACGGGCAAGAAACAACTGGAATTGGTCAAGGACGATCACCCTGTCGTACGGGTCCTGCTCAAGTACCGCGAACTGTCCAAACTCAAAACCACGTACATTGACGGCATCACCAAGCTCGCCAAATTCCACCCGCGCGGTCCGTCCTGCCCCATCTGCGAGTTGAAGCACGACACCGACCAATGGCGTGTGCATGGCGAAATAGGAACTACGAGGGCGGCGACTTGGCGGTTCAATCACCGCAATCCAAACATGGGTAACATCCCAGTTCGCACTATGAATGGGCAACTAGTTCTAGCAGGGTTCATCGCACCCGAAGGACGTGTGATTTATTCGCGTGATCTAAGTCAGATCGAATTACGTTGCCTCGCTCATCTTTCCAACTGCCATTCAATGATCGAAGTCTATTTAGCCGACGGTGACATTCATGACAATACCTCGCGTAAGGTATTCAACCTTAAACCAGATGAAAAGCCTGACAAGATCAAGCATCGAATGGCGAGCAAGAGAACAAATTTTTCAATCCAAAATGGCGGCACAGAAAAAGGATTGTTCCTTCAGTTAGTCATGGATTACGGTACAAATAACATACCAATTCCTGACTGGCTGACGGAAGGCTGGTGTAAAGATTTTATTGTTGCCTGGCTCAATGCCTATCCAGAAGTACAGCAATGGTTTGAACTGCAATGGTATCGGGCACGACGTTACGGTCTATCGTGGAACCCGCTAGGATTCTGCCGACTGATCCCCGAGGTTAAGTCCGTCCACCAATGGATCAGAGAGGCGGGGTTGAGGCAAGCGCAGAACCTTCCCGTCACATCCCTCGCGGCCGGACAAATGAAATTGTGCATGGCACGCTCCGATGCCGTTCTCGCCGGGATGTATGAAGAGCAATCGTGCTGGCCACTGATGACGATCCACGACGCACTCATGTTCGAGGTGGATGAGGACAGAGTGGAAGAGGTGGAGGCGGGGACGGAGTGGGCGTTTGATGGATGTATGGATGACACTGAAACTAGCGAGAGGATGTTTCGCACGCCGATCAAAAGCGACGGAGAGTCAATGGTAAGGTGGATGAAAGGCTAATTCTTATGAAGTGGTTGTTCATCGCGGCACAGGCCATAGCACTCGGTCGCTTGCTGTGGGTACGCTTCCCCTATCCGTGGTTCATCACCACCCTTACGCTTTGGACGCTCCAGGCACTCAACGTGACGCTCGTCGCGCCAACAGCCGCCCATCCTGCGGAATGGACACGCACCTGGTGGCGATATCCAGAAGCGCTGTTGATTCTCGTCACCGTCGTGGCCGTCGTCGAGTCCTTACGGCGTTCGCGATGGTGCATGGAAGACCGGCTGAACCGGCTTATTCTGTGTGGGTCCGCGGTCACCATAGCCGCTACCGTCGTTATCGCCGGTATTCGATTCGTGTCACCACTGCACGGGGACGCTCAGGATCACTTCAATCAGGTACGTGCTTGGACGTGGGCGCTATTGGCGATATCAATGGTTGTCACGGAACTCCTGCTTACGCTAAGGGGAATCGCGCGGTCCGCCGAAATACGACGGCATTCACGATTACTCATGACCGTCATGGTCTGTAAGATGCTAGTGGCACCGGTCGTAGACGCTCCGGAAGAGGTATGGCAGACAGCCCGAGAACTATACCGGCCACTGATAATCCTTTGTTGTTTCTGTTGGGCTACGTGCTTCCAGCACCAGCCGATCGAACCGCATCAGGACGGAGTTCCTTGCGAAGTCCGGCCAACTCAGAACGCACTCCTGTAAGCGCTACGAGCGCCGCATGGAATTCTCGTTCGTGAGTGTACGAGCGCCGGAATCCCAGGAAAAGCATCCCGCAGATCCCGCCGAATATCCCCATGACAAGCAAACCGAGAATAGCAAAGGTATCAGCCACCACAGCTTTATTGTACTATGCGTAACGATACCTTACGGGCGTTGCTATGGCTGTGGAGGCGGATCGGGATCGGGATCGGGATCGGTGTCAGGCGGCAACTGCGGCGGGTGGTCGTCGCCGGGATCGGGATCAGGCACCGGATCATCGGCAGTGCGAACGGGATTCTCGTGTATCTTACGATGCGCATCGGCTAGTTTGTCTTTTTTGCTCATAACCTAGGAACTATCCTTTCAAGAGGAGTTTCATGACGACCTCGTATAGAATGACGGCGAGACCGAGAGCGCCTACAGCCCGCCATTTAAACTCTTCGAGAGCGGCAATCCGCGCGTTGACGCGGTTCAGCTCGCCTGGTTGTCCGTTACCGAATAAGGCATGGTCCATTCGCTTCATGATCGTTTCAATCTGACCCAAACGAACCTCGATTTCGCGCAATCGGCCTTCGAGCATCGCACCCTCTCCGTTCATGATCTCAAACTCCCCTATCCCCTTAAGGCTTTTGGTGTTCGGACTACACCGCGTCGGCGGCGACCATCGCTTCTAGGATCGGCACCACCTCGGCGTCGGTCAGAACTTCAACGATATCGCAATGCACATCAGGCCAGGCACTAACGGCGGTTTTGACTACTTCCTCATTCGCCGCCGTGACGAGGACAAATCCCGCTGGTTTGCCCAATGCCGGTGGGACGTGGACCGATACCCTCACCACGATATCCTTCCCCAAGTTCAGCGTTGGAGCGCCAAAGGATTGCTTGGTGTACAGGTCTTGAGTGGCTTGCGCTTTGTGCTGATGGTGATGCGCGATGAGTTTTGGGACGGTGACTTTCGGATTGTGTGCTGTCCAGGAAATGTGGAATGTCATTAAGTTCCCTCCTTTGTCAATAGCATATCAAGTATTCGAAGCGGCGCAATCCGTGGCACGCAACTGGTCCAAGAGTTCCGCTTGGCATTGGACGATTGACGCCTTTGCCTCTATGATGGCCTCGGTAATAACAGGATCAGGAGGCTTTTGAAGGCTTTCAAGCAAGGCCGAGTTCGCAAGCAACAGAGCGAGTTCGCGCTTATACCCGGCAAGCTCCCTCCGCATGAGAGCGGTCTTACCTGAATTGACCAAGCTATGAATTGTATTATTCTGGACCTTGATAGCCGCGATCTGACTCTGTTCGATACTTTGATGCCTCCGATCAGCGGCGGCTTTTGAAATGAATAGCACTAATGCCGTGAGTAAAGTAGCAACTACGCCAATAAACGCGTTGCGTAAGGTGATCATTAGTTCGTGGTGGTCGATAGCTGCCTGTTTTACGACGGCCTCGCGTGCGTCTTTCTCTGCCTTGATCTCTGCGGCGCGATCATCGCGGACTTGCTTAAGTCCGTCCTCCAACACTTTGAACCTGGCGGACTCAGTCTGTTGCATCCCATTCGAGCGCTCCTGAGCTTTGTACGCCTCCAAAGCGGCCCTGATGCGAAGATCTTCCACCGCAGCGGCTTGAGCCTTATTCGCCTTCAGCAGAGCGGCAGAGGCGGCGGCTTGTTCAGCCGCAGTTTGTTTTACGGCACTGTCTACGTCTTTTAGCTGGACCTTAGGCTTTTCCTGCCCAAGCGAGCCACACACATAAAGCAGAAGTATCGCGACAGTCATCCAACATACTTCGACATAAAGTGGCCACATGCGTTTCACGGCTTAGGATCATCCTCAGTGACCTTTGTCTGTTCAACCGTAGTGACTACTGCAACCTTCGGCGAGATGCGCTCGGTCGTCTCCACCGTTGTTACAGTCTTGACCTTTGGCAAAGGGTTCTGTTTGAGGTACAAAAAAGCGGCCAGCACCGCATTCCACACGAACATGGCCACCATTAACTTAACTGACTTAGATGAACCAAATGCAAACGTAGTAGGATCGATTGCACTAGCTGAAATCCCGCTGGTAAATGCGGATGAACCGCCGCCGATCATACCGGCCAGCAGACCATAAAACCAATTGCTCCAATCGAGATTGTCGAATGCCGCCATGATCCAGAGTATCAGAGGTTTACGGTCTGCCGTCAGAACTCCACCAGCGTTACCCATGCGAATTGGATTGCCGTGTTGGCGTCGGTGTTGAAACTAATAAAGTCTCCAGCACCCATGGTCACAACCGCAGATATTGTGCCGAAACTAGTGTTGGTGATGTTCTGTGACGCCTGAATCTGATTAGCAGCGCTAGCCGTTCCACCACTCACGACGTTGCTGGCGACAATCGCCCTGGTAGTTCCGCTGTTATTGCTGTACGAGATGGTTCCGCTAGTTTCGGCCAGCGTTGTATCGACGAGGATTGCAGATTTTCCGGCCGGTACGGTGTACAAGGTGTTGTAGCCGGCCGCTAGGGTTGTCAGAACTGCACTCTTTATGTTAGACCCTGCATCGAACTCAATCACCTGGGCGCTCACCGTAACGCACGCGTTCACTGTGTTATTGATGGCGAGTTTTTGTCCTGCCGCTGCAACGTACCCAATCGAATTGATCGTGCTGTTTGCGTTTGAGGCGGGGGTCTTTAAGGCTGATATCTGGTAGTAAGTACTACCGATCTTGACCTCAGCAAATGCGGTCGTAGCGCTACCGCACGCATTATTCCAAATGTTCATTCCCCCGAAGATGGCCGCCCGGCCAGTTGGCACAGTGTAGAGATCCACATCCCCCGTGCCGATAGCGATGGACTGGACAGACAGGGCCAACGGGTTCGGCAGTAGGATTGGCCCGTTAGATACCGAGGTCGTTAATGGTCCAACCGGCACGGCTGACTGCGCGCCCGCGATGGAGGCGATAAGAAATATGAGTGCGGCTCGGTTCATGGCTTAAAACTCCTGAACTACGACCCAGGCAACTTGCCCGGCGGTATTCGCGTTAGTGTTGATACTCAGAAAGTCCCCTGCCGACATCGTGGAGCATACGCGGAAGTAGTTTGATGAGGCATTACTAACGCTCGTAGCCGTCGTAAATTGGTTTCCTGACGATACGGAGGCACCCGACTTGACAAGATTAACGTAGACTGATCGCGTCCCTGAGTCGTTGATGTATGAAATTTGACCGCAGAATATCCCCAGGGTTATGGCGATGTTGGTTGGAATTGCAGATTTACCGGATGGCACGGTATAGAGCGTATTGTCTCCAGAAACGAATGTGGTGAGGAGTGCGCGTTTCAACGTGGACCCAGCGTCGAACTCGACCACTTGCAAGGTGGCATTCATGCAACTGAGGGTTCCGGTCGCTCTCGCGACGGAGAAGATTTCACCTGGAACGCCAAGGAATCCAATAACCGTATCTTGGCCATTCGTGTTGGCCGTCACGGTAAGTCTAGTGTCTACTCGGTAATATGAGCCGCTGATCTTGACTTGTGGGACCACCGTACCGGCCACGGCGCATCCGTTGTTGTAAAACGCCACCCCGTAGTAAAAGGCGTTTCGGCCAGTTGGAACCGTGTAATAGTCGGTATTGGTCGCGGTCACCAGCCCTTGCGCCGATATGAATTTCGGATTGGGAAGCAACGTAGTCGCGTTGCTCAGAATATTGAGCATCGGACCGAGCGGCGCGGCGGACTGCCCGAACATGGCAGAGGACACAAGGAATAAGATGATTGATTTCATGGATTGCCTCAATACCAAATCGTACACGTCCCTGTCATTGCGCTCGAAAACGTGAAGGCCAGCGTGTTGGCATCGGTCACCGTTACGCCGGTTACGCTGGCGATGGTTCCACCCGAGTTCCAACATTGGAACCCGGGAGCGCTTGTGTTCAGGTTGTGCGCGCACGAGATCGAGCTTACGTTGCTAACCGTGCAGGCATATCGAAGAAGCTGTGCCGCAGTCAAAACGGTCGTCGTCGTCATGATCGTACTTGGTTTAATCGTGAACTGAGTGTACGTCACTGCGTCGGTTCCGACCGTTGCTACTTGCGATGTCTGCACCCACTGCGTCTGTGCGTTGACGGTGCCATTTACAACTGGGATGGCGCCGGTGTTGTTCATATCGCTTGGCTGGTCGTAGTCCAGCGCTCGCGTAAGCACCCAAGCGACGCCGAGCGACTGAAGAGTGCTCAGAAAGTACACGCCGTTCTGGAGCGCCGAGGCCTGATTCTTGACCAGTACCCGATCCAGCAGGGTCATCGTGTATCCGTCCACCACCAGTGCCGTATTTGTAGTGGCTGTAGTGAGGGTGGCACCGATTCCGCCAACTCCATTGAGGTAGGTCGGGGAGTTTGGAAGTACTGTTGCGCTCGCGGCCTGCACTGCCACGGCCGGGTTGACGCCAGCGATTGCATTCGAGACGGCGGTGTCCACGTAGCTAGTCGTCGAAAGTTTGGTGCTCGCATCCCCTTGCGATTGCGTAGTAGTCGTCGTACCGTTTGGCAATGCGGGTGTCCCTGATAGGTTCGCCGCCGTCCCACTGGTATTGGCAGCGTTATTAGGAATATCAGCACTAGCCAGCGTATGGCAAGAGAATGTGTGACCGGCCGTCGCGTACTGCAATACTCCACCCGCCGCCACGCAGTTTGCTACGGGCATCCATGCGCCGACAGCAGATGCCGTCGTACCAAGAACCTGATCCGCCGCGCTGTTTACCGGCACACTAGTTCCGTCAACCTTCGCCACGGTCGGGTTGGGATACGTACCGCTGAGATCACCACCAGCCGCTCCGGCGGCGGTCGCCACACAATCCAACTTCCCCGTGGTCGGATTCAGCACCAGACTAGTGCAACTTTGCGTGTGCCCAATGTGCGTAGTTCCTACGATGAACAACAACAGAAGAGCGAGAAGAGCGCGGAGAAAATAACGATTGGTCATGGTCGTAGTTCCTATTCCAAAACGTCTATTGGAGGACGGCCGTCGTAGATGTAGCGTCCGAACACTTGCTACCATACGCCTGACTGCCATTCAGCCACGCTTTACCGGTAACCGGTGGACTAGCGCCACTCAACAAAATCTGTACGCTCCATTCCGCTACCGTTTGGCGTGGCGCGGGCGTGGTGAAGACAACGGTGCCAGCGAGCGTGCCAAATCCGGTACTGGCGATAGGGATGGAGAAAGTGTTGGCGTCAATCACAGTGGCGACGTGGGTGGCGTTGATGGCGGACCAGCCGGTACCGGTAGCGCCGGAGATTGTGACTTGAGGACGGGTGAGGAGTGTAAAGCCGTGGCCGGTGGACGTGACGACGGCGGCACTCGCCTTACTCACAGCGGAGATAGCGACGGTCGCGGTGCGCGGGAGAAGGGTAGTGGGTGAGGATGGAGACCAACACGTCGCGATGACGTTGGAACCGGAGTAGACGAATACGGTTTGGATGCTCGGGCCAGAGGGCGGACCATCAGCCTGATTGACGGCGGATGGGGAAGGCTGAGCGAAACCGGTGACGCAACAGGTGAGGAGTAACGCAAGGGAAAGCACGATATGGGACGGGCGAATCATCACGACTCTCCTTCTAATCAGTCCCTATCGTACACCAACACAATACAAAATGAAAACGCAAGACGTTGGTTAGAGCCTACTCCTACTTCTTTTCCAGTGGCGCTTCTTTCCGTGTCACTGTCTTTGCCGTCAGGTCAACGGAGCACACTTGGGCAAGCGCCGCGAAATCCGGAGCGGTAATGCCCGCCGCCTTGCAGACCTCGGCGAAGTAAGCGCGCTGCTGCTCGTGGATCTTGTCAAGGGCCTGTTGCAAGTCACGTGCTTTGTAGGCGAGCAACTCTAAGCGGTCGGCCTGGGCCTCGGTGATGACGGCTGGCTTGTTGATGGGGTCGGCGGCAAATAGCGCAGTGAGCGACAGAGCGTAGATGGCGAGAATACGTTTCATGAATGATCCTTTCAACTGGATTATAGCCTCAATGGTGCGCGTAAAGCGCTTGACATGTATTGCAATATGCGGTACATTATTGAGCATGAGACCTACCAGTTTTCGAATCCCCGAAAAAACATACGACCAACTTGCCACGCTTGCGAACAAACTCGGTATGACACAGGTTCAGGTCTTAATCGTCGCCATCGATCGGATGGCACAACAGGAGACAAAATAATGATGAAGTTCGTGATGGTATTCGCCGCTCTCGCCGTTAGCCTTTTCGCGCAGATGCCGCCAACGAAATCTCGCATGGACGATACAAAAGGTGGCATCGCGCTTCGCGCCGCGGGCATCATAAATGCCGCCGGTCAATGGAACACAAAATTGTGGATTTCCAGTCCGAACGCTACGACGTTCAAAATCTGCCTGCGATACTTCGACGGCACCACAACAAGATCTCTAATAAAGGTCGTCACGGCAGAACGCGCCGACCAGCCCGCCACTATCACGCTAGAAGTCCCGTTGGAAGTGGTCGAGTCCGGCAGTCTTTACATCTACGAAATGGTCGCTATCAGCGTGGGCGAATTCGACGCACGCTGAGTAAGATCTTTAATGACATGCGTAGTTGGTAATAAGACCTTGCGAAACGACGATCTGATAGATATTCTGCACACCAGAACATGTGTACGTTCCGTCCAACACCGTGCCGGCAGGTGGGGTGATGGTTGCGGTAGACCCGAATACCAAAGAACTACCATTCTGGAAAGTGACAGTCGCGGCATTCTGTACCACACTGGACGTACTACCTTTCAAAGTTAGTCCTCCCGCAGACCCATCTCCTATTGAGAACGACTTGAAGAACCCATTCAGATAAGTGAAGCTCAGGCTCCCTAGAGTCACGATATTGGCAGTACCGGGCGTCCATGTGCTAGATCCGAATGTCACTGCCCCGCTGTTGCCATTGTTGACCACGATGGAACTCGTAAACGTCTCCGTACCGGAAACTGTCTGACTGCCCGATGTGGTTAGGCAGGTAGCGCACGCAATCGTGCCGGTCCCGGTGATGGTCCCGCCTGTGATAGGGCTAGTAGTCGCAATGGATGTAACCCCACAACCGCTGCAACTGGTAACTGTTAGTGTCGTGATCGTGCCGGCATTCGCAGTGAATGTGGCCCCCGACGCGATGGATAGCGTGGAGCCTGACAGGAAATCAATCTCCCCACCACTCCGCACTATCAGTACGGCACCGCTATTGATATCATTCGCCGACCCATAGAACCGCATATTTCCGGAATTCGTTGCGGAATTTCCGATCACACCCCCATTCTTTAAGTAGGCCTTCCCGAATCCGAAACTTGTACTACCTAGGTCTACAGTATTGTCTGTTGCCGGAGTCCAGGCAGTCCCACCTAACGTCACTGCGCCAGCCACAGCATTATTCACCACAAGGTTATTGGATACAATAACGCCCCCTGAACTAGTGTCGAGATATCCCGGTCCGCTGGCATTTGCTGTGGAGAAAGCCTGCACGGCTGAGTTGGTTGTAAGCGTTATCGCCGCGAAGCTCCCCGTTGTGCTCCACGATTTACGCCCTGTTATCCCTGTCTGATTGGTGTCCGTCGTCATCATATTAGAAGGAGCACAGCCGGTGCAACTACCTACTGTCAGACTGCTACTGACCGTTAGATTGTTCAAGTAGCCGCTGCCGAACCTGTAGCTAGCACCCCCCAAGTTGACAGTGTCGTCTGTGGCTGGTAGCCATGCGCCGGCACCTAACGTCACTGCGCCAGCCACAGCATTATTCACCACAAGGTTATTGGATACAATAACACCACCCGCGCTAGTGTCTAAATATCCTGGGCCGCTCGCGTTGGCAGTAGAGAATGTCTGCACAGCGGAGTTTGTGGTCAGCGTTACTGCGGGAAAACTACCGGTTGTGCTCCACGACTTTCTACCTGTGACACTAGGCTGATTAGTGGATAAGGTCATCATGTCCGTGACGGTGCCAGCGGTAAACGTACCGCCCATTGTCACATCCCCTCCTGCTCCTATCCGCATTCTTTCAACGAAAGTTGCACTGCCGTTAGCCGTCGAGAATACCAAGTCCGCAGTATTAGCGGCAGACTTGCTAGTGTTTATCTTGGCGGCATACTCGGTGTCAGCATCAAAGAAGGACAGGGCTGCACCACTACCTGCACTCCCACCACCAGTCTGCATTTTAAGACCTTGCCCGTCACTGGAGATAACCTGAAGTTGCGTCCTATTGGTTATTCCTCCGAGGACCAGCGGACCACCACCCACTACTTGCATAACTGCCTCTGAGGTGCCAGAGTCGTACCAAACCTGCAATCCATTTATAGCAGCCGGAGGAGAACCGCCATTGATGTTGCTCTTGCCAGTAACAATGTAACCACCGCTCACGGCGTCCCCTGAACACGTGCCAAACCCAATAGTGCTAAGAGTGCATGTGAAGTTGGCAGGTAGAGTGGCCGGCGCCTTGATCGTAGCGCAGTGCCGCGGATTCTGTTGGTCACAAAGTTGGATCGCGTTCGACTGCGCGATAAGAGGCAGAGAGAACGGCAAGCCAAGGAGCATACGTATAGTCAAACGCGTCATAAAATTGGTTCCCCCAACATCGAGGCAGTACAATACCATTTTCCGCCAAATGCAACAAAAGTAATCAGGCACATGGTAGACGGGGCGTCGTTCAAGCCACCACCAATGATAGGACCTAGAAGTACGTCCGTGCCCCACGTGACAGCCCGTCCGCCTGTACTATCCTGATCCAAACGTACTACCCACAAAGCACGATCTACTGCCGGTCCCGGCGAATTGATTGTCACCGGTCCTGTCATAACCTGCGTCGTTGAATAAGAAGCACCCGAACTGGACGAACCGAAGCCCGCTATCGGAATGACGACGTTGCCACTCCCCGGAAAGCGCAATAACACAGAATCCTGATCGCTGGCGAGCGTCATACTAGTTGAACCGTCTGGGAACGAATCGCCTGCGTCGGTATTGATGGTCAACGCGTTCGCGTCCGAACTGGATTTACGCACGAGTAAGAATTGATTTTTGACGAGAGAACTGGACAATAGTTGCAGGCTTTGCGCCCCGGCGCTCGTGTCGTTCAATAAGATACCGTCCGTAGGCAATTGAGAACCGGAGGCTGTGATATTCCGTGTCCCCTGCGCACCAAAAACGAATAACATACGGAAAGGAAGATTGGCATCGGTCACTTCTATCCCATTAACGTCTACCGTCACGCCGGTCACAATGAGCGGTAGGTTCAGATAATTAGATATCTCCATCGTCGCCTTTGTGACGGCAAGTGGATCGGCGTTAGTCACATCAATATCGGAAGAGAACTCCCACGCAGCTGTGACGACGATCCAAACGGAAGTCGTGTCTATGTATAGCGGACGATCGATCTTATAACTGGTAGCCGTATTGGAAACGATCTTGGCGGATTGACCGCGGGACTTACCTTTGATAACCAGAACGAAGTTGCCAATACGGTTAGGATCATTGACAGTCTCCCCGGTATGTCCGTTACTGATGTTGGACAGCCCCGAGTCAGAGATGTGATATGGATCTCCGGAATTGTCGTATCCCAAGAAACATACGGCGAACGCATCTCCCACCTGCACGCCAGCAGTGATAGGAGAGAGCGATCCGGATAGAGTGAACACGCCGGTAGCCGGATCGAACGCGGTGATGTCGAAAGAACAGAATGGCGCGGTGCCGTTAGACCGTCCGATTACGGCCAACGCACGTCCCGCCCAATTATCCGCGAGCGTACCGTCGATGATGGCCGAGCAAGTGATCGTGGTGCCCGTACGCGAATCGACACCGCCGCCGATCACGCCGCCGTGAATCAGCCGTTTTCCCTTCAGGCGCAATTTCTTGATATTGGCGTTAGGCACTGCGTAGGTACTACGCGCGACGGGACCGGTGATGACGATGGAGGAAGGAGAGCCAGAGCCTGTCTGTTGGCCACAGATCAAATCGGTGGAGGTGCCAATGAAGACGACGTAATCGGTGAGGGACGCGCCAGACGGCCAGGCGATATCGTTGAGCGTGAACTTATTGGTGTTTGTGCCTATCGGAGCCTGCAAGACGAGGATGTCGGATGGAACGGTGTAGCGTCCGCTTGCGTCCTTACCACAGATTTGCACATAGATCGTAGTGCCGCCTGTGATGGACCCACCCGTCGTAGCACGTGCCACGTTTCCCGCTTTGACATCTACCGCGCCAGCGTTAGGAATGAAGTCCACGACGGGGAGACGACCGGAGGCAATGGCAGTGGCTAGCGGTGACCCATTGGTCAGCGTCTGGTAGTTCTGTGCTAGATCGAAAGTCCACTCAGACGGGAAAAGCGCGTCGGAAGCGGAGGCTTGGATTTGGTACGGAGCCCATTGGCCAAGAGGCGCGACGAAAGATAGGATGGGCGCGGGGAGAGGAGAGACGCCAGTCGGTTGCGGCCCTACTTCCAGGTCGTACATGGAATCGACGTTGGAACGCGCGGAGATGGATACGGACCAATCCTTGTGTAAGGACCAGCGTTCGATGCGGAAGGGCCATGTGTTAGCGGAGAATGGACCGTTGTCGCCGGCACGCGCGCCTGGAGCGGCGCCGGGGTAGGTCGGCAGATCTGGGTGAGTTACGCTGATCGGCTGGCCTGCGTACGTCTCTAACGCAAGGATGGTGGACTTGAACGAGATGCGATTGGCGTTGTCCCATTCAATGTATGGGTTGGCGGTATGGTCGGGACGCAAGATGCCGCCGATCTCTTCCCGCACACGGGTAGCGACGAGACGGAGGGCTTGACTCATCGTCGGCGTGAAAGCGGAACGTACGCGTGTAGGTAGAGGCACGCCCTGACGACCGTAGTAGATGGCATGGTCCTTGTCGTTATACTCCGCCATGTCCATCTGGTATTGATAATCAACATTGGCAAAATCCAGTTTCATGTACTCGAACGCCGCCTCCATTGGTGTGACCGCGAGAGACTGGTAAAGCATGTTCGCGGGGGAGAAGGCGGAGAGCGGGACGGCGGAATCGCGGATGCCGAGGGCCAGTCTGCCGAATTGGAAAGTGAAATAACCCAGACAGCAGTTGAGGAGTTCGGTAAGCCAATCGCGGAAAGGCTTGAATTGAGAGATCGTCCCTTGCGCTTGGAATTGTGGTTCGGTACTGCCGGAAGAGGTGGCGGTGATGTAACCGGCACTAACGGCGTCGGTCAGAGAGAGAGATTGGAGATCGCCGGACCCATCGCGCCATGTAAACGTGTTGTTGTACTGGTCTAAGTTAGGGGAATCTAGCGCCAGACCGGTGGACGTATATTTGTAAGACGTGATGATGGAACCGCCGACGAGAGGTGAGACTTGAAGATCGGCGATGTCCGCGCATCCAATGCCTGTTGTATGCGTGATCCATGAGGGGAGGATCGTGGCCAATTGCGCGGCGGCGGAAGCGTGGTCCATACCGATCGCGCGAAGGTAGAGATTGACGGCAATCCAGAACGGGTTAGTCAGACCGCTGACGACGGACTGCGTGTAATTGACGTTATCGGTGGTTGTCCACTTCACACCAGATAGACCGCGAGCGATGGGTACGACCATCTGATGCGATTCGGCGGTAGTAGGTGAGATGCCCGATCCAGCTGACTTCTTATACCGCAGTTCGCAGAGCGCCGTGCCGGCCGCGTAAGGAATGAACGTACCGGCAACACCGTCATTACTGAATCCGGTGGACGTAGGTACTTCCCAATGTTGTGGCGACCCTTGACCGAGAGAGAATGCGTCAATGCCATCGGTAGGAGAAGAGCCGAGATGCACAGGATCAGGACCGAGCGATTGGCGGAGGCCGAGAGTTGGGTGGTATCCGGTGACGCGCAACTGACTATCCACACTAAATCCCTGCGGCGGGAATCCGTCCGCGAGAGGACATACCAGAAACTTATACCCGTCCGCATTCGTCTGTACGCTCATCCCCTCGTACGCGCTAATAGGTCCTACGCCGATGATGCCGAGCACGTCCTCATAGTCAGACTCGTCACGGACGGCGGCAATGATCGCGTTGGCCCAAAACGCTTTGATGGGATTGCCCCCGTCATTGCACCATATCTCGGGGAGGGGTGTGTCCCAAATCGCGTCACTGACGATGGAGGTGGAGGTTACGGCAGAGCGGAGGAAGCCGCCGATGATACCTGTACCGTTGTCTTTGATGACGACCGATTGAGGTTGGGCAGGTTGACCACCGAAGAAATTGGACATGCCGTGGGACAGGCACCCGTTGGGAGAGTCGTAGAAATAGTCGCAAGAGGTAGGGTTGCCGGTATGACCAGCGGTTTGCGCCCACGGGCATGGGTCGGAGGCAACGGATGCCGCGCCGGTATAAGGCTTCCAGCATTGGCGCGAGATCGTGCGCCGCGGGTAGGTCTGGTTGATAGGGTAGATGCCATCCGAGCATGAGACGGAGAATTGAGTGCCTCCGTCTAATTGCCAGTTGACGATGATGCCGCGCCAGAGGTCAAGACGGATACCAGTGTTGACGTGGAAGAGAGAGAGGGAGATGTCAGCGTACTTGAGGGAGCAGTCGGCAGTAACACGCGAGAATACACGGTCGGCGTTACCGAAAGTGAAGCGTACGTTGTCGGCGCGACCGTCAATCGTTTGCGTCAATAGAACGTCGGAACCAGGTTCGCCAATGTTGAGAAGGCGCGGGAGGTAGAGTTGAGGGCCGGTGACAGGAGCGGTGACGGTCACGCGCCGGTCGGAGAGGTAGATGGTCGGGACGGCAGGATTGCGGACGCGGATGGTCAGGAGAGGGATGATGGTTTGGACCTGCGCGGTGAGGGCGGGATTGAGGATTGAGTCGGGGAAGCGAGTGCAGATGGAAGAGACGGTGTAAGAGGCGGAGGAGGTGAGGAATTCGATAAGGGTCAAGCCGGTCTGACATGCGTTTTCCAGATCAGTGATAGAGAGGGGAGGGGCGTCGAATACGCAAGTAGTATTGGTGAACGCCGGGATGGAGCCGAGATTGGGGTTAGGGACGGCGTAAGTGAAGGTCTGGAAACCGCCTTGAGTTGCGTTGTAGAAGTTGACAAGGGAGGTGCGTTCGGCGTAGGACAGGCGGGATTTGACGATGTGAAAGCGGCGGGCACCGGAGCCGACAAAGAAACGTTGCGTGGCGAGAGTGGCTAGAGATTGGAAACGATGGGTGACGATGGTGAGGTCTTGGGAAACGCCAAAGCCGAATTCGGATGGGGAGAGTGGGAATTGGGAGCCGTTCACGCCGGTCGCGGGCGCGGAACTGGCAACGGGAGATGGGACAGTCACACGACCGATAGTGTCGGGCATTACGTACCCATTCTACGCGAACGTCCTAAAATGTTCACGTTTCCGTACGAGCCACGTATCGGCGCGTATAGAAGATCGGTGCGTGGTCAATGATTCCCATCCCGCCATACGGTAACAATGTCCAGGAAGGGCCGAACGAGATCGTCGCTTTACCGTAGCGTCCGCTCGTATACCGGTAATCGCGCCGTCCGGCCAATCCACATCACATGCGTGTTTCCAACGTGCCAGCCAAATCTCAGCCTCTTGGATTAACACACTAGAGAGCAGGCCACTTTCATTACGAAACAACGTACATTCAATCGCGAATAGTCCATCCTTTCGCATCGTCCCTTTGATACCTGATTCCCACTTAGGACGGAACCAAACCCAGGCGGCATGACCAAGTGGACCGGACGCGCGGAGAACAAGATTGTACCCAGGACGCGTGAACATCGGGTGACCGACAGTCTGTCGGGAATAATGACGGTCGGCAAGTTCACGGCAAATCTTATCACCCTTATGAACTTCACGCCAATTGCCGATTGGATTACCGCGTGTAGGGAGGTATAGGTCAGGCACACTCCACCAATTCCAAACTAGGCACTACGCTCCTCCCAATAAACGTCCTCTCCTCCCAATTCCCCTGAAAGTGCACGGTGACTGATGCGCCAGTGATCGGGTCGTTGAACGTGAATGCTTGAAGACCGCCTGAGCACGTGGTAAACCAAAACGTACGCAATGTGGCTAGTTGGGTATGCGTGAGGCGCTTGGCTAACTTCCAACTGCGGATCATGCGGGGCGCGTTGGCCGGTGAACCATACGTGGAGGCGTCGGTGACGAGGGATTGTTCGATTGTCCCGTCTTTATAGTCGTCGATCCGAAGCAATGGGTAGACGCCGGAAAAGATGAAGGACGTGGAGAGCGTGGTAGGTAATGTCCCTACGACAACAGCACTGGCCAAATTCGCCGGCACTAAACAGTACTCCCAGGTTCTTGAATCAGCATTGACTGCTGAAGTCGGTGCGCACTCGCGTTCAATGCCGCCGAGTATTGGTTTGACACAAAGTCCGGGGTCACAAATTGATTCTGCATGAAAGGGGCTACCGCAGAACCGGAAATGCTAAGTGCGATCTGTGTCGTCCCGCCACCTCCGCCCGATGAGTAACTTCCGCCTCCACCGCCGCCATATATTGGCAGGTTGGATGAATACGCCAACGGGTTGCCATATTGATAGCTACGTTGCGTGTAAAGCGACCCACCGCTTTCAATCAACGATCCTCCGTGCGGAGTGGAGTTACTTTGTTGGAACAGCGCCGCTTGCCCTGTACCCGCCGCATACAACCCGAGCATCTGCCTTACTTCAGGCGAACGAACGGCCAATGATAATGTAGAGCCGTACCGCTCCTTCGCGATGTTCACGACCTGATCCGCCATCGAATTGCTGATGCTGATGTGGTACTGGTCACGAATAAGACGGATGGCCTGACGGCGTGGGGACTCTACCCCCGCGATCTGCTCACCCACGCCAATAAAGAAGCCCGCCGCCGCGCCAATCGCCGCACCCATTGGTCCGCCGTATTCCTGACCGATCATCGCCCCGCCCGCCGCGCCTTGAATGGTACCTGACCACGTGCCACGTGACTCGCCTAACAATCCGTGCATGGCCAATGCTGTACCCGCCGCACCGAATGCGGGGGAGCGGGAGATGGCCTTGGCATACCCACCGATAGAGTCTAAGGGGATGGATTGATTGCCGACTTGTGCCCACTTACCGCCTTGGCTGTCGGTGGAAACATTACCCAATCCGATGAATCCACCGAGGTTCTTACCGATCTGGCGTAAAGAAGAGAGGTTGGGCCTAAATCCACCGAAACCGCCACCACTACCTCCGACCGTACCGCCACCGCCGATGAACGGAGGCGTACCGCCTAACGCTAAGTCTGAAGCCGAGTACGTGCCTGCTCCATTACCCCCACCACCGATCCCGGCCAGCATCTCATCAACGGTCGGAGGAGGCGTGGGCGGGAAAGCGTAACCACCACCACCGTTCGTGCCGCTCCATCCAGCGTTCGTCGCATCACTCGTCCCGCGCGTCCCACTAAACATCTGGCGCAAACTACCGGCAATCCCTGTCGTCCCACCTGGTCCATAAACCGTTGGATATACGGCCTGTGCGAATCGCTCACTGATTCCGTTAATGACAGGGGAGAGCGCCGCGTCACGTAACGTAGTTCCTAGCCGACTGCCGAACTGACTGGGATGCGTGAACAGTGTTTCGAGCAAGGATTTGGTTTTCCCCTTAATCTCGTCCAATTGCCGCTGTTGCATCTCAAACAGTTTGACCTGCGCCTCTTCCTGCGCCTTATTGTCCGCATCGTGCAAAGCGCGAAGGTTACGTGCGTTAGCCAGTTCGGCCTGGTGACCCTTCTCTTCCAATTTGATACGCTCTGACTCAGCGTTATACAGGTCCAACGCCTCCTGCTTACGGATGCCGCGCGCCATGTTGATGCCGGCGGCCGGATTGTCGCCGCGGAAACCGAGTTCGGCATACTTCGCTCGCAGGTCTGCTGTATGGCGTATCTCTTCCGCCCGATCCCCTTCCTTAATCTTGCTCATGGATCGGTTGAATTGGGCTGTCTCCTCCTGATCTCGCGTGTGGAGGTCGGCGATTTGGCGCTCCAGATCGGCGGCGGCGCGGGCGTTGGATACACGTTCCACGCCGTACGCTTTCAGGAGGTAGAGGACTTGCGTGTGGATACCCTCGATGTCCCGTACATCCACCTTCTGGCGCGTTATATCGGCGACCTCGTCCATGCGCTCTTGGCGGGAGGCGGCGATGCGGGCTTTGTACTGTTCGGTGAGGCTCGCTTCGATCTGCGCGGCGGTAACGCCGTCCTTGTTCAGTTCGTGGATGCCGAGTTCGGACGGGGCAGAAAGACGGATACGCGTGAGTTCGCGGGATTCGGTGATCTCCTGTGTGGTGCGAGCACGTTGGAATAGGTCCTCGCGATTCTGGCGCTGTTGGGCTATCTGCGGTTCTAGTAGTTTGCGCGCCGTTTGGACTTGGGAGGAGGTTATGCCGGGACGCTCAAGGATGGACTTGAGTTCACTTTCGGCTTGAAGCATACCGAACGGATGAGCGGAACGTTCGGCAACGTCAATGGTCAGTTTGCGGATGGCCTCTAGGTTAGCAAGACGATTGGTTTCGCTCTTCTCTAACGCTTTGGCGGACGCTTCCATACGGGAATAGGCAGAGGCGGCGGCGCGGATGTCACTGACCGTCGCGATACGCTCGTCCTGACCGGGAGATTTGACCATACCGCTGGTCAACATTTCGTCGTAGGAACGGCGGAGGCGTTGCGCTTCCCGTTGGGTAGCCTCAATGTCAGAGCCGATGAGGGAACGTCCGTAACGTTCGGCGGGAGTTGGCGTGTGGATGCTCAGGCCGGTAGCCATCGGCTGATTACGTACGGCATCGGCGTCAGGTAACGCGCTTCTATCTCCATACGCATAATTCAGGGTGCGACCCACCATTCCAGCTATGAAGCCGGACGGATCGGTTATGGATTCGGCTATCGGTTTGGCGATCTGTAACGTCAAGAGGAAAGGTTTGGCCAGACCACTTTTCACACGAAGCATGAACAGATCCCATTCCGTACTCACTTGTTCCAGTTCGGTATGGATCTGACGGAATCGTTTGATCTCGGATTCGGAGATGAAGTTGAGTCCGTTGCTTTGGCGTAAGGACTGATTGAGTTCCGTCAGCATGGGAAGAGACTGGATGCCAGCGCGGTTGAACAGTTCAATCGCCTCCCGATTGCGCATCCACAGATTGGGTTGCGTCTCTAACGCGCTCGATACCTTCTGCAACACCTCCATCGGCGACATCAGGCCGGTGCGTAAAGCCATTGTGTCCACACCCATCCCGCGCAACGTTTCCCGCGCGGATTGGGCCTTAGCGTCCGTCCCCTCAATGGCTTGCGTCAATCCACGCATCACACGGTCCATGACACTGATGTCCTGACCGGTGAGTTTAGCGGCGAAGTCCAGGCGTTGCACCTCTACCGCCGACATGCCGGTCTTGATCTGCATGTCATGAACACGCATACCGTATTCGCCGATGGCTTTGGCGGACTTATAACCGGTGATTTCAAGGCCAGCGAGTACACCGATTGCCGCGGTCCCGGCGACAGCGAAAGCGCCGTAGGCCAACGCCGCTTTGCCCAGTTGGATCTCGCCGTACGCCATCCTCCCCTCGAATATGTCACGGGCGCCGCGAGCGATTGTGGTGAGATTGCCATAACCACCTCCCGCACCGCCCTTCCCTTGCTCCACCTGAATCATCTTGGCGTAGGCGGCGGTGACGCGGGCAACGGCCTTTTCCTCATCGCCCAGACGTTTGATGATCTGATCCCGTTGAGTGATTAGTTTCTCTACGCCGGTTTTGCCGTAAGCGGCGGCGGTGGATTCAATGGATTTGATGTAACGCTCTTGTGCCTGTTGGGTGCGATTGATGACGGAGGTGGAGAATTTAGCGGCGTGGTCTACGGCGGACTCCCATCGTCCAACCGAGCCTTCCACGCCTTTGGCCATCTCGTCGGCCGCACGCTGGAGGTCTTTGAAGATCTTGAGCGCGGAGGCGCTGTTTACGACAATGTCAATGTCAACGCCACCACCGCCTGGAGACATGATTGGTCAGATTACCTCATGGCTATTGTAGAACAGAAATGAAACACGTTGGTCTGAAATGGGAGACGCCCTCCGATCAATGAGGCGTTGGAGAACGCAACGTAGACCGGAAGGCGTGCGGCGAAGAAGAAGCGCAAACCATGAAACGCCTCAACGAGTTGACTAATAGTCTAACATGAACGCGCGGTGGGTCATGCGACCGGTCACGCGACCTGAGAACTCATCAGTGGAGTGATGATGACTTGTTGAAGGATCTGCGCACGTACCGCCGCGTACAACGCCTCCTGATCGTGCGGACTGACGCCCCACATGTGATCGTACTTGTTGCGAATGCCGATGATCATGATGGCAGAAGCGTTGATAGGACCAATCGTACAACGGTCGTCGGAAGCGGACGTCACCTTGAGAGAAGCGAGAGTCCAGCCGCGGAGCCGCCAGTCACGGACGGGTTGGCCTTTGTAGAGAATGTTGCCGGAATTAGCGACTCGGCGACCCTTGACCTTTTCAGCGGCGTAACGTTCCTTGAGTGGGCTGGCCGGCGAGTCGGTGACGTTGGTCGCGGAGAGGATGCGCGTGCGGATGGAGGTGAGGGTGGCCGTACCGAAGTCGGACATAGATTCGGCGGAGAAGGGAGAGAGGGTGATGCGTGGGCGGGTGATCTTCGTGCGAAATACGGCCATACAATTAGAGTAACGTCTTTTTACCAGCGTAAGTCAACGACCACACGATACCGACTCCGTCCGTCCCAGCGTCTACCAAACCCAATCGTTGCAACCTGTTCAGAATCTTACCGGCAGGACGGCAGAACTTATTAGATCCATGTGAGCCCTCGCCACGTTTTGGATGCTGATGCGAATCTTTCCATAACTCCCAACCTATATGAGAAGCCCGCAATCTACCATCCTGATCAGCCACAATCAATAGCGTACGACGTTCAATGTCTGTCACTGACCTATACCTTACCACCCGCCCCTCATCCGCATCTCCGCCACCCTCCTCTTCTCCTCATCCTCCTCCGCCCGCCTCTCCGCCACTTCTCTCTCCCGCTTCATCCTCTCCTGGTCCAACACGCGCATCCCCACCGCCTCCTCCTCCGTCACTTCCCCCCACGGGATCTTCAGTCTCTTACTGTCCGCATCCAACTCTAACACCCGCTCCAACAGCCTCCCCGCGCTCGTCCTCGCCCTTACCCTCTCCATCTCACTCACCGGGCACGTCGGGCATCGATCAATGATCGGATACCCACGCCCACATCGCGGACACAATCCTGGATGGTCCGTATCCCCGCTCTCCGGTTGCCACTCCCAACCGCACTCCGCGCACCGGACCTGTTCGACCAACGGACACCCCTTAGCCTGCTTCTCCCCACCTTGGCACTGGTCATCCTCACGCAAGAGGCGGTGGATCAGGAGCCGGATGGGGACGGGGGAAGGCCAATCGTCCGGCGCTAGGAGTTTGGGTCGAAGCCTGGGTCAAGGAGTGACATCGCTTCCATGACGGAGTTGATGACAGCCCGCTTGTGGTGGGGCGGGACCGCGTTGTCGCCATCGGAATACCCCGTAGCCGACTGAACGATCTTGTCGTACAGTTTAACCGGCACTTCAGGCGGGAACCGGTGTTGCTCCACCCCATGTGGCAAACTCACCGGATCATCCACCGCACGCTGATACTCCACCATCTCCTTCCGCCAAGGCATACGCACCGTATGGACGGTAGAACCGAACAACGTGTCCAGTCCCACTACGTAATTCTGCCCGTCGCGCGTACAATCGCTGATCCGAAGGCGAGTGATGAGGCCGATAGCATACAGCGCCTCCGCATCGTCAAACTCCTCCCCAGTTTTGTCAATGCGGATCGCGTCGAAGAGCTTGCGGTCGGCCTTCGGGTTGGGGATGTCGGCGTACTTGGTCTTGCCGCGACCCAAGTCGGTCATGGTCGAGCGTTGGGCGCTGAGATATTCCAGCAACTCGACGCTGGTAGGCAAGCGCAATAGTGCTTGCTTGGGTGGCGCGACGATGACGACAGGGAAAGCAGGTTGCAGTTTTAGCTGCCCGTCAATAGTGACCTCAACTTCAGGTAGCATACCGTATGGCATAGATAGTGTGGGTTCCTTCAGTGAATGAGGTTAACATATAATATGGTCAGGAGCAATAAATGCCGAAACCTAATTTGCAGGAACGTCACGACAGATTGCGTGATGTGCTCACCAACCTACTGCGTGTGCTTGAGTTGGATGACATTCCAGGCTATGTGTATGACGCCAATCGCGCAGAGTGCGTTGATTGCACGCATACAGCACCGACAATAGCGACCGTCGTACACGATAAAGATTGTCTACAAGCCGCGATCGAACAGG
>Ga0247685_1000004_pt1 | contig 23080 bp, 46 predicted proteins | sample CNK26_metaG_FD_189931 | JGI IMG/M metagenome (GOLD analysis project Ga0247685, IMG submission 189931) | Soil microbial communities from Purdue University Martell Research Forest, Indiana, United States - CNK26 | ecosystem: Environmental > Terrestrial > Soil > Temperate forest > Bulk soil...
TCCGCGACCATGATGTACTGGTTGGTCGAGGCGAGATGCCAGGGGCTGAGATCGCGAGTGACAGCAATGGGCGGCTGGCCGCCATCGATGATGCTCACGACAACGCCCGTGATCGGAGAACCGACAGTGGCGAGCTGAACGGCGGGAATGCCGTTAGCGTCGTTAGAACCAGAGATCACGTCAACCGGATCGCCGATGAAGAGTGCAGTCGCATAAGACGACGGCACGTAGTAGATATTTCCAGAGCCGCTATAGGGCGCGCCCCAGATGTAGCGATAGGGGATGAGGCCCCTCGCAACGTTTGCGTTTGCCATTATAAACCTCTAGGCAATGATGAATTTCGCGCCGAAGCGCGGATGAATTATTTGATCGTGATGCCCTGTTGGCCCACGTATCCCTTTTCGGGAGCTTCGAACTTACCGCGACGGATCATTTCCTCTTTCTCGTCGATCTGGTTCTGTTCGATCTTGATATCTTCCTTGTACCATTCCTCTGGAATCCTCATGAGATACGCCGTCAAGGCTCCGCCACCCTCGGCGACACCGACAACGCGACTCACGTTCTTTCCGTCCTTGCCTACAACATGCTCGTATCCGGCCTCTAGGGCGCGATCGACACGGCCTGGAATATCGTTGAACCAATGATCGTGGAATCCTTCACGCTTTTCATAGGCCAACTTCAACTGCATTGACCCGAACGGCTTGCGAGCGGGCCGCTGGGGTAAATTCGGTTGGGTGGTGGTGGTGGGTGCATCGCGCATAACTGGCGGATTGACCTTCGGTCGAATACCTTCGTGCATAATTATTTCCTCAGTCCCATTCGTAATCGGCTACGTACTTGTCTTTGGTGTAGCCAGGAATTGTCTTGCAAAACTTGTCACAGGCTCGCTTGGCCTCAACCGGCAAATCCTCGTAGGTCTTACCCGCCTTCTTTCGCGGCGGATTGCCCGCGCTAGGCTCGTTCACAGCGCTTGCACCTTCCCGCCTGGGGTTGATCCCGAACTTGTCCGGGAATCGCTCCATGGTCTTCTGCTTGGTTTCAGCAAGCAGTTCAGACTTGCTTTTGCCGGGAAATCGGCGCTCGAGATCCCCGAACTCCTCAACCGCATAAGCCCGCAACGAAGCGGACTTCTCGAACCAGTCGTTTTCCCTGATCCATGACTGAATGGCCGGATCAGCCTGGGGTTGCTCGTCCTTCTTCTCGGGCGGCTTAGGTGCAGCCGCGGCGTCCTTGTTCAACTCATCAATCTGACGCTGGGCATTCTTGGCGCCATTCACGTCGGCCGTTTCAATCGCCGCGTCGCGCTTGGCCTCCAGCTCGGCCAAGGCTCGCTTGTAAGCGCGCTCTTCGGCCTTGGAGGCGAACTCGACGTATTGTGTGAACGTCTTAGCCTGCTCCTCAAGACGGCGTTCCAGTTTGGTCATGCCATCGTGAAGACGGTCATTGTCCCGCTTGAGCAGCGGAAGCATCGTTTCGCCGCGCTCAAGAAACTCTTCGGCTGACCTGTGCTTGTCAGGATCGCCCTTGAAATCCTCTTTCGGAACCCAGCCCAGACGACGGGCGCGGGCTTCGGTATCAGATACGACTGTGCCTTCGCCGGATTGCTCCAGCGTCTCTGTCTCGCTCATGATTTTTCCTGATTACCTGGTGGTCTTACGAACGCCGCCGACGCACTTGTCATCGACAAGGCGATATTCAACGCCATCGTCCCCTAGAACAATCTTGCCGGCATACTTATCGAAGTAAACTCGCGCGCCGGGTTCTGGCTTTTCCCCGCCAAATGGTCTCGTGCGATCGAAATTCCACGTAAAAGCATCGTCACCAAGCGCCACAATCACGCCAGAAGACGCGGAAAGCTGCGCCCGCTCAACAACGTCGTCAGGAAGATCAAGACTTCCAGATTTTGACGCTGCGATATCTGGGCGGATCAAAACCCGGTCCCCTATCGGGACGCATCCGGATTCATTCTTGCCGAAAAACGGCGCCGGAATGTACTCAGCACGCCTAACTGCTAATACCTTCGGATTCAGTGCCATTCTCTTCCTCGTAAAGCGCCGTTATTGCCTCAAACGGCAGATCAATTAACTCTTGCAACTCGATAATTTGCCCGCGAATGGCCTGCGACGGCTCTTGACCGTCTAGCCACATTTCCTGCGCGGTTTTCTTGAGAAACGCCTGCTTGTCGGCGAGGTATTTTAGAAAGACGCTGGTTACGGGCTCGTGCTTCCAGAGGCCGTATTGCTCTTTCGAGATCACTTTGACTTTTTCGACCGACGTTTGACCGAATATGCGATCGCTACGGCCTGCTTTTGCGGCTTGCCGGCCTTGATCTCGGTCTTGATATTCTTCACGAACGATTTCTTCGATTTGCCTTTGCTAAGCGGCATTTTCTCTCCTATTGCCCCTGCGTAGCGGCAAACCCGGCACTCGGGCTCACCCGCCCATTCCCGTCCGGATCAGCCTTCGCCATCAAGTCATCCGAACTAGGCGCAGCACCGCCTGGGATGGTCGCTGGATGGGGTAAGTTAGGCGGGGCTGGTCCGGGGCCTCCCGGCTGCTGCGTCCCATCAGCACCCTTTGTAGGCTGCGTGGCGGCCTCGAATTGAGCCTCCCAAATGCGAAGGTTCTGATCGAGCCACTGGATGTGCTGATCGCCCACAGTCGCATCTGCATCTGCCAGGTTCTTGATCGCCGCCGAATAAGCCTGAACCTCTTGAGCCTTCTTCAAGCCCATCGAAGCCACGGCTTCCTTGTCCTTGATATCCAGCTCCATGCCCTTGATGGCCACGACCGGGTTTGGCGGGCTCTGCTGAACGATGATCTTCTCTATCTGATCGATGTCCGCGGCCTTGAACGCCCGTTCAAGGATTTCAACCCCGTTGCAGTTCGGATCCTGCCTGAAGCCGAGCAAGAACTGAGCCCGGCCCATCCTCTGCATGTCCGAAACCATCGTGGGATCAGAGACGGGCTCGACGCCAGCGCCGAGGATGTAATCCTGCTTAAGGATGACTTTCCACGTATCCCCAACCTTGTACTGGCTGGCATCATCGCCATAAACTCGGTTGAGGCGATAGAGCTTGTTCAGCTCGGACTTCAGCGCACGATGCACACGCTTGTAAATCGCCGTGAAGACCTTGAGACCCTGCTCGATCAGCGCCAGCGTCGTTGTTGCCGGTACGTTGGCGTTCTGCTGATCGCCCGCCAGCACGTCCTTGATCGCCGCAATCTCCTTGCCAGCCTCGACCAGGAAGCCCAGCAACTCGAACAATACGGCGCTCGGTCCAGCCGCAGGGAACGGCACCAGGCTATCCTTGAGCGCCCCGCCAGAGGTGTTGACCGTCTTCCACTCGCCAAGACCAAAGCGAATGGCGCCGGCATTCATGGACAATCCCTTGCCAATAAAGCCTCCACCTGCGTTCTGGAGGGTACCAGCGTCCAATAGCTGGTTGAGGACGGTATTAATCGACTCGTTGATAGGACGAAGTAGCTGACCAAAACCGAGCGAATAAACGCCGCCATCAGGATTCGGTATGAAATCATATTTGGTGTAGTAGTGGATTGGATCGATTTTAGCGATCTTGTGCTTAATCCGCGAGAAATGGACGCTCTCTTCATCGTACCTCGCAACAATCCGAACTACCTTCTCGGACCTCTTGTGAATCGTGACAATGTACGGCTCGGGATAGTTATCCCCGTCCAAATCCCAATAACGATGCTGCTCCAGGAACTCGTGCGGCTTGTCTTTATCGCCCTCTGAGTTCTCCGGCTCGCCATAAGGCTGCTCAGGAACCAAATAGAGCCCCGCCCGCTCCTTCTCCGTGATCTCCCACGGATACAGCTCGAACTCCTCCGTAATACGCGGAGCGGTCTCCATCGACTTGGCATGGTAATTCACGACGCACTTGAGCGCCGACACCATCACCGAGACATTGCGGCCCTTACCGGGGTCAAAATAGCTCTTGCGAAACACCGTCCCGATGATCGGGAGCAGATGCAATAGCTGGTCTGTCTCAGGCTCCCATTCCGGCTGCTCATCAAGGAGCTGCCAGGACATATGCTCGCCAATACCGTCAGCCCGCTGCCGCTTAGCACCCGGTGGCGTCGCCCAAACAGGCATCGGCTGCCCATTCGGCCCCTGCTGCATCGCAGGTTGGCCAGTCTGGGGATCTATTGCCGGCGTCCCGTCGTCCCCTCCAACCACGACACCCTTCACGATTGAGCGTCCATTCACAATCGCCGGATAGGCACGCGCGGCAAACTGAGTAGCCGCGGTGGTCACCAGAGGATAGATGACGTTCGCTGCCTTCGGCCATGGGAATGATTTCTCCTTGGCAATCTGCATTGCCAGGTCCATCGCCTCTTCGCTCTTGGTTTTCCAATCAGCGCGCGAGGTTACATCGATGTCGTATTCCTTCTTGACCCGCATGCCGATTTCATCAAGCAGCGTTTTGTCAAGCGATTCGGCAATATTCTGGGATTGGATATAGGCTTGCAGCCGCTTGATGTGCTCTGGGTTAGGGCCGTTAACGGGCGTGTTAACGACTGACGGCACAGCGAGAGCGTTCATTCGGCGTGTGTCGCCTCACGTACAGCGCGCGCAAACATACATTCAAAATCCTCAATAGCCGCTTGCGTAAATTCGGCATCGATCTTGGCGCGCAAAGCCCGCTTGGCACGAGCCTTCTTCCTGTATTGTTTAGCCATCTCAATATCCCGTCACGCTCGATCGCGCGCTATCAACATCATCGCGTGCGGCAATTCGATCCAAGATCATCTGATAGCGGAGCTTTCTAAGGTATTCGTCCGAGGCAGACACGCGGCGTTGGGCTTCGTGCTGGGATTGGGCGTAACTAGCGTCTTCGCGGTAGACATCGGCTAGGCGGGTCATTTAATCCAGTTATTCCCAATACGATCCGAGCGCGCCGTGCTGCGACATGCAGGGAGACGGCGGCTCTTTTTTCCGAAATACGGCCACTTCCAAACTTGATAAGAACATCCCGGCATGCGGGATCAACGAGGCCGAGGATGTTTGAAAGCATCTCCTCGCGGATCAGCGCATCTTCTGGACTCTCAGCTAGCGCCATTCCTATCGCCTTCGCTGTGATAGTCCTCAATCAATTCTCTTATCTCGCCTACACATGCCGTCTGACGAATGACAATGGTTTGCATCACAAGACTCACATCGTCTTTTTCGCACTCTGCGGCTATTTTCAATAATCCCGCGAAAGCAATGGCCTCAGAGGGCGACATATCAATTGCAAAGACATCGACCCTATCATCTGGATGATCCCCCTTGCCCTCTACCGTGTAGACAATGGTAACATCCCTGCCGTTATATTTCGGCCATATCCGGATATCGCACAATCCAACATGTTTAGGATCGCTCATCATGCCTCATTTCCTGGATGGCCTGACCAAGTGAAAGCGAACTGATATTTGATTGGCTGAACTTACTGAAATAAACGACGCGAGCCTCGTTTCCAAGGCCCGCGTCTGGCGACGGCGATTATCACCGCCGGGATGTTAGCTCCTGCCCCGTCAGAAAGTCCATCAAACTGTCTTTCACGTCATGATCGTTGCACTGGATCGTGATTTCCAGCCCAGAGCATGAAACTGTAGCCTCCAATAATGCGTCAAGCACGATAAACTTTTCACGGTCAAAAATAGGGACATAGTTCATCTCAATACCCCGTCACCTGCGAGCGCGACGCACTTCGGTAATCCATGTCGCCCCACAAATCGTTGATCGAATCCGGCGCCTGCGGCTCGTAGCAAATGGCCATCAGCCCCAGCGCATCTGACGCATGCGAAGCCCAATTATGTTCAGGGCCTAATCCAACCAAACGGGTTTCATCCCGCTTCTCATGGTAGTGAACCAGCGCTTCTCGGCCAGGCCCTGTTGTTGCCTCATTGAACCAGCACCGCGGCAACAACCGCCTCAGCGCCTCAATGCGCATCATCGCAGCGCCCTTGCCCTGGTTCATCACCACTTCAACGTTGAACCCGGCCTGATACAGGTGATCAGCGTAAGTATGTCCGGTCACGTTGTTGGTGTGAGCACCATCGTGCGGCAGGTACAGCGTCGCATTCTGGTATTTCTTGGAACGCAACCAATTGACGTGATAGCTGAGCACTTGCCCAACCGACTCATAATAATCAATGATGTTGATCTTCTGACCAACCCATTGCGTAACCCACATCGAGAACGCATCAGCTTTTGCGCCGGCACCACCGATGTCAATGAAGATGCGAATCTGAAGCAGCGGGTCTCTGGCAACTTCAGTGATGCGCTTTTCTTGCGCAGCCTCGGACATGAGACTGGCGAAATATGCGCCCACAATTGCCGCATCAAATGAGCACTCGAACTCGCGAGCGAATTGATCTTCGCTCATCCCGGCCCGGAGGCTGGTTAGCTCTTCAGGCGAGATAATGCCCGTTTCAGAAGCTTTGAGAGTTCTACGAAACCAACCGTCAGCCAGAGAACCATCTTCGCGGCGGTCTATTTTGTAAAACCAATCACGACCAGCAGGAGTGCCGATGAAAGTAGCCCAACCGGCATAATCAGACAAAGTAGGTCTGATAACCTCCGGCCAAGCACGCGGGTCCATTTGCGCCGGCTCGTCGATGGTAACCCCATCATGATAGAGTCCGCGAAGGCGATCATAATTATCAGCACCATACAGGCGTATCCTAGCGCCATTTGGATATTCCACACGAAGCTCTGATTCACTGACATCAATCCCCGGAATTGGCGCAGAGTAGTATTTCAAATATCCCCAAGCAACATCCTTCGCCTGAGCATACGTTGGAGCGATATACGCAAACCTCGGTGGCCTGCCCTCGCGCCCGCTGCAATCGATCGTCAGCGCAGCCCGTATTTTGTCGTTGATGCACCCAACCGTTTTACCAAAGCGGCGGTGGGCAACAATCTTGGCAAAGCGCTCGGTGCGATCGTGATAGGAATCGAATTGAGGGCGGGGCTTGTACGGAATCTCGATTACTTTTGCCACCGCAGGATAATCTCGCCTTCCTCGCCAGTGCCCACGACCTGCATGGGCAGAACCTTGCCTAGAAGGGCCATAAACGGCCCAGGGTTCGCTTTTGCCTGAGTGGTGAGATATGCCGCCATATCTCCGTCACCCGCATCAGTGGCCGCCTTAAGGATCGCATCCTTGAGCAGCGCAGTAGTCTTGTTCGGCGTGCCCTTTTGCCTGCCGCCCGTCTTAGGTCTACCTGCCTCTAATTTAGCCATCGCACGACGTGTGATTAATCCGTCCGCGGATTCGGCACGCCCATGTCGTGCGGGCCATGATCCGGATGACGGGTAACCCCGTCGTGGCTGCGCTTGCCGTCCTTGAGCGCGCGCTTCCTGCTCGCCCCGTCGTTGTCGTGGTCCACCCCGGACTTGAAGGGGGAATCACAGGTATATCCGTCCATGATGTTTTCGCCTCGTGCTAGTTTTTGGTGTTGTCGGATTTGGTCGTCATCGCTCATGCTGGAGCTCCATTCGTGAACTGAGCGAACTCCTGAATGGCATCGTCCGCTTCTTTTTCAATCTGCTTTGCGATCGTCTCGATCTCGGCACTGACCGCTTCGTGCTTCTTGCCGGCGTCGTCCAGCTTGGCCAAGGCAGCATCGCGGCGCTGCTTGCCGGCGACCTTCAGCGCCTCCAGCTTGGCCTTGATCGAGCCAGGCTCGTATCCCGAAATGCTCATGATCTTCGTGTTCTCGGTGCGAATGAATGGATTCTGTAAGGCGGCGCGGATTTCAGCGTTGCTCGCCATCGGACCAACTTCCAGAACCTTCCCGTCGATGTGAAGCTTCTGGTGCCCGTTCGGCTCGTATTCGATTTCTAGATCTTCATAACCGGGAATGTCCTTGAGCGCTTCCCGCATATCGTGGATGAGCATCTCTCGGGTTTCCATTCGGGTATCGTAGACAGCGACCGCCAATCTTGCGGCGAACCAGTTCAGTTGGGATGGGGTCAAGCAGGATCGTAATCGTCCGCATGATAGCCGCCAAGGCCATACAGCCCGCTGTAATCCGGCTGCACCTTGGGCTGCTCGGCGTTGAGAGCTGCGGTCTTGTCGCGCTCGATCTCGGCTAGCCGCTGGCGAATCGCATCGTATTCGTCAGCAAGCTTAGTGGCGCTCATGCCGGCTCCTTATCGGGAGAGAGATAGCCAAGGCTGGATTCGTAAATCGTCAGAAGAACCTCAGGAGGGCAATCGAGGCTCAAGCCCTTGGCAATAATCCCGAGTTGGGTGTCGATCGGAGCTTTGACGGGCGTAAACCGTTTCTTGTTTCGGAAATCCACCCCGTAGACCAAATCGCCCATCAAAAGCATCTCCCGCGAAAGCTCTCGTTCCAGAACCAGACCAGCAATCTACTTCCCACAATCAAGCCAAGAAACAACAGGATGGGCATCTATACTGTTCTCGCGATTCTAGTATAACTGGTTTTGCGCGGCACTCAGCAGGTAGGGGCTCGCGGCACGTAATCGGCCGAACATGCAGGGGATGTGGCCCGCTGGGTTGCTTGAGGCCGCGCAAACGAAAGCCGCCCGACAGGTTTCCCCGGGGCGGCTAATAATTCTTGCGAAGCATGCCCTTTGTAGTGCATTTGGTCGTACGTGTCAAGCCCTGGTCTTGCTGGTATATCCAAACACCATGGCTAGGGTCTCCAATGCGGCATGAAATTCAAGCCGGAGGGCCTTGTAGACGCGCTCAAAGCCGCCCGGAGGTGCCGTTTCCCTCGCCACGTCAACCAAGGCTTTGCGAGTCCCAAGCACAGCAACTACCAACCAGTTAGAGGCCTTCAGCTTATCCCGAGCCAGCTTCAGCTCCCTCCCCGCTTGGTCGCGGCGCTCGGAAATGGGATCCTTCATGCGCCCTCCATCCACGGCTTCCTTGGTTGGATCGATCCCACATACCCCTCCGATCTCAGAGCCCTCGTACGCCCGTTGCCAATGCCTCCCGGCGGCGAAATCACATTCGGTAATCTGACCCCGTGCCAGCATTTCAGCCAGCGGGTCGTCGCGGGTAGAACGTAGAACAACGATCTTGTCGCCTGGGTCGAGTGCCATTGGGTCGTCAACCTCGACCGCGGCGACTTGCGCATTCCTGAGCAAATCCCTCGCCTGTCGATCGTGGGCTGGATTGAATGGTTGCGCTTTGCGGCGCCGCGGTGGTGATGCTGTCGTGGTCATGGTTGCCCCTAGCCTACGTCATCAATTGGATCGTCAAGATCCGCTTTGCTGTCCCAGATCGCGTCCAGCGGATCTTCAATCGAACGCGATCTGATTTCGGTGATCTCTGCTCCCGGGAAGACAAGCTTGGCTTCGGCCAGTTGCGGATAGGCCGATAGCAACCTCCCGATTTCCTCCAGCGTGTAGACCGCGACCTGCCGCCCCTCTGCCCTTACGAGCGCCGCCCGTGCGTTGTCCGGCACGACAGCAGCCACGGAGCCGTCAGCCAGCCCAACCTCCCACACGGCCGCCATAAGCGGCTGAGCACCCGCTTCAGTCGCGACGCGATCAAGCACGGTCCAGGCGTTGACCATGCGACCGGACTCCCGGCGCACCGCCTCGAGGTCGCCATGCCAGATCGCCTGGTTGAGCAGGTAGCGCTGACGGTCGAACTTTTCACGGAGCTCTGAGCTGACCAAAAGTCGGAGGCGGTCAGCTCCCCACTTCCCCTCCATCGCGCACGCCGTCTCGTCGGCGCCATCGATGTAGGAGCGGCCCGTGATGTACATACCGTGAGTGCGAGCCCATGACCGTTCGTCGCCAAGCGGGCGGGTGTCTACCGGTTTAATTTTTGCCATCCCCTTTTCTCCACCTTGCGCCCCTGTGGCGCGTTAAATAGCGCCCCCTTTAGGGGGACGACATCGTCAGGATCGTCCAACCTATTGATTTCATTGGCGATAGATCGTCCGAAGAAATGACATCGTCCGGACGATCTCGGAAGTTCGGACGATCTCTTGGAAAGATGATATTTATCAAAGACCTAACTCCATTTTGACATCGTCCGACAGACGAAACCCCCGACGATCTCCGGACGATGTTTTGGCAGTCAAAATCATCTGTCCTTGGCGGATTTGGTCGAGCGCCGCGCCGATAATTCGGCGGTCAATGTGGGGCATTTCCTCCGGAATGCGCTTCCCGATAAAGTTGTTGTAACCTGCATTAGCTCCGTATGGTTGTCCGCCTTCAAAGGCTTCGTGAACCTTCCTCAAGATCTGATTGACTGCGCTTTTGATGGCCGTCCCGTCGTCGGCTTTTTCGGCATCTGCCTGCCTGACGATTGCACCCTTGAACCACATCAATTCGAGCTTCACGTCATCGCCAGCAGCCGAATAATTTGACTTTTTTCGTGTCAATATGCGCTGCTCTGGCAGACCTGTTTCTGGCTTGGTCAGGTACAACCTTGACCGAACTGCATTACTCCAACCTGTCGAACCGCTCTCTCCCGTACCGCTGTTACGACCCGCCTGGGATGGATGAGCCAGAATGACTACCGTCAAACCAAAACCGAGCTCCTTCGCGCGCCGGATATAGGATCCGCAAACCGCCTTGATGAAGTAATTGACCTGACCTCGGATCACTTCGTTGCCGCCAAATAGGTCGGCCGCCGTATCCAGTACCAACAAACCGATACGGTTCTCTAGAACCGCCTTCATCGTCCGTTCAAACAGCACCGACATCGTCGGCTTTGACTCGCGATCGAATGTCACCAGAAGATTGTCAAAACCCACTCTTGGCCACAGAAGAGCATCCTCAAAGGGATTGCCGATCGTAATGCCCATGGCTTGCTTGATGCTTTCGTGGCGGCGATGGAGTTCGTCCTTATCGTCCTCACAAAATACTCCAAGGGCCTTACATTTCGGGATCGCCAGGCCAAGCCATTCTCCACCCAACGCAGCCGCATAGATGAGCTGCTGAGCAATGAGCGTTTTGCCGACACCACCATCACCGTAAATAGATGAAACCGTATTGGCAGGGATCCATTCTGGCACCAGCCATTCCCGCTCCGGCGGAGTGCCTGAGAGGCTGGATGCCTGAAACGGCCCATCGTCATCGTGTGCCGCTTCCTGGAGAGGGGCGACAGCGCCGGATGTGGCTTTGGCTTGCGCCTTGTTTCGGTATACCTCGACTGCTTTATCCAGATTTTCCAAACCGCGGATTTCGCCGCGATGGAAGCGGTTGACCGTATAGGTGCACTTTTCAGCGAACTCGTCGGCGCCGCGGCCGGCGCGGCTGAAGTCCACGTGCCGTTCGTATTGTGGCCATGCAACCTCAACCAACTCTTGAGCGGTCGGAGCTGCGCCCGTCGTCCCGATGAACTCGAGCAGACAGGCCGCAATGGTACGGGTCATATAACCCTCACGGCCATCTGAAATTTTATCGGCCAGCCCAAGCCCATTGGATGTCATCGCCACGGGCGCAGTTGGGGCACTTGCAAGCGACGCGACGGGCGGGAATAGCGCTGCCATATGACCGTAGGCGTACACGCTTTGTCCCGGCTCTATTAGTTTTCCGATGTCGGTGAGCTCGGTGTTGCGGCCTTCTTTGACGGGCCATGCGATAGACCCAGCCAGCCGCATGACGCGGGCGGGATTGGTCACGGTGCTATCGCCTTTCATGGCGGCGGCCATGCCGCGCAATAATGAAGGCCAAAGCGTGGGATCAGTTAGAGGTTCGTCCAGCTTCCACCACATCTGCGCTCGAGTGTGCGGAGCTCGGCCGGTCACTACAATAAAGGTAGGCTTGGCCTTACCGTATATGTCTTTGGCAGACGTAGCGGCCCCCGCGTCATCAAGATCCACATAGGCCGCCGTCAGGGCATATGCATCGGAATCCTGGGTGCGGCCAAACGGGGCCGTGCCTGGCTTGCGAAGCGCAGCCCCGATATAGACATTGCACATCGACTGGGAATTGAGGCGCGCAGCCTCGTCAACGAGCTCGTCCAGCTTGTCGGTGCCGAACAGCCGTGCGTGCGCCAGCCGATAGCGCCCCGCACTGTCAGGCTTGGTATCAGTCCAAGAAAGCTCGATCAGGCCGTCGTGACAGCCGTCAAGATACCCACCGAACAGGTGTTCTACATGCCGGGCCATTGCCTCGACATCCGGCGCAAAGATCGGCTGAACCACGGCGTTCATATTTCCTGCCCATTGAAATCTCCTCTACTCAACTGGAACTCTACTGTGATGCCTTGTAGGGTGACCGGGCCGCAGCGGGCCCGGTCGTAGTCGTGATGCTTCAGTCCGTCGCCGAACCGACTAACCGAAGCTGTTCGCGTCAGCAGCCGCGGTCTGCTGCGGTGCCGGGGGAGGAACAATCGTAGATCCCGTGGTCGGTGCAGAGGCGGCGGCGGTCTTAGGGGCATCGCCAACAGTCAGAGACGCCGGCCGATCGATCCAGTTCACGATGGCAAAGGTCGGCTTGTAGTTCGTGGACTGACCGGATTTGACAGGTTGTACGCTGGCGACCTTGACCACCGGGAGCTTACCGGACTTGCTCTCAGTAGCCGCGGTGAAAGCATCATGCAGCATGTCCATGGCTTCGATCACGCAACCCGCTGCCGACCCGAACACGCGCGGACCGCCGCCACCGCTCGCCTTGTCCAGCAAAAGGTTGACCTCAAACCCCTGCTTGAATGCGGGCTTGCCTTCGGCATTCTTGTCTTCAGGGCGCGGCGGGATCGGCTCTTTCCCGAGAGTAACGAGCCGACGCACTGGACCCTGAGTCGTGTAGTTGATCCAGCCAACGCGAATGTTGGCGAGATCCACAACCATCTGGACTGTGTTGGTGATCTCGATCTTGTCCGTTTGCCACGTTCCATCGGCGCCCTGCGAGCGATCGACACGGAACATACGGCCGGCCTTGGCATCGTAGTTGATATATGGCTGGATATCTCCGCCACTCGTTCCACCTGTAGATAATCCGAGACCCATCTGGGTTCTCCTTCGGTCACTAAAGCCGCCATTCAGGCAGGCGGCATGCCAATCGACGCTAGAACCTCCAGCGTTCGAATCCGATCTGCCGCGCGGGACCACCCCAGTAAAAACTCTCGTAGTCTGGCGCGGTAATTGATGTGAAGAACTCAGGATCATCGGACAATGAAAGAAATCGCTCAAGCCGCAGCGCTATCTGATGCAGCGCGTTTCGGTGCTCACGAACATTTTCAAGTCGGTAAGTCGCCCGTTTCTTGGGTGTGGCGTAGGTAAGACGTGCATCCACGTTGTCAGACTGAGTATAGAGCGCAACTTGGCGTGCGTGAGGGATCTTGATGGATGACGGCAGCTTTTCTGTTGTCTTGAGATCAACCAGCACGCCATGCTGTTCCCACTCATAGTCGAAGTATCCGACGATCGGAGAGGCCAACCCATCTGGGCGCCATTCCACGAAGCCTTGGCAGCGCGACGGCGTTCCGTATGGCCGGAGTTCTTCCAGGGCCGTTTTGACCATCTCTGGAATCGTAACCCGGTAATCCTCCCGCCGCTTATCGCCAGATAGAGCCGAGATCGTGTCGTATTTCTTGATCGCAACAGCGGTGCAGTCTTCGACACTGGCCATCAGGTTCATAAGGCCATGCGTCACGCCATCCTCAACCGCCGTTCCGCGGTGGGCTGGAGAGCCGACAGGCTGGCGCACGCCGAGAATGCGCTCGAGTACGAACATGCTCGGGCTGGCGCAGAATAGATTGAGTGACGATGGGCTATGGCGTTCAAGCTTCATGCCGCGTTCCTATTCATCAAGACTTCCGCGCCGTAGAGCGCAATCAAGGCGGCCTCGGCTCGTCCGTCGTGTTTCTTGAGTTTGAAGCTCTCGGCCGCGCTCGGGAACATGCGGATAGCTCGCAACCTGCATTCGTCCTTGTCGGATGAAAGGCCGAAGTGCTTCTTCCACTTCTGCGGGGTCACGAAGTGAAGCGGAATATCCATGGCGCCTATTACGCCGCGTACGTCGCCATAGGATCGGCCGAAATTGAACATCGAGACGACACCCTGGCCCGGCATGGCGCCGACCCGCTCGATCACGGCAAGCGTCGGGCGATGGATCCGCACCAGGCGCGCCAGTTCAGCCACATTGATTTCGCCGCCAGCAACCGGAACATCGTCAACCGCGATGCGGCTGGGAACGACGGGGAAGTAGAAGGCGATCGCTCCGGAGATGCCGGGATCTATGCCCATAATAATGCTCATTGTGCTTGCCCCTTCGGCCAAATTGATAATTCGTACCCAAGAACTCCACACCACGTGATCAACTGATAGAGCTGCGGAGTTGAGGTTCCTCTTTCCCAGCGGCGCAATGTCTCGGCTCTCACGCCAATACGATTGCCGACTTCGGTTGCAGTGAGCTTCCAGGCGAGACGTATTTCCTGCAGCCGACCGAAGATGTCGTTGCGAACCTGGGTTGGGGGAGCGGACCAGTGGAAGTTCATTTCCCCTCCCTCACCAGCAACGGCACCGCGTTCAGCACAATCCCGGCCAGGTGATCCCGCGAGATCGCGATCCGCGCGAAGCCGTTCTCGTCAAACACCACCTCCCCGACCGGGATTGTGATGTTGAGCAAGATCTCCCCGGGGGTCGGGGCTGTGATGAAGCAGAGGTTGGCGTGGGTTGTAGTGGTCATGCCGCCCTCACTTCCAATGTCTCCGGGCACACCTCGAATACGGGCTTGCCGGCGAGTTCAAAACAGTTGATCTCCTCGCGAATGCCGTCGCTATCCATGTATCCGGGCAGCTTCCCAACTAGGAGAACAGCGGCACGCTCGAGCTGGCCGCGATAGGCTCTGAGCCAGAAGTCATTGTCGAACGGATCGATATCGCCGTACTTCGCGATTCCAAACCCATGGACGATCGGCGCGTATAGATCGATGATCCCCGCCTTCATTAGCTTCCCAGCAAGACAGCATGCGTGGATATACGCGGCTTGCGGGCCGAGCGGGTAGCGGCGGAAGGGAGTTGATAAGAAAGCTGGGCCTAGTTGGGAGATGTGATGAAGGGTCGTCATGACGCGATTTTCCTCTCCCCCAACTGACACGACCACTTCATCAGCCGATAACCGGGATGGCTCGCCATCCACTCAGCCAATGCCGGCGAGCCCAACATACAAGTCTGCATTGAGACATCAGCGAATTGGTCGTTTGTGACTTCCTGCTCCCTACATTGCGAGGGGTCGGAGAGCGAGCAGATGGTGGCGATAATGTGCAAGATGGTCATGCGGCGACTTCCATCTCCATTAACTTCTTCTGCCAATGTTTGCGTGCCAGCATCGTCTTTCGTTTTTGTTCTCGCACCTCGTCACGCATCCAATAGCGAACCATTGTGTGATCGCGTCCAATGATGCGCCCGCAGGCTCGATAGCTGAGCCCTAGCGAGCGCAGGCGAAGGATGGCTGCGCGACGGGCAGCGAGGATGCGCCGGGAACGAAGTGGGCCGAAGAAGTCTTCAAGCGAGACTTTGTTTTCCTTGCACGCGGCAAGGACGTGAGCATTGGCCATCAGCGGAACCCCCTCGATCGCGCATTGCGCTCAGTCGGAGGGAGCCAGACAATCTGATGATGTCCGGTGCAAAAGCTGGAATCCTTCCGCCTAGGATGGCCGCAATAAAGGAAGTCGTCACCAGCGATATAGCGGCATCCACTCTCCGGAAGGTCGGCCAGCGTATAGTTCAACGGCTGCAAGGGAATGACCCGCAGCGTCGGCAAATCGGTTTGAACCGATTGGGTGACCTTCAGACGATCAGAATTGCCGTTGGCCTTAATGATCCGCAGCTTCGGCCGGTTTCGTCCTAGCGGCCTGCTATTCTGATCAGGGCGCGTATTATTCAGCGCTAACCGATTTGCGCGGCCAATGACGGAATTGCGGGAATAGCTCGTACCGTGAGCGGCGTTAATCTCTTTGGCGATGAACGCATATGAATGTTTCTTCTCTTCCACCATCTCCTTGAGCATGGTGTCATGCTCGGAGAGCCACTTCGTTGGATTGGAGACGAGGTGAGTCCGGGGGGGATCCGGATCGTGGATGTGCTGTGCGGTATCGTGTGTCATTCATTCCCCCCTGAGATCCAAGGCGCGATCAGTTCAGCTAGACGCGCAAGCCGACCCGCGAAAGAAACCAATTTGCGGGCGATAAAAGTCCTCGTCCGTCGATTGCATGCGCGTCTCGAGCGCTGCCAATCTCCGCCGTAACTCAGCAAGTTCATTCCTGGCCTCCAGCTCGCGCTTTCTTTCAAGCGCGTCGGCGATCGCCGTGATTTCAAACGTCTCAACGCTTCGGGCCTTGCGATACCAAATATCGAAGCACCTCCAATAAGAGAGCCCCGATAGTTTGGCTGCACGAGCAATTGCAGCCTTAACGCGCTCTCCGGAAGGCCATGGCTCTGACAGTTCTCTCAATGCTTTATCTGGGCTCATTGTTCACCTCCCAGCGAAATTGGGAGTGTTCTCCTAGAGGTCCCAACGATTGGCTCGGATAACCAACTCATGAACGCCACCCTTGATTTGGGATTTTTACAGAATGTGCTGCGAACGCACGGACACTTGGATCGAACTCTCAGCTCACGCCGCGAATGTTCTCCGTTGGCTAGAGAGCCGTCAGAAGAATGATGCCGGCCGCCACGATGCCGAGTCCCGTGACGAGCACGAACAGCGCGGCACTCAACACAGCCGCAATGTCGATAGCCATCTGCAGCCACGGCCGGCGCACGACATAGGGGGCACCGGGCACGGAAAGAAAATCGCGGGTGGTTAGCCCGCTAGTTGGGTGGGGACGTGTCGCATTCCTCACCTGGGAGAACTGGATAATTTCGGCGCCCGTGTTTTGCGTAGCGCCAAGATAGCGGGCTGGTTGCCGTGTCGCTGGTACCAGCCCGCTCGTCGGATTGCCAAAGTGCCTGCTCATGGCATCACCCACAGCACGAATAGTTCGTTGAGGATCATCCAGCACATGAAGAGCTGCCAAAGGGTCACGCCGAGGCCCCCTCTTGTGCCGGGGCCGGCTTCTGCATGAAATCGTCGCTGGTAAGGGGAATGGCGTGCTCACGGGCGTAATCGAGCAGTTTAAGAGCCTCTGGTTGTGGTATAGTTCCACCAGTTCCGCCGCGCTCATGCGGATACATCCAGCGATAGACCCGAGAAATGTGCTTCCCAGTGATCCTAGATGTCACATCGACTCCGCCGATCATTTCTATGATCGTTCGAGCCGGGTCCATGTTGACTAGAGATTTCATACTTGCGAATATCGCAAAGTTCGCGATTGAACGCAAGAACTATTTTCGCGAAAGTCGCGATAGATATTTTTGGCCAACCTAGAACAGACTATGCCCGTAAAGATACGTAGACGGAAAAGGGGGCTATGGACGATTTGGCAAAAATATCCGCTGAGTTGCGGGAGATTCGCGAGCTTCAACGCCAATGGCTAGTGGAGCAGTTAAAACGGCGTGGTCACGGTTCCCGCTCGGAACTAGCTAAACATCTCGGCGTGAGAAGCGATGCAATCACGCGAATGACGAATCTAGACGCCAATAAGGAGGCGCGAGAGATTTCGTTTGAAGAGCTGATGGGAATCGGCTCGTTCTTTGGTAGTCCACCGCCCGGCCTGGAGAACTCACCCTTAAATTTTATTAGAGGGAACAGGCAAAATTTAGTTGCGCGCCAGAAAGATGCCACTGTAATGTCCGGTAGTGAACAAATCACCGCCCAAGATCTTACAGTTCAAAGGGCATCTCTGATCGGGGAATCGCGCGATTTGCCGGTTTTTGGCGTTGCGCAGGGTGGCAAGGGCGCAATGGTACTTACCAGTGAACCTGTTGATTGGATTTCACGTCCTGTTTCATTATCTCGAGTTCGCGATGGATACGGCATCATTATTACTGGTGATTCGATGTCACCGGCAGTTGAGGCCGGCTCTACCTCACTCGTGAACCCGAATCTGCCGCCACGACCCAATGATATATGTGTCTTTCGCGGGATCGCTGCGGACGCAACGGTGCTGGTCTGCATCAAAAGACTCGTAAGAGAGTCGGCGGACCTTTGGCACGTTATGCAGCACAATCCCAAAAAGACATTCACTCTCAAGAAGTCAGACTGGCAGACATGTCACGTTACTGTCGCAAACTTTTATAGATAATATAGTTAGTTAGGCAGTTTGTTCCGTCCCGGCGAAATGCCGGGATTTTTTTGATCAAAACTAAATTTGCGAAAGTCGCGATTTTAGATTGACAGACTCTTCGATCTTTGCGATTATCGCGAAGTCAGGTCGGAGATCGCAAACATGCCGAAGTCCAAAGACCCAGAACTTAAGGCCATGGAGGGCTGCTTGGCTCTTCTCAGGCCACTTACCGAGGCCGCCCGTCAGCGCGTGCTTGGGTACGTCAGTGAGCGCCTGGCTGCCGAAACGGCCAATCACGGGGGCTCCTCCCAATGAACGCATCCAGCACTTACTTCGTCCTAGTCGATCACGGTTCCAACATCGGCCGCTCCTGGGTCGAGCGCGACCCTGCCAGCATGTCTTGGCAGGACACTATTTCCGATATCGCAACCGGCCAGATTGAGAACGTGATCGAGGTTCGTGAGGCGCCATCATGGCGGGATGTGACTCGTGATGTCGCCGAGTGCGTCATCACCGAATGGGCCATGGATGACGAGCCCGTTTCTTACGAGCGGTACTCGTGGGTTGAGCAGGTCATCGGCACGCGCGCCGCCCGTAGCTTTCTGAGGGCGTCATGACCAGCGATCAACTCGCCGACGAGCTCTGGCGCCATTGGAAATTGCTTTGGCCACTTAAGCCGGCTGAGCGCCTGAGGCGGATCCTCGAGATCGAGGCTGATTTGATTTTCAGAGAGCAATTGAACGCAGTCCGGGAGTGCATGGCATGACCACGATTATCTTGAGCGAAGAACCCTCCGACACCGACGCGGTTCTCTCGTCCTTGGCATTTGACTGCAACTGGCTAATTCAACTGTCAAACGAACAGCCGGACTCGTTCATCGGTCGAGAAGAAGAGTTGTTCAAGGCAATGAACGTTCTGCAATTCATGTGTTCGAGATTTGTCCGAGCCGTGCCCAAAGCGGCCACCCGGAGATAACCATGGCCCGCACGATCCTTGTAACGGCCGCCCTTATTCCCCTCACCGCGATCTTGCTTGTCTCTCCCTTCGCTCGGGTCATTCCATTTCTATTGTACTTCGGCGAGTTCGCTCTTGCGCAGGGTCGATGATGCTCGAGATCGTACAAAGCGCGTGGCCGCTTCCAGCATTTATCGCCGCGGTCTTAATGGCATGGCAGAGGATTTTCTGACAATGAAAAATGACATGAATAGGCCGCAGCTTGAGACGAACGAAGCTGCTGAGTTGAATGCCCAAGGCGGGAAGCAGTTGCTGTCTGGCACCTTACCGCAGGCACCAGCTATGCCAGAAGGCGCGACGCACATGCGGCGCCCTGAATACATCGAAGCGTGGCTGTTCGACCGCATCTCGACGATGCCGATATGGCTGATCGCACGATACAAATCGCGACCACTGCCGGACGACAAGATCGGGCACTACGCCACCGCAACAGATGGCGAGTTCTGGCGCTGGTTCGATCCCGCCAAGTTCGATGAGATGTTCACTCCCATCTCACCTTCCCGCGACCTCGAAATCACCCAGGCCGAGATCATGGCCATCGGGGATACGGTTACGACGCTGCGGAAGATGGGGCAGCGCTATTCTGACGGCGGCTTAGCCGCGAATGTGCCTGCGCAAATGCAGGGAAGCAACGATCGCGGGTTAGCTCAGGACGCTGAGAGGCCCGAGGACACAATGCAGGGAGACCGCCCTGCCCATTCGGTAACGTGCTCGTCAGAACCCGTCGCGTGGCAAAAGCGCCCGCTATTCGTTTTCCCATCGTTTTGGACGGAGATTGATGGCGATCCTGAAACGCTAAATTTTTGGAGAGAGAAAGACTACGAAGTCCGCCCCCTCTACGCCGCCCCGGTCCCTCACCTCTCTGAGGAGACGGTGCAGCCCGTCGATTGGAAGGAAGCCGTTCAGAACTTCATTGAACAATTGCAACCGGCGCAACAGGTCTTCCATTCAGATGGCACCGTGCAGGCTTCGTGGCTTGTGGAAGACCGCATGTTTTTCACGCTCGATTTCACTGAAGCATTGCAGCACCTGGCGACTGCCGCCCCTAAGCGCCCATTCCACGGCGCCGAGTGCTCCTCCTATCCCAATTGCAACGGCGGATGCGGCTTGGGCTGTACCAAGGAAATGATGGAAGCCCGAGCTGTCGCCCTGGTGCGCCGTTTCGAGCACGAGTCGATGGCGCTCCACAAAGCGCAACGAGAGTGGCTGGTCAGGGAAATCTCTGCTGCCTTGAATGGACTTGGGGCCAGAGTACAAGAGAGGGGCGAGTGAATGTCCTCGACCTTTTTTCCGGTATCGGCGGCTTCAGCCTCGGGCTCGAACGAGCCGGAATGCGAACCGTCGCGTTCTGCGAGATCGATCCCTTCTGCCGAGGCATACTCACCAAGCACTGGCCCGGTATTCCAATCCACGGAGACGTTCGTGCTTTGCGGGGGATTCCCCTGTCAGGACTTGTCGGTGAGTGGCAAGCGGAAAGGCTTGAGCGGCGATCGGAGCAGCCTGCTTTACGACCTGATTGGATTGTTATCGAAAACGTCGGGCACACTTGGCGCCGCTGGGTGCCCGAACTGCGGAGCCTCCTGTGGTCCGCGGGATATGCCTCTATGCCGTTTCGAGTGCGAGCCAGTGATATGGGCGCGCCGCACGAAAGATCCCGCGTCTTCGTTGTTGCCCACGCCGACTGCGAGCTCGTACGGGAGCTGCAGGGGTGGTGGCATGGGCCGGGTCGGGAAATGGCGGCCGAGTTTGCACAGTCTCAAGATTTTGCACCCAGAAGATTGGGAGCGGATGATGGGCTACCCAATTGGGTGGACCGCAGGAGAGCTCTCGGAAATTCCATCATTCCGCAAATCGCTGAGATCATCGGGAGGGGCATCATGGGAACGTTAGATCATGCCAGTTGAATCGGAAATTGACGAGCTAGCTCGCCTTATTTGGTATGGATGGGACGACGAGCATTCCGATGAAACAACGTTAGATGAAATCAATTGCGCTGCTCGAAGATTGCACGCGGTTGGTTATCGGAAGCTCGACATCGATCTTCTTAGGCAGTGGGCTGAGGATTTTGAAACGGCCGCTCATGAAGTGCCGATGCGGACCATGACCGCATCACTGGTGACGCGCCCGAACCAGCCATGACTAGAAAACCGACCATATGGGAAGCGCTTGCTCAGAAGCTCGGTCGCGAGCCGACAAATGCGGAAGCGCGCGCTGAGGTAAAGCGCATTCTAGCGGAAGGACATCAGGAATTGGCCGAGGCCGGAAATCTTCGACATCAGAAGGGACTTTTGCCATGGACTACATGACCAAGTTGGATGGCGTTCCGAGTACTGACGATGCGATCCCTGGCATGGCCTTCTTCGCTGGCACGGGTCCGTTTGGGAAGACATGCGGCGATTGCAAGTTTCGCGGCCTGTACCGCCAGAGCCAGAACGAAAGCTGGAATGAGAAAATCCAGAACTTCGTTCGCAAGACATATCGAACCGCTCAGTGTCAGATGTTCAAGAAACTGGCCGGCGAATACGGAGCGGCAGTGAAGGCTGATTATCCGGCCTGCAAGTATTACGAGGCGAAAGAAAAGAAGAAGACCGCTCAACTGGTGGCTTCGCAGGTGGGAAAGACACCATGAGCAAGGTTTTAGTTTTAGCGTCCTACTGTGGCGCGGAAGATGAGAACGGCTGCACCGATACCAATCCGTGTCAGGGGTGCCTCGATATGTGCAACGTCTTTGACGTGCCTTCCGCCTTGATCTTAGAGCATCATTTTGTTGCTCAGTTCGATAACTTCAAACGCGGAGAGGGTCGGCGCTCTCCCCAGGAATCCACCGATGCCTCGTAACATCTCATTTTCGATGACGAAAGATCAATTCCTTGACGGCAGCAAGGACGTGACACGGCGCATGGGCTGGCTTAACGCCAAGGAAGGCGATGTGCTGAATGCCGTCGAGAAGGCAATGGGCCTGAAGAAGGGCGAGAAGATAAAATCGCTCGGTGCGATCCGAGTGAAGCACGTTCGCAGAGAACCATTACGCCGGATGCTAGATGAGCCGGCCTATGGCGCGCGGGAATGTCAACGGGAAGGCTTCCCAAAGATGCGGACGCCCGATTTCGTCGAGTTCTTCTGCAAGGGCCACAAGGGGTGCATTCCAGACAGCACAGTCACCCGGATCGAGTTCGAGCGCATCACAAGTGATGTGGAAGGTGGGTGCAATGAGTGACATGCGCCGCGCTCGCAAGATGTGCAAGGACTGTCCGTTTCGCGGCATCGATGAGATCGAGCGTCAAGACCTGGCGAAGATTCCGGCCGAGGATTGGCCCTGTCATACCGAGCAAGGCTACTATTCGTCGTGCGATATTCAGTGCCGAGGGCATTGGGAAGCGCAACGGAAGTATCCCCTAATCCCTCCGGCAGATCAGCCAACCGAAATCTCAACACCGAGGAAGACCTAAAGTATGACGATGCCCGCAATGGAAACGCTTGAGCGAGAGAAGGACAAGCTTTACTTGCTCGACTCCGAGCTGATCCGCCGCATCGGCGTGCCTGAAAAGAAAATGCGATCCATATTGCCCGCGCTGGAAGCCAAATATGCTTTCCCCAAGAAACAGCCGTTATTCGGGGGAAGGCGCTATTGGCCGGCGGTTAAAGCGTGGCTCGACAAGCACAACGGGCTTATAGTGGATCATTCTAACTCAACCAGGAGATGATCTTCATGGACAAGCTGCCACCGAAAATGGCGCAAGAAGCACCCGGTCTTGTTTGGCGAACGCGCAAAAAGGGCTGGGCTGCAACATGGCAAGCACGCAGCGATCTCGTTGCGAAGGGCTACCTCCCGAAGTCCGTTCTGCTCTGGAAAGGCGCGGAGCCCGACGATACCGAGGCAATGCACATCGCGACGCAGTGTCAGCACTACCAAGCCGAGATGCTGATGTGGAGCCGCGGCGCCGAATTGCCA
>Ga0247685_1000005_pt1 | contig 22152 bp, 33 predicted proteins | sample CNK26_metaG_FD_189931 | JGI IMG/M metagenome (GOLD analysis project Ga0247685, IMG submission 189931) | Soil microbial communities from Purdue University Martell Research Forest, Indiana, United States - CNK26 | ecosystem: Environmental > Terrestrial > Soil > Temperate forest > Bulk soil...
CCTTAAACTCAACAGGCTTGACTTTGGGATAAAACGGATTCTTCGACGCCGCGATCTCTTCTGGTGATGCCATCTCAGCACCTTCACCTAGTTTTACAGAAACTTTGGGAGTCTTTAAGGGAGCGATTGAATCCAGCAAATCGTCGTACTCATCACCTTGGTTGGGAGGAATAAACTTGTCTCCCTCCCAGTGTCCTGCTTTGGCAGCATCAGCCCCTACTGCGTATTGGCTCTCGTTGCTGAACGTCGGATGGTTTGGTTTCTTAAAAGTATCAGGCCAGTGCCCCGTGCGTGGATCAGGCTTCAACCCTGCTTTGAACGCGCCTCGTAAATCGTAATCCCCACCACTGTCTTTTGGCGCGTATTGTTGCTTCCAGATTTGAAACTGACGTTCTTCTTGGGGCGATAATTTCGTATCGTAGCTTGACGTAGTAGGCTTGGGCGATTGTTGACTTACATTATCAAGCAGTTGATCGTACTGGTCGCCTTGTGGTGCAATTTTTTGTACATAGTTACGAGTTTCTGGAATATTCTGCATTGCCCTTCGCGCTTGCTGCGGAGTAAATCCAGTCCCCGCGTTGTAAGCAGCCAAGGCTAGTCGGTTGTCCCCGTACTTATCAATCAAGTCTTTCATTAGCCGTGCGTGAGCATCTGCGGCTTTCTCAGGATTGAACCTATCATCCCGTCCTTTGCCAACATACAATCCGTATTTTCTCGCCGTGTCGGGCATGAATTGCGCAATTCCCGCTGCGCCTTTAGGTGAACGTCCCGGCCCAAAAACGAAATTAGGATTGAAATTTATTGATTCGTGTTTGGCTTGATTGTAGAGAAGATCGGGATCAACCCCGTGTTTCGTACCTACATCGTTGTAGAGTTGACGGAAATCAATCGCAGGTCTGGTTTTCGGCCCTTTAAGTTTAGGGGTCGAGAGAGAATCTAGCAGAACATCGTAATCATCTGTCACTGAATTAATCCACGCTTACGGGCGCGTTCAACTGCGGTATCAGGGTCAAGTCCTTTTGCTTTTGCCGCGTCACGAATTTGCTGCTCAGTTACACTGGTAGGTTTCCCGTAAATCGGATGATCCAAATCGCTAGAACCTTGACGTGGCTTGGTATAAGGATACCCACCCGTTCCCGATCCCCATTCGTTGTCAGGGTCAATACGATTCATCTTGTCTGCGTTAAGCGCACCTTCTTCAACCAAGTCTTTGCGTTTGTTTTGCAGCACCCTTAACTTGTTTGCGTCTTTCTCGTTTTTGATTTGATCATCTATCGCAGTCAACTTACGGTGAACACTATTTATCACCGCTGCTGTTTCTGCCATGTCCTTACGTTCAGCAGGAGTAATTTTGCGGCCTTGTCCCGTAGTATTTTGGCGCATGGCTGCCCGTTGATTCGCTCCCGTTTGCGCCGCCGCTGCGCGTCTGTTACGTCCGGCTTCTAGTGTGTTTTGCATGGACGCCACGGGCTTTTCACCTTGCAATACAGGTTTGTCCGCGCCCGTTCTCTTGTTCACTAAAATGTAATTTCCGCTGGAGTCAACCGCTAATTGACCTTGAGTACTAGGTGGTAACTTAGTTCCCACAGGCAATCCCATGCGGCTTGCAATCTCGTCTCGCAAATCTTCATTGTCATCAGCCGCGCCTGAGTTATAAAGTCTCTGGGCATCCTGAGCAGCTTCATGTTTAGCCATCGTATCCCATCGTTTGTTATGGGAGTCCATTTGCTGACGGCGAATCGACAGAGTTCCTTGCTGGCCTTGTTGTCTGCTTGCCAACACCGCCGCTGATTTCGCAGGTACTTGAGTCCACGTACCATCAGGAAGCTGAAAAGGAACCATCTGCCCTTGCTCTATCGCAACACGATTCTTATCTAATGCAACATCCCGCCCTAGTCGGTTTTCAACTTCACCCGCATCTCTTTGTCTGCGAGTCGGAAGAGGATGATAACCAAGATTAGTAGCGACGTTCTGAGCAACTAATCCTAGTTTCCCTCTTAGTCCTAAAGGTTGACTTTCAATCTCGCGAAGATGTTCCGCATCAAATGAAGTTGGATCGGCAATGCGCGGTCTGGTTTGTCCTTGAGTTAATCGATCAATGAACGGACTCTTAGTTACAGTGCGCGGACGTGTGATGTTCTCTTGATTTGTTGGTGTAAGAACCTGCCGTTGCGGTTCTTGCGGAATATTTTCCCGCTGCTGCGTTGTGTCATTGTAAATCGGATCGGATTGAGACGATTGCTGACCTGTGACCATCCGTGGACGTGTTGGCTCTTGAGGCGGTAGGCGATCTAATTGATCTCCTAAATTGCCACCAGCAAAGCCGGGGATGTCGTATAGAGTTGGTCGTTTTTTTTTGAAAGCCTCGATAAATCCCATTAGTGCCTCCAAGATGTATCGACACCACGTAACTCATCCCACAGCCACCGAACCATGAGCCAAATAAGACCTGCGAACGCAAATGTAAATATGTAATCTAGCATCATGCCGCCTTTAGAATTTGCCAGGCCGCCAGTTCCTTCATCTTGCGATTCAATCCTTTGGCATCAGCAGGCCACGGGTCGAATTGCGCTTCCGCACCTGTTCGCTCTTTTACAAATTGGCTGATTACCTCGTCAACCTCCGCCTGTAACTCTGGCTCAGTTTCTAAACAGCGTTCTCGGAGATAAATTAGCGCGAGGCGCGTAACTGTCTCAGGCGTTGTTCCCCACTTGTCCGCAAAATACTTCGCGATATTTTCAGTTTCTTTGTTTAGAGCAACCATTACAACCCTTTCTATGCCGCCTTTGTAGCTTTAGGTTTCGGCTTGGCTCGCTGAACCTTGAGCGCGTTTTCACCTGCAATCTTTGTCGTCTCAATCGCGTTCTTCCCTTGCTCGTGAGTTACTGCCAACTGTGTTTGCCCCTCAATCTGTTTTAGTCGAACTTCATGCTCTTGCTCGGCTAACTGCGACTGAGCCTCCAAAGCCCTGTCTTGTTCATTTTGATCGGCCTCATGTTGTGTGTTGTCTTGTTCAGGAGCTTCTTGACCTTGTAACGCGGCTGCGCCGATGGCTGCGGGTGCTGCTTGCGCCGCCTGAACCATTCCCGTGTTCACAGCCTGCGGTAGTTGCTTCTGAGTTTCCATGTTGATATGAAGCCAGTACATATTCTCGATAGCTTGTCGCACGGGCATTGGAAGTTTCTGGGCGTTGTCCTGATCAAGATATTGTGAGAACCAATCAGCCTTATCCTGATGTTTAGGCTCCACCTTGCTCACAGGCGGCGTAATCATCTGCACTAGCATATTCGGGCCATCAACACCCGCCTCGAAATTCTCTTTGATTTGTTCCAACCGCGTGAGACAAAGAGTCGAGATTTCATCGTCCTTATCAATTCCAAGATTCAACCCCGCGAACGGTTTTGTTATCGCCCGGAACAATTCAGGATCGGTCTGTTTCAACTGAGTCAGCAACAGTGGATTGCCACCAAACGCTTGCAGTAGTGCAGTCACGTCTGAAATTTGAGAATAAGGAGTGACCGGAAGGTGGGAGTTCTCCTGAAGCTCAAAAATCACTCTACCTTTAAGTGACCTTGCATCTACCTCTCGACCTCTTGCGTCTCCCTTACCCGGAAAGAATCTCGATACCACCCCAAATTTAGCCTGTAAATAAACAATCTTCTTTGCTATCTCAACTCTCGATTCGGCCTTGCTCATTAGCATCGGCCCATACAAAGAATTGGCTAAAGCAGCAGAAATCTGTGCGCCGGTGGCAGTACGATTATCAATGCTCAGTAAATCAGAGAACTCCACAGCGAGAGAGGAAAGATTTGCCATGTTCTTGCCGAGGAATTCAGTTCCATAGGCCATGAATTGTTGCGAGACTTGGCCGGGTTGCGGCAAATAAATCGCATCCTGCATTCTCATTCCCACAGGAAGCATGGAAAGATTTACGTTGTGATTCACTCCCGGCTTGAATAGGTAGTTTCCACTGTCTTCCCGGAGCATTCGGAGATCGACAAATACCGGAGGGGTTGCCGTGGTAGCGAGTCCCTGATAAATCTGCCCGTCTACTGCGTTGAATCGTCTTTGAACGGCAGCAGTGTCTTCCATGCCCCGTCCGGCCCCAGACTCCGCATCCATGTACCACTGACACGTTACGACCTCCTGTTGCTGACTCTCTCCTGCGTAAGTAGCAAGGATTAACGCGCCATCATTAAATCCCACAACACAGATTGGTTGCCCTTGGAAGAAATTGCTTATCCTTCCTTTAGGCATCGTCACGCCACCGATCGTTTCCCCTTCATCGCACTCAATTTCCGCTTGGTCTTCAGGGCTTAACCATGCTTCAAACATTGTCGGACGTTCTTTGTTAATGTCCCGTCCGAATTGAGCAGAGTAACTTGCGCCTTGAAAGGCTTGTCCTGAGTAAGTAAGTGCGTGAAGAATGTCTAGTCCGTAATCATCCGAGCTTGCACTAGCAGGGATAACCACATCACCCAAAGCTAATTTGATTGTGCCGGGAGTAACGTATTGACGTTTAATTGCCCAACTGGATTTCTCTAAATCTACTGCGAGATTCCATCTCCACGACGCAAGAGAAGATGAAATAATTTCAGGCTCTCCGGTAGGCTGCGGAGCGCCCATTGAAATCTGACTTAGAGTTTGTGTTTCAGGTGGTCTTACGTCTGTAGCTTCACTCTGACACTGAGGGCAAGTGTAACCAAAATCATTAGGCTCAAAGTCTTCTGCCGCGCCTTCAAAGTCGCAATCCGCACAATGCCCCTCGCCCGGATCAACTTGCTGATCTATTTTTCCTACTTGGCGAGTAGGTACGGACATTCCCTTAAACGGATTCCATCGAACTTGATGAATGAAAATTCCATCTGTAAGTAATCTAATCGCTTCTCTGCGAGTAAATTTTGCCGTGTACCAATCAGTCTCATAATTATCAACCACTGGCCGACATGCTTGGGCGGCGGCGATAGCTTCGGGAGTATCATCACCCGGTCGCATGTTCACCGTAGGATTGACGGCCATCAGTTTCGACTCGCTTATCTGCGAATGAAACGTCATTAAGTTCATTGCCGTCTGACGATAAGTGTCATCATTCTGAATTGGACGGACGTAGTAACCAACTTGTCCAAAGGGGCGGCGCATTAAAAGCTGATCGCCTTTTCTGAACAAACTGACTAGCTGCGCTCGCGAATAATGCTCATCCCAGACGCGCTTTTCATAATTCAGTTTTGCGGTGTACCATTTCTGAAATGACTTTTGAAACTCCCCTTGCGCTTTAGGAAGCTTCTTATCGCGAATTGTCTCTTGTATGGGTTTTGCGGGAGCGTAATTCGGACTTGTTCTACTGAGAACTACTGAGAGATTGGTAAAGGGATTGTCGGCCATTCATTTAATTGGTCGCGTAAGGCTCATCATTGATTGGGATGCGCCGATTTTCAAGTTCAAGTAAAAACTGCTGTCTTGCTTGTTGCTCTGGAACTCCCGCTGCTGCTGCGTCAGCTTTCCAGAACATCTCATACTCTTGTTTGTCTGCCCAACTTAACCCATCCCACGGGTCAGTAGGTTGAGTTAGTCGCGGCGAGACATTTACTGGCTTTACAGCAGGAGCAGAACGTGCTGGCATCCCCCACAGACCACCTAGCCTCATTGGGACTGTAACTAAAGTGTCTTCGCGCTCACGATTGCGAAGCATCTCTGCTTCTAACTTGCGTTCAGCGTTTACCGCGCGCCGTCGCCAATAGTGATATCTCCACCGCCAGAACTGCCAACGAATAAGTTGTCTTATCATGCGTTCAGTGACTTGGCATCAGCCTTGAGACGTTTCTTGATTGCTTTCACCGTTGCTGGGCCGACACCTTCAATCGTGGTTAAGTCTTCCACCTTGTTCAACTGCCCGTAGGTATTTATTCCGGCTTCGTGCAATTTGTCGTGCGCGGGAAAGTCCTTCGGCAGCGGCCCTTTCAAATCCAAGTGCTCTTTTTCTTCTGGAGTCGTGGGTTCTTCAGGCTCATCATCCACACGCTCAGGTTCTTTCTGACTCTTAGGCCGCGTTAGGTCATAAACCATTCCCTCAAATGCTCCGAATGGCCCGTCAGTAATCTGCCCATTCATTGCGCCTGCTGCGCGTTGAGCTAAGAGATTGCGATACTCCTCAATCAGATCGTCATAATCTGGCTGACCGGGTTTCTTCGTAGCGTTCCATGCTTCGCGATAGATTTGTACATAGTCCATCACTTTCCCCCTACCTTAATTGAACCAAATTTGCGCCGTACTGCACTGCGTACTCGCGCTTTCTCTGAGGGGTTTCCATGTTGTGCTACTCGCGCTAATGCGTTCCGCGCATGAGACGCATCAGGAATTGGATAACTTCCCGACTCTGGGGCTTTGCCGGGAATGGCAAACGACTTCTTCGGCAGCTTACGCCGCATCGCAGAACTTAATACCGACATGACGCGCTCCTACGGAATCAATGTCGTGCCCAAGTGAGTGACGTAGTTCGGATCGTTCGTGATCCAGGTCAATTCCGCAAGGGATTGAACCGTCGTTGCGCCTTGCACTCGTGCCGCTGATAAGTCGCCCAAGTTCGCGCCAATCTGAATCGCACGAGCAATAGAGTTACGTTGCGAATAAGACTCCGCTCCCGCCGTAACCACCGCCGCATTCACATCGTCGATAAGGTCTTGAGCCGATGTTGCTGCGGTTACGAGTGCCGTCGTTAGATAGCCTTCTGCGCCCGCTTGCATGATGGCGTACCCCACGTCCTGCGAAACTCTTTGCATTCCTTGATTGTAGGTTAGAAGTCCAGAAATGGCCCACCTCCTGTGTTAAGCAACCCGTAGGCTGCGTTGTTTACGCCACGTCCCGATAGGTTCTTCCTACCGCGATTGATTGGATCGTCAAAGCCTTAAGCCCTGACCATCTACGTATTTGTCCTTGTGAAATTCCATCAGCCAACATATTACGAATCATGCGAATCATGCTATCTGGCACTTCTCGATAATCACGTCGCGCTTCTACCATTTTTCGCGCCACGGCAAATCGATAGTCGCGCAAACTTCACCGACTGATTCAGCCTTGACGCCTTCAAAGACTGCTCAAGAATCCGCTCGTACTCGTTAAGGGTCATATTGCGATTTTCTCGTTCAATCTTCGCCATGATGCCGATCACGATAATATCAGGCCGTGTGTTGTTATAGATTGTTTCTGCCGTCATTTACCCATTACCCTCACATGCTTCAAGCCGCGTTTCTTTGGTTTGGATTCGGGATCGACCCCCGTGATTGTGCCTTTGTTACGACTTGCGTAGAAAACACGCTTGCCTTTTTCCGCGCCATACTCTTTCTGCATGGCAGACATGATCTTATTGCCCTTTGAAGTTAGCGGCATCGCGGTCAGTGTATGTCAGTTTGACCCGCAGACGCAATAGAATTCTAGCCGTTGCGTTTTCCGAATGCTTCATTAAACACTCGAATACTTTGACCCCATTCGTCAGTTTGGGCTGGCTGACTTTGCTTTACGGTTTTCTTCGCTAACCACAAAGCCAGCTCCGCGCTCATTGCTGCTCGGCTAGGATCGACATCAGTACGTTTCTGTAGTTCATCGAATCTGTAGCCAACAGGGATCGCCGCAGCCAACTTCTGAGATGGCGTCATGGAAACCTCAATCGGCCCAAAGTTCGTGAGAGCGCCCCTCGTGGAGTCGTTTTCATCGTCGTCCTTTTTAGCAGGCTGTTCAACCGTCAACCCCTTATCCGTCAGCTTAATTGGCACATTACGCCAGTTGAATGCCCCGTCTCGATGTCTCTTTAGTCCCTTGTCGTCTATTGGAGCAATGAACTGCCGATCATCAACGATATCAAACCACGCTGGCCGTCCTAGTTTCCATCTTCCGTTTTCATCTTTCTCGTCACGGTGAAAAGGATGCGGCTGGCTGCGATCCGTTTGTAGGTAGTGTCTCCACTGGGCTATACCAGCGTTCTTTCCGATGTCTCGGAAGGGCTGAAAGTGCCATCCATGTTTTTCGTTCAATACGTTTCGCTCACCTAGTTTTTCATGCGACATAGACTCGCGTTCAATATTTTCATCCGACCACAATTCGCTCCGAATGATTACCGACTGTTCGTCAATCCCTACTCCGGTAAATGTTCGACCTCGATAACGGAAAATCGAACCTGACAATTCATAGGCTTGCGGAACTTTTGTAATAAACGTCCACGCCGATTTGTGTGATCCGGTATAGCCAATATCCAATCCAACATCGCAAGGCCAGTCCGAAGGAATGCGTCTCATCCCGTACTTCGCTTCAAACTGCGAATAGGTAATTACGTGCAACTTAAGAATCCGATCATCATATTCAGGCAGCACCCGTTCCTCTTTGGCTACCGACATATCGTGTTGATATTCGGCCAAAAAGGCAGTTGGCCCAACGCGGTTAAGAGTAGTTTGCCAATTCTCTACGCTGATACCGGGCCAGAGCGATTCACCTTTGGTAATCACTGAGTACGGGCCTTCGCTAGACTGACGAACTTCATATGCGAAATCCTTCATCGCGCCCACTGGCCGTTGACTAATTGAGCCATCTTCCTCAATCTCACCAAACACGGTACGAATAGCGAGAGCTAATGACGCGCCTGTGAGCATTCGATTGACTACTGAGTTTTCGTGAATCGGATTCTGCGGAACTAATACACGAGTGCGATCATTACCCATCGGAAGGATTGAACGAGTGAGAATCTGTTCCTTATGTTCGACCACGTGGGGAGAATCCCCTAGCTCGTCCAAATCATCGATCACGAGAAGCGTAGGCCGAAGATTTAATACCTTGCCGCCGCGTATCGCCACGTCTGCCCCTACTGGGCGAATGGCCCAACCGCCTTTGGTTAGTAGAAACTCCTTGCCCCATCCATATCTATTGCCGTGCGATCCCATCTTTGGTGAACCGAGCCACGGGTAAACTTCGCTAACATGCTCAGACTCGATACGATCACGAATCGCGGTAACGTGCTCCTCCGCCTGTGCCTGCTTGCCGCTATATAGAATTACATAACCACTCTTGAGCAATGCTCCTTCAGCTATACAGGCCCATTCTACGGAACTCGACTTGCCCGTTTCACGGGAATGCGGAAGGAAGCCAACAAGCTCTTTCGGGTCTAGCTGAATACCTTGACGTACCTTCATCAGTGCTTCCCAGTTCCATTCCCAAAACCTTTTCTGAATCGGCGCAAGCGGACGGGTGAATGTCGCCGCTCCGAGAGTCTTCAGCCACGCCTCCCAGCCTTGTCTCTCAAGTAGCGCACCCTTCGACGGACGAAACTGCCCGCTCGTTCGTATCCGCAGGACTTCTTTTTGAATTTCTCTGAGAGTTTCAGGCTTCATTCTCGATACATTCGCAGTCAATCACAACAAGCGACCTTGTGTGGAAGATTCGATTATTTCGGACGGCATACAGATACAAATGCTTCAGGCCCATTTGCTCGCCGTGCATCAAGTTTTGAATCTCGGCTTCACGGAGTTTTCCCTGCTGTAACGGAGTTCCGTCGCCATCGTCGTAAACACCGCCGTATTCGATTATTTTTAGACTTGTAGTGCTGGCCGGATGGTCAGGAAGTGAGTCGCCGTTTTTTAAGGGTTCTGTAGTTTCACCCAACGACTGTCTCACTCCATCGGTTATAAATTCGCGGCCCATTCGGGGTTAACTGTGCCGCCTCGAATTGTCTTCGTAGTTCGGCTTCTTCACCTTGCAAGGTGGTAGCTAAATCTTTCCGACGTTCTGCGTTGTAGGCACGACCGTCTTTGGTTGAAGGATCGTTCCATTCTGTAAGAGGGAGCAAACCAAGAGCAGAGCGGGTTTCCGCTAAATCGGCATCTTCATTTGTCAACGGAGACGAAGTTAACGCAGCGGTATTGACTCCATTAGCTGACTGAAGATAACGAATCTTGTACTGGCACGGAGTCATCGGCGTTGGTAGAAAAGTAACCGAAGCTACATTCCCCTGCCATTGAAAGCTACAACGCTGGGCCGTGCAATTCGATCCGTCGTAAGGAAGAAACCACGCCGCAGCATTCTGCGGAAGTCCCCATGCGTAATCTAAGTTTTGAGGTTCATAGATGTACACAGGGCGCGAAATCCACGTCGGTACGTTTGGTGCCCACGTAATTACTGATAGGGGAGTTCCAAAGTCCGCTGCGGTAATTTGATAGGTTGGTTGGCTAGTGACAACCTGAATGATTGTGTCACTGTAATTCCACAGATTTGAAGTGTTGTGCTGATGCCTTTTGATTGTGCGGACGTTCGTACAGACCGTGTTTAGGACTTGGAAGTATCCGGGCCGATTAGAGCGCGGATCGCCCAAACGCAAGAATACATTGTTGACCATCTCATCAAGTGTCGGCATTACACTTCTCTCGTTAGCTTACACGACCGTTGATGCGCTCTTAGTCCGGCTAGTGATTTAGCCGGAGCGCCACAGTCGCACTCAAAGCTTGGTACTTCGTCCGTGACCGTTGCCGTGTTCTTGTTCGCAGGCACGTAATGCGCCTTAACATCATCGACGGAGAACTCCCCGCCGACAATGCCAGCGTCTTGTAGCCGTTCAGTTGAGGACGGAGTTGCCGGAACGTCAGACCGTTGCGCCTTTCGTTCCGCGGCAATAGCCCTCTGCTCTTCAAGCTGGAGCGCCACTAACTCCTTTTGCATCTGGGCTAGTTCAGCATCACCTTGCGGGGCGACTTGAACGCTCTTGCGAATGTTGATGTCTTGCCGCTCCATCCCTAGCTGTTCCAGCAGAACAAAATCCAAATCACTGTACTGAGGAATGTAACCAGTTTGAGACTTCGATCCCAACTCCCTCATCATGTAATGCTTTTGTTCTACTGTGGCCGCTGCATAATTCCGAAACGCCGAAAGAGAACTCAGCATCTCATCAATGATCGGGCGAAGCAGGGTATTACTCTGCGCGGTAAGGAGAATGTCTTCTGTCTCGCTCAAGAGAACAGGAATCAGCGGCCACTTCGGGAAGATCGCGGTTTGAATCTTCCAAATCTCAGGATCGGAAGTATAACCATTTCCCAAATCGGTCGGATTATAGTTTTGCCCTTTGAGGCTTTTTAATTCCACCACCACCCCCGCATCACGCCTCATTAGGGCATTGGAATTTCCATTCACAATCGCGTTAATCTGATCAGCGGGATAGGCAACCTTGCCGTACAGAGGCTGAATAACGGATTTGTTTCCAAATTCGTCTTTGTCGGGAGGGACATATCCTCGCGGAATTGGCCGAAGGAAAAAACTTTGATCGCTTCCGGTGGCCTTTTCCCAATAATCTCGCGTCACCCAGTCATAAGTATCTTTTAGTACCGGAGTAACGCGTCCCTTGCGAAGAAAGTGCTTGGCGAACTTCAAACAGGGGTTGTGAACCTCTACCCCGCCGTATTTCGTCCACGGACGGTTTTTAGCAATCTCTGCCGTGATTGTCGATCCCAGCACCGTAACGAAATACGAGGCTTCACGGTCGCGAGATAATTGAGGCGGTTCAAAAGGCGTCCCTTCAACGGGATAACCTTCGCTAATTTGTCTTTCCAATACGGCTGACATGTTCCTCCTTCAGTTTGGTAACAATAATCCAGAATTCGACTTAGTGAATCCGTTCGTGCTCTCTGGTTTTCGATTCCAGTGATCTAACATAAACTCATTCAATACGCGATCGTCTTCTTTTTTCTTTTCCTGCGCTTCAATCAGTTGCGATCTTAGTTTCATCTGTGCTCGCGCGGATTCCAAATGTCTGATGTCTTTCGTGGGATCAACGTCGGGATCGCGTTTTGCTTCCCATGATGTCTTTCTAATCCAGTCAAGCAATCTTTCATTTGGCTCTAAATAGCGCCCCCAGCAATGAAAGTATTCAGGGCCACACTTGCATTCGTCTCCAATGCAAGGACAGCATTTGCCGTCATGGTAGCACCATGCTTTCAGTTCAACATATCTTTCTGAGGGGCATGGGCCTGCCCAGTCCCACAGTCTCGGAGTATCCCCGCCTGCTGCATACATTGAATAACGAGTTGCTTCCCATGTTGGGGCATATTGCTCGGGCTCAATTCTTTCGAGTAACACCCATCGCGGCGCAGATACTTCATTACCTTCCGAGTCGTGACAGGCAATAAAGATAGGAAACGTGTAGCCATGGGGCTTTGTACCATGAGGATGCGGACGCCAGCGTAATTCTTCTGGTGCCCATGCGAGCTTAATAATGCTGCGGCCATCCCTCGTGCCGACGATCTGATCGATCAGCTTTTGGTAGGCCGCAACATCGAAATTAGACGGGCGCGGCTCGTTGGGAACCCAGCGCTCCGCGCCGTCTTGCGGAGTTAGTTTCATGCGAAGCCAATGACCCTCATGTACTCCGTACCTGTCAGTGCGGCACTTCCAATCGTGACCACTTGTCCACTAATTGAGGTAAGAGTAAACGGCCCTAAGATTCTCTGCGGCTGTTTTACGAATTGCGTTGTCCAAGTACCAGAAGTGTCTCCAGCGCCAATAACCTTCACGTCTTCGTAAACCATTCCAGAGCCGTCGTTGTTCTGTCCCGGCCCCGGCTGAAGCGGCGCAAGGCTAGTTGTGTATGACATAGTTTTCCTCCCTTACGCACCCATGCCGACATCGACCTGGCGCACAATTCCGGTTGACGAGGCGCGCTTAACTGTACTCACCGCAAGTGGTTTGTTAAGCGCGATAGTCCAGCAAGTCGCCCACATGCGGTAGTAGTTGCGTGAACCTGTCAGGTTTACGCCGGGAAGATTTCTCCAAGTGAGATTGTCAGGAGCCACGTCCCCAAATGCCAACGCAGTTCCCTTTTCCAGTGCGTCCTTGAAGAATGAAGAACGATCCTCTTCCCAGTTGGACATTTCCAGAATCCGAGTGCCGTCAGCGTCTTTGTAGCCTCCGGCAATGTCCACTACCGGCTCGTCGCCTCCAGTGCGATGGAAACCATAACCCTGAATTCTCAAATCGGCCATCAGACCCGGAGTAACGAGATTTGTTAATCCCGCTCTCGCAGTCTTGTCGATATTGAGAACCACGAGTTGAGTTTTAGTCTTCTCGCGATCTGAAACCGTGAACTTCGTGCCATTCAAATCAATCGACGGACAGTTCAAAACTGTGTCAACTGAGGTATCGCGGCCTTGGAAAATACGGTTATTATCGTCAATGCATCCCGAAACACCCATCGGCACAGCCATGTACGATCCTACGTCACAAATCGGATTTCCCGACGTGACGACACCGGACAACAACGTAACCGTAGCTTGGGTTTTATTATTTGACGACGTAACCAGAATCGTTCCTTCGGGAAGTCCCGTGATCATATCAAACGACTGGTAATACTGATTCTGCTTGAGACGAACTGCGCCTTTGGTGTGACCCGGCGTTGCATCAGCCGAGGTGTCACAGGTCAAAGTCTGTCCTGCGCCCACGACCGTAAGAGAAGCGGACGAATACGCCAAAGCACCCGTACCATCACCGCAAGCAAAGAACTCATTATGTTGGGCGGCAGCGTCAACGGTCTGCTTAACAATCTCTTGGATATTAAACATTGCGTTGGCTTTTTTCGGCCCGCGATCTCCCCCGGCATCCACCATCAACATGTGATCGATGACCATTGAGATGTTGTAATACTGCGGGACTGCCCACATCGAATCCGACTGACTCGGAATAGCCCGATTGTAGTCCGGGGCTGCAAGCGTCGCGTTACCATGCCCGCCTGCCTGCGTCTTTACAAAGTAGTATCTCCAACCCCGTTGAGAGGTTTCGACGGCGTTGGTAATTTCACCGATGGAATTCCACAAGGGGGCGGCGAGTACCGACCAGTCTTGCGATCTGACTAGCTGCTGGGCATAAAAATCAACCCACTCGTTTACATTAGTAGTCTCTGGCATTTGATTGCTCCTTATCCAAACATGGCGTCAATTTCCTTCCGCGAGTAAGTACCCGCAGGAGGTCGTTGCGCTGGAGCGGTTGCCGGATTGAAGCCTGTACCGTTTACCGGGGGTCGCACCGTGGCCGCGCCGTTCAAGGTAGAGTTGTAGTTGCCAGCTTTCATCTCAAAGAAATCACTCAACAGGGCTTTCACCGCTTTAGTAATGGCATTCCCATTACCCTTCAAGTTACTTGCAGCTTTGCGAGCGTTGGACTGTAATGTTCCCAGCCCTCCGGGTACATTACCATTCTGCCCGTAACCTAATTGTCCTGCGTCGCGGGTGTTGTTCGCATACTCTTGTCGCGCTGCGTTGAACTTCTGAAGTATTTCATCAGTAACTCCCAATCCTTTGAGTACGTCTTGAGCAAGCCAAGATGTATCAGGAACAGAGAGCGCAGCGGTAACTAGAGCTACAAAATTTCCTACACCCGCATTTACCTGTTGAGCTTTTTGATTGAACTGCGCCACTGCCTCCGGCCCTATCTTCTGTGCTTCAGGGGACTGAGGATCGAGTGGAGCAATGAATTTGCTGTTCTCTACAACATTATCGCGATACTCGGTAAACAACTGCCTGAACCCTTCTTCAACAGCTTTGTGTCCAGCCTCTTCCGCTTGTTGGCGGATGTACTGTTCACGTTCTGCTTGTTGACGGGTTTGAAGTTCCTTTGCTGTGCGATTTTCCTCAATCAAGTCCTGCTTGAATTTCTGATCGGCAAGGTACTTGTTAATGAATTGAGGGTCGTTCAGCTTTAGGGATTCTCTTTCGTCATAAGGAAGTTGCTTATAGATATCCTGCAATTCCGGTCTGACTACTTCGAGTTCTTCAGCAGTAGGTTGCCAAGTTGGTGCTATCGAAGTCGGCTCAACCCTACCCAAGAGTTTTAATGCCGCCGCGCGTCTTTCTGGATCGCGAGACATTTCTTCCAGCGCCAGATCAATTCGGGGAATCTCTCGCCCATCGTCGGTACGAGTGAGTCCATTCATTAAATCTGCGGCTAGATAGTCTGCGACTAAAGGATCGCGTTGCGCTAACTCTTGAGCTACCTTTTCAGTGGCGGGAACAAGTTGACCATCAACCCGTTCGTATGTACCGAAAAGCTTGTCATGCCACTCAACGGCTGCTTGGAGTTCTTCAGAAGTCTGAAACCGATCTAAAATCGGTTCAGCTATCTTTAGTTTCTCTGCTTGCTCGCTAAGTTGAGGTTTGAACGTCTGTTCAATAGCTTGCCGCATCTGTACCAGCGACTTTTTGTACTGAAGATTGTCATCTAACTGGTTGAGTTCGTCTAATGACGGAACACCAGCGAGAATATCGTCTTCAGTTGTCGTGGTTTGAGTTGCGGTTCCTTGATCGGCTCCAGCACTTGCGGTGCCAGCGGGTTGCTCAGTTGGAGCAGGAGTCGTGCCTGTGGTGGTTGGAGCTGGCGTGTCTCCCATAGTTGATGCAACTATGCCGGGGTCGGCAACCCCTGCGCCAGAAGTGAATTCTTCCACGGCTCAAGACGATACACTTGTTTACTAGGAAAACGCAATACTCTTTTTAAGGGTGTGTCGAATTGGCCTTAGCGGAAGGGTAAACAAAAATTGCCGTAGACCTTAGCCGGTAAATCCGATTCCTGCTCTAATGAGCGCGGCACACATGAAGAAAATCACTGCGGCGATCACCAGCAAGGACAACAGGCGCAAACGAATCGCCAAGATACCAACATAAACGCCAAGGCCGCCCATCAACGTGGCAAGAATAAAAAGTGACACGGACTTCATTGTTTCTCTCTAGCTACGATTAGAGCGTCAACAGCTTCCCATAGCTGATCATCAGCCGCGGTTTGTGAGCGTGCTTGATGTCGCCATTGAATAGCTGCCTCAATTACTGCCTCTTCTTTTCCGAGCAGCGTATCAGGATGATGGCGAAGCCGCCGTTCATGTTCAGGAATGTCGAGTATGCTTTCACTCATTCAAATACTCCGCGTCTAAAACATCTTCGAGAATTATGGTCGGCCAAATATCTGCGACAAACATTTTCCGGTTGAGCGCTTCTGCTTCCGCGTGAGTATCGCAACTAAAAACAAAGGTCAGCCGCCAACAACAGAACGTCCATGCCCACTTTCCGCATTCCACGTATGGAGCAATGTGGCGACGCGGTAACGTTATTTCAAATCCAACCGACTTGCTGTTCCATCTCCAAAAGAAGCGCCACCATCCGCGCCAGTAATTCATCGCAGAAGCCAAATCGGAATCAGGCGCAATGTACTCATCAACCGTGGTTTCAATTTCACGCATCTAAGAACTCAGCGTCCAGCACGTCTTCGAGAACTATTTCAGCATCAAGAGCATCCGGTTCAGTTCTAAATGGCGTGACAGCAAGCGACTCGTCTGCCGTGGCGAGTATGTCGCGCCACCATTGAACGCATTTCCAATAGTCGTCAGGGTCTATGTAGGCCATCACACATCGCATCCCTTGTATCGGAGAACTTGTTTGAATCGTTCATGGCATCTCATTGCGCGAAGTTTACGATTTACTTTCCACGCCATGTAACGCCCTGCAAGGTTCTGCGCCCAGCCAACACTGATCCATCCAAGCCACCATGAGCTACCCGCAATTTCATAGTTCAGCAGGTAAGAACGGAGATCGGGTTGTCTGATCAGCACGTCGCCCACCTTAAGACCGTCGCTAATCTTACTGACCGTCAACGTCGATCCGTGTGACTTTAGAATCTCCATTTCTCCCCCTCAGTACGTGGTAGAATTAGTTAGTTCTTTGAATCTTCCGCTTCTGGTTTTGGGCGCATTGAATCGCGAAACCTTGCGGACAGTTCAGCCACACGCACAGCGGACTCGCACTGAGATTGAAACAGCCAACCGAGAAAATCTTCAAGGCGGCTCGTAGTCTCGCGATCCAGATCGTCATTCAGAAACCGCTTATCAAACAACATGTCAACAGTTTCTTTGGCGCGTTGACGGTAGAATGGTTGAACTTCTTTTTGGTCGCTCACTTACTTATGCTCCGATGGCTCTGAGTGATCTAAGCCGCGTGGTTCCATTGGTGAACGCGAATCAATGTAGGCAATGGGATCGCTAGATACACAGTCAGCGGTTGACTGAATTTCTCGTTCGCCGACAACTTCCGCATAGCCTTGATTTGTGATCGCGAACTTTACAAAATCAAGTTTCTGGTCATTCGGCGGAAAGACGCGAACGACACAAGAACCGTCTGGTTCAGGATGGTCGCCTACTAACGCGCCGAAGTGCTGAATTGTTTGCTCCAACGCTTTAGGATTTGGCGTTCTAACTAATAATTCTTTCATTTCTCAGCGTCCTTTGGTGGTATTATTCATTGGTTCTTTGAATTGCCAAAAGGTTAAAATTCGCGTCGCACTTTTTGCAGAACCAAACCGGATTAGCAATGCCAGATCGCGCCAAGTCGTTATGCAGACAGTTGGCGGACGGGAGCGCAATGTCGGGCTGGATTTCTGCTTCAATTATCGGCGCAACGATTTCCACGAACGCATCTGCGATGTCGCCAAAGTCAGAAGCATTGCCCAAGAGAGCGCGGGTTATTTCGTGAATCGGCGCACCTGTGACGTGGCTCTGATTTAGAGCATACGCAATTTCAAACGCGGCTCGTTGTGACGGTTCTCGGCTCATTTCATCCCCCCACACTGCTTACAGCCGGGAACCGGTCGAATTCCAGAGTGCATGGTGTGCGGTCTGGGCCTCATCCGCCCCAAAGAGTCTAGCGCTTGCTCTGCTGATCCAATACCGTGATTTTCCGGCAATGGTAGCGGCTCAGTCGCGGAGTCGGAAGGGTTAAAATTTACCGTAACGCTCTTCTTCTTCGCGCGACCAACCGTAATCGTTCCCTTAACAGGGGGCGCGCCAGTTTTCCAACTCTCAGGCGTAACGTCTCTCAACTCTCCCGCCACCAATCGAATCGCCTTCGACGGCATCCCTAAAGCCTGACGCAAAAGCTGATTCGCAGAAAGCTCATGCGCCTGCACTGCTTTCCATACCCCATCCTCGATCCGAAACGACCTGCTTCTTAGCTCGGTTGCCATACCGTCACACCGTAACACAGTCCTACGGTAGCTGTCTATGTCTTATTTCGTATGCCCTCTCGTGGAAATCAGTGGAAACGCCCTATAGCGAAGTCGTGGTGAAAGAGTCCCAACTTGCGAAACCCGGCATGGCGTCCACTTATCCCACACAGGAGAAAATGAAGGGCGGCAGGGGAGCTAAGTAGCTTGTTATCAGTAGGTTAGCGGATTAGAACAGGCTGAGAACGCGGCGCTTGAGACGCGAGGCTATGCCGCAGCTTGCGGGCGATTCTGCGCCGAATGCGCTGTAATTCGGTCAGCCCTGATGATGTGCGAACGTATTCAGCCATGTGCGCCTGTGGATAACTCGGTAAGTGTAGGCAGGTCAATAGAATAGGCTGTGGATATCTTGCGGGAAGCTGTGCGCGTCGTACATCACGGCCAAGCAGCGTCCAGCGTCCGATTCCTGCGATTTACGGCGCTTTTGGGCCGGTTTCGACACTAGAGCATTGATTAGCGCGGCCAGCCAACAGCCCGAGCATTACACCATCAATTAAGCCAGTTAGAAACATCACTGATCACCTATTTCTGTAATAGAATCAACAACTTGCGGCTTTGAGATCAAATCGCCACTGGGCCACACCTCTGGGTGTACGCTCGCGTCCAGGTCAGCAGAGTAATCCTCGTCTGACTTGTCGGCGTAGCTTATTTGATATTCTCGCTCAATCTCAAGAGGATCATCACCGGATTTACTAGCTAATTTAGCGATATTACGGGACATTTTAGCTTTGAAGGATGAGGAGTCGAAGGAAGAGACCGAAGATTCTACTTTATCAGTGAATAATGCGTGGATTTTGCCAACATCTCGTTGGGCTTCATGAGCAGAGTAGGTTTCCAATCCGATGACTTTACCAGAGTCCTTATCAAACTTCAGTGATTTGATTAGTTTTGATGTATTACGAGCTTTTGCTGAGGAAATATCAAAAGAGCCATCGGGTTCCAGAACGTCTGCGATATCAGCACGGGCTATATCTGAGAGTCGTTCTACGACCTCATCAGCATCCATTTTGGCTTTAGCTTGGAGTTTGCTGATCTCGTTGTCCACGTAAACGTAAGTTAACAGTCGAGCTGCGATTACTTTAGCCGAGTCTGGATTGTCTGTAAATCCGCAATCTAAGACCGTTTGGAGGCCGTTGCAGCCGTTTTTAATGTACTTGCGGGCAAACTGCCTGTATCTATGCTGTCGGGCCTTTACAGGTACATATGCCGGCATTTTCTCATTGTCTCCTCAACCTCAGCCTCAGAAGCTAGCATGAAACCAACAAAATATCCATTCCTTTTTCAGAACTTAGGTTAATGAAGCAAAGAACTCTCTAGCGGATCGTTGTTGTCCCCGTTTTCTCGCGCTGGCAAGTTGAATCAAACTCAACTAAGAATTGAACTCAGTGGGTATCGTTAATAGATTCGAGGTGAACGCAGTAAACCCACCGTTTGATTGCAGTAGGCTTACCAAGTATCGCCAATGAGTTCTCGGAGTTACTTGTGCGGAGTTCTCTAGACGGGTTATTCAGGCAGTCATCCTTTGCCAACAAGGAGCCGTTTACCTTACCTGAATTGGCCGACTCAGAGTTTGTTCAACGCTCTGAATTAACGTGCTGTCTCTAGACACAGGGCCGTCAGCAATTCCTAGCGGTTGTCTCTCCGCGTCCTCTGACCTACAGACTGGCTTGACGCAGGTTCGTCAGTCAGGGATTCTTCGGGCTTCGTATATTCCGCAAGTGCCACCATGCACGGACGATCTTGAATTTCGGTAACTATCGTCATTGTATTGCTTGGATTTTCGAGAGAATTGGCAGGTTTGCGCGGATTCTCAGTCAAATCCATTGAACAAAACCAAGATACGCCGATTTAGTTTGATTTGCAAATACTTTTTTGTTAGGCTGTAAGCCTCAGTCGGAAAGCGCAATCCACCATTGAACAACACTTTGGCCGTCAGCCTCAAAACTGGCGGCTTTTGTGTGTCTGAAAATAGTTGAGATTTATGTTGACAAGTAAGCCGCTTACTGATACCCTGATTTCACTATGACGCACCGCGAAATGACAAAGCACATCAGAACTCGTATTGCAAAGGCCGGCATTAAAGTGCGCGTCCGATTGTACGAATCTTGCGGCGATAATTACATTCAGGTTTTTGGGGTCACACCAGACGCTCAATTCTCCGAAGCAGAACAGCGCGAGATTCGCATTATTGCTCAGGTTAATAGACTAACCCTTGCTCAAGGAATGCCGATTGATTTGGAGCGCATGACAAATTCCACGCGATTTGATTTCGTATATTCAGAGCGGTGAGATCAGACATGGCTAAAACGGAAACGAAAGAAACGTGTCCAACATCTTCCCGGACGCGCCGCTGTCCCGTTTGGCTTAACGGCAAAGTTCTGTGCTTCCTAGAAGCCGGACATGCTTTAGCCGAGCATCAATACGATCCTGATGAAATCCGTAAAGCCTTTCCAAGATGGTCTGAAGATTTCGTTCAAAAGGCGGCAGGTCACAATACACAATCAGCCACAGAGGACGACGTGTTTGATTGGTATAACCAAGCGCGCGGTGAGGCCGTCGCTGACCTCTTAGCTAAATTCCAAGTCACTTACCCCGCACACGCCAACGCCCTCAACGAATTTGAGGAATTCTTAGACCGATGCGAAGAGCCGCCCGAATGGGCAGAAAAAGCAGATCGACAAGCCTCTATGATTCATGATGCGATTTTCGCGGAGCCGTTCGACAGACAAAAGGCTAGCGATGAAGTCTGGAAATTGCACGAGATTCTACGCTCGCAATTCAAAGGAGTTACTAATGTTTCCGCCAATCCTAAAAGAACTAGCCGGGGAAATGAATAACGCTTTTGTCGATCCATCGCCAGAGCAAATTGATGTCCATCTTCAGAAAGCGATTGATTGTATGACCCCGATGGGCGGTTCACCTTATAGCCCTTCAAAAGTCAACAGCGAACAGGCCACGGCTCACGCGCTCATTTCAATCGCGCAATCACTCCGCACGCACTCAGACAAAAGCACGGCTGACGCATCGAAAGGGAGACGAGAACAGCTTGCACACGCCCGTCGCAGCACGTGGAACGAGGCTATAGAGATCGCAAGAAAGCATCGCGAGTATTATTCCGATATCGCGCAAAAGATCGCCGCTGATGGTGACGACTCGACCGAGGCTATTGCTGAGATAGCAGCCGGAAATGGAATTGATGGTGTGATAACCGCGCTAAAAGAAGCAAAGAAGGCGGACGCAGCATGAACCAATCCACCATCAAGAAAGTAATGCAAGAGCTAGGCAGACGCGGCGGTTCTAAGACCTCAGACGCTAAAAAGAAAGCCACAGCTAAGAGCCTCAAGAAAGCAAGGAAAGCACGTTGGAAACAAAAGGATGACTGACGCAAACGGAACCCAGATTTACTATTACGTGAACGGAGAGCGCTATGCTTATCGTAGGCGCAATCAAATTCCGCGTATTGGCGATGAGGTTCGGCTAAATAATGCTATCTACAAAGTCGCACTAGTTGTTTGGATCGAAGATCAAAAACCCGACTACAACAATCACGTGGCTATTGAGTTAGAACAACCGATCTCAGAGCGTAAATCAAAGCGTAAGGCTCTATCCTCAGCAGAAAATGGGAAATTAGGCGGTCGGCCAGCCAAAAACAAACCCGTGTAGGCTAACCGTGATGGTGTGCTTTGGTAGGTTGGCAGGACTTCGCGGAAATTTCGGGGAGTCCTGCCACGTGCCGGCAAAGAGCACGAGAAGGCGGAAATCTAATGGCTGAGAGAACAAACAACGCGCTCAAGGATGTTTTCGTTGCGGTGTCAGTGTTTGCGATGCTGATAGGTGTCATCGTCGCGCTTGGATGGTACAGCCCATCAATGTCGGTGAATTGTGACGTGCGCAATGGACGGTGTTACTGAGTGCTTTACGCTAGACGCCTACGGGCAGAAAGGTTGAGAGAACTATGAGAGAAGCGACAGCCGAAAAGATGCGAGAACGTGCGCAGCTCGCTGATGAAATTTTCCAGCAAGCCACTTGTACCAATGTCTGGCACGCATCTTCATGCCCTGACTGTAAACTGACAAACCAACAAGTTTGCTCAAC
>Ga0247685_1000008_pt1 | contig 20982 bp, 12 predicted proteins | sample CNK26_metaG_FD_189931 | JGI IMG/M metagenome (GOLD analysis project Ga0247685, IMG submission 189931) | Soil microbial communities from Purdue University Martell Research Forest, Indiana, United States - CNK26 | ecosystem: Environmental > Terrestrial > Soil > Temperate forest > Bulk soil...
AGATACATCAGTAATTGTATCTTTAGGACTAAGTATTACAATTTTTATGGGTGTAACAATCTTAGGATTAGCTAAACATAAATTACACTTCTTCTCATTCTTCGTACCTGCAGGTACACCTATATTTTTAGTACCAATGTTAGTATTAATTGAATTTATTTCTTACGTAGCGAGAGCTTTCTCTTTAGGAGTTCGATTATTCGCTAACTTAGTAGCTGGACACTCATTATTAAAAATATTATCAGGATTACTTGCTAAATTATTCACTAGTGGTATAATTGTATTTATTGTTACTTTAGTACCTTTTGCTATTTTCGTGCTATTATGTGGTCTTGAAATAGCTGTTAGTGTAATCCAAGCTTATGTATTCTGTTTATTAACTTGTTCATATCTTAAAGATGCTATAGATTTACATTAATATGTAATGGAGCTTATTACTATATATATTTTTATATATAGTAGTTATATTTATTGAGTAGAGGTAATATAATATTAACCCCTTCCGTTTCTATTTAACTTATATACTTATGTATAGATATTTTTATATGGTTATATAAAAAGAAAAGTCTCTATCAGTAGAATCCTAATTATAATATAAAGGGATTAGCTTAGTGGTAAAGCAGTACTTTTACACAGTATGCACAGGGTTTCGATTACTCTATTCCTTAATATACTCTCTTTTTAATACAAAATTGTATTTTTATCTTAAAAGAGGGTTTAGTTTACAGTTGGTACTGTAGTCAGATTGCAAATTTGATTCGGTATGAAACCAAATTAGGGTTCGATTCCCTCTAAACCTTATAATATATATGAAATATTTAAATAGACAGGACGTTCATTTAGCTTAATTGGTAGTAGCCTTATCCTTCTAAGATATTGGGTTTGGGTTCGAATCCCAAAATGAATTAATACTCTCAAATTACTGTGTATTATTCCACAATATGGATATTATAATATAATAATAAATATACAACTATAACATATTTGTGTATGTATACATATACTCATACTTTAGGTATTATCGCCTAGTGGTAAGGCACTTCACTGTTAATGAATGAACAGGTGTTCGATTCACCTTAGTACCTTTTTATCTTAAGTTTATTTCTTAATACCTCCATAAGAATATAAATCTCGTGTAGATTTCATAGTTTAAAGAACATAGTATAATGGTAGTATATCCGTCTTCAAAACGGTAGGTAGAGGATCGTTCCCTCTTGTTCTTGAAATTTTTAATATTTGTAACTCATATATTATATGTATTATATACTATATAGTGTTAGAATATTATAAGTTTTCTTGTATTCCCTTATTATATTATGGGTTATTACTATTTACTATATAAATATATAACCTTTTTTCTATCTAGAACTAATTATTATTATGTTTAATTAAAAATAACAATATAAAATATAATTTTTATATGTCTTAGAGGTCTTTTTATACAAAAGTATAAAATTAGAGAAAGTAATATATTCTAACGCAAACAAATTTTAAATGTTTGCGCTTTAGCTTTCCTATTCAAAACAAAGATTAGGTTAATTAACTATTTAAAGAAAAATATGACTATCCTATTTAATTTATTAGAAGTACTGGTTGTAATTGTTCCAATGTTACTTGCCGTAGCTTTTGTAACCATAGTAGAAAGAAAAATGTTAGCAGCTGCTCAGAGAAGAGTAGGTCCTAATATTGTAGGAGTATACGGGATTCTTCAACCTTTTGCCGATGCTCTAAAATTAGTAGTTAAAGAAGTTGTAGTTCCTGCTAATTCTAATAAAGTATTATTTTATTTAGCTCCAATGGCTACATTAATATTTAGTTTATTAGGTTGAGGTGTAATTCCGTTTGGAGAAGGATTAGTAATCTTTGATTTCTCTTTAGGATTACTTTATACTTTAGCACTTTCTAGTTTAGGTATATATGGTGTATTATTTGCAGGTTGATCTGGTAATTCTAAATATGCCTTTTTAGGTTCATTAAGAAGTACTGCCGCTATGATTTCATATGAATTAATTTTAAGTACAGCTGTTATCATTGTAGTATTATTATCTGGTACATTTAATTTAACTGCTATTATTGAAAATCAACAAGCTATATGATATATAGTACCATTATTACCGGTATTTATATTATTCTTTATTTCAATTTTAGCTGAAACAAGTAGAACTCCTTTTGATCTACAAGAGGCTGAATCGGAATTAGTTGCTGGTTTCTTTACAGAACATTCAGCTATTATATTTGTATTCTTCTTCTTAGGTGAGTATTGTTCAATAGTATTAATGAGTTCATTAAGTGCTATTTTATTTACAGGAGGTTGATTAATGCCTGAATTCTTCGTAAATGATACAATTATTAATTTACAAGCTATTATTTTAGGACTTAAAACTTGTTTCTTTATATTCTTATTTGTACATAGTAGAGCAACACTACCTAGAATCAGATATGATCAACTTATAATTGTAATGTGAACTCAATTATTACCAATAGCTATAGCTTTAACTATATTAGTACCTAGTATACTAGTAGCTTTTGATATTGCTCCATTATAATAATCTATAAATACATATAAATATATTCTTATTTCTACGAAAACCCCTTTCTTTGGTCACCCACTAATACTAATTATACTACCTAAAATATAAGAGTCAATAGTATAATAATAGTTATTATAATTTTATCATAATTTGATTTTGTTGGAATAGTTTTCATTGGTAAGATAAGACGATTGCTAATTGTTCGGGTTAAACTCCTTGGGTGTTCGAATCCCCCCTATTCCGTTTCTATTAAAATCTCTATTTATTAGTGTCAATCTTAATATTATAAACAAAGTTGGCATTAAAAAGGAGTTCATTGCTTTAAGAATAGCCGTTTAGTATTAGCCGGGTATGGCACGGTGATTATTTTCTACTAATGCTAAAGATATTGGTACTTTATACTTAATATTTGCAGTATTTGCTGGACTAATAGGAACAGCTTTTTCTGTTTTAATTAGATTAGAATTATCAGCTCCTGGTGTACAATTTTTAAATGGTGACCATCAATTATTTAATGTTATTATAACGGCACATGCCTTTGTAATGATTTTCTTCATGGTTATGCCAAGTACTGTTGGTGGATTTGGTAATTATTTAGTACCTGTACAAATAGGTGCAGTGGATATGAGTTTCCCTAGATTAAATAATATCAGCTTCTGATTATTACCTCCTTCATTAGTATTATTATTAGTTAGTGCATTAGTTGAAAACGGAGCTGGAACAGGTTGAACTGTATATCCTCCTTTATCGGGAATACAATCTCATTCTGGTGCTTCAGTAGATTTAGCTATATTTAGTCTACACTTATCAGGTATATCTTCAATCTTAGGTGCTATAAACTTTATTACTACAGTATTAAATATGAGAGCTCCAGGAATGACAATGCATAAATTACCTTTATTCGTTTGAGCTATATTTGTAACTGCTATACTGTTATTATTATCACTACCCGTATTAGCTGGTGCAATTACTATGTTATTAACGGATAGAAACTTTAATACATCATTCTATGATCCAAGTGGTGGTGGTGATCCAATTCTATATCAGCACTTATTCTGATTCTTCGGTCACCCAGAAGTGTATATCTTAATTATACCAGCTTTCGGTATGATTAGCCATATTATCTCAACTTTCTCTGGAAAACCTATATTTGGTTATCTCGGAATGGTTTATGCTATATTCTCAATTGGAATTCTAGGATTTATTGTATGAAGCCACCACATGTATAGTGTTGGACTTGATGTGGATACACGAGCATACTTTACTGCAGCTACAATGATTATTGCTGTTCCAACAGGAATTAAAATCTTTAGTTGATTAGCTACTTGCTATGGTGGAAGTATAAGATATACTACTCCTATGATATTTGCATTTGGATTTATTGCTTTATTCACAATTGGTGGTTTAACTGGGGTAGTATTAGCTAATGCTAGTCTAGACGTGGCATTACATGATACTTATTATGTAGTTGCTCACTTCCACTATGTGCTTTCAATGGGAGCTGTATTCGGTTTATTTGCAGGATTCTATTTCTGAATTCCTAAAATAGTAGGTAAAAACTATAATGAATTCTGAGGTAAAGTTCACTTCTGAACTCTATTCTTAGGAGTTAACTTAACATTCTTCCCTCAACATTTCTTAGGATTAGCAGGTATGCCAAGAAGAATTCCAGATTACCCAGATGCTTTCGCATATTGAAATACTGTATCTAGTTTTGGTTCAATACTTTCTGTAGTTTCTCTGGCTGTATTCTTCTATTTAGTATATGATTTATTCACAAATGAAACTCAAGTTTCAAATAACCCATGAGCTGTACCAGCTTTCTTCAGTTCAACTCATCCAGAATGAGAAGCTGAACAAGGAAATGTAACATTAGAATGAACATTGGCTAGCCCAACTCCATTCCATGCATTTAATGTATTACCTGTACAGTCTTAATTCTAATTATCGTTTAATAACGGTTCACGATAAAAATACAGTAATATATACAAATAATTATATAATATAATATATTAGAAATTATACCCCCTTCTTACGCTTACGCTAACACTTACGACTAAGTAGAGGTTAAAAGTAGGCAGTTTCTTCTTAGACTCTGAAGAAATAATTCTTGTTAAAGTGAGAATAATGATTATCATAACAATTATTACTTTAATTGTAGCTATTGCGCTACCAACAACTAAAATATCTCCATTACAATTTGCTCGGCTATCCGCCATTTCATTCTTATTCAGTGCTTTCTTATCATTTAATGCTTTTGACATTGAATCCTTAGGATCAGGGATAGGGATCTTTAGTGGGCTTTATCAGGTATCTCCAGTTACTCAAAGTATTGAAACATTTATTTATTTAATTGCATCATTTATTTTAGTACCTTGATTTATTATGCCTGTTGCTCGAAATGGGAATTCACGATTATTACAATACCCAAATCAAAATACGGGTCCAATTCTATCAGAATATTCATTAATATTACTATTTAGTGTATTAGGTGCTACTTTATTAATTTCAAGTGCTGATTTAATTTCTATGTACTTAAGCATAGAATTACAATCATTTGCTGTTTATATCTTAGCAGCTATTCATAGAGACAGTGAATCTGCTACAGCAGCAGGATTAAAATATTTCTTATTAGGTGGTCTTTCTTCTTGTTTTATATTATTAGGTGCAGCTTTAATTTATTCTTATACAGGTCTAACTAATTTAGAATCTATATTTAATTTAGTATTAAGTACAGATAGTACTTCTTATTCTATAATACCTGTTTTAGGTTTATTATTTATAGTATTAGGATTTTTATTTAAAGTAGCTGCGGCACCTTTACATAATTGAGCACCTGATGTATATGATGAAGTACCAACTATTGTAACTACATGATTGACAATTATGCCTAAAATATCTATAATCATCTTTTTATTAGAACTAGTAAATAGTTCATTATTAGGATCAGTATTTACTAGCGCAGAAATTATTTCTTCATCAATATGATCATTACCACTTAAAAATATTTTACTTGTTTCTTCATTATTATCTTTAATAATAGGGAGTGTAGTAGGATTAGCTCAATATAAAATTAAGAGATTATTAGCGTATAGTACAATATCTCATGTAGGTTTCTTACTTCTAGCTTTAGGTATTAATACAGAACAATCTACAGAATCTTTAATCTTTTATTTATTACAATATTCTGTAACTAATTTAAATACTTTCTTAATATTATTAGCTTTTGGTTATACATTGAAATCAATTGGATTAAGCAGTTCTACAACTATTAGTGCAAATACTCTGGATATTAGATATATTTCAGAATTAAAAGCTCAATTTATTAATAATCCTTTATTAAGTCTAAGTTTAGCCTTCTGTCTATTCTCTATGGCTGGTATTCCGCCTCTATTAGGTTTCTTTGCTAAACAGCAAGTATTATATGCTGCTACATATAGTGGATATTACTTTATGAGTATAGTAGCTATATTAGTTAGTGTAATTAGTGCTTCTTATTATTTACAAATAATTAAAGTAATGCATTTCACAACTAATCCTACAATTAATTCTGGGGATACTCAAGACGCAAATATTAATATTAGTGCTAGTCATAGTATGCTAATAAGTGTACTGACTTTAAGCATAGTTTTATTTATGCTAAACCCTAATATCTTATTAAATAGCACACACCTTCTGGCTTTAACAATTTTCCAAACATAATATATGAACGCATTAATTATACTTTTTATATTTGTACCTATACTAGCTTTAATTCTACTTACTCTTAACTTACTATTTAGTGTACATAAACCTGATTCAGAAAAATTAACAAGTTATGAATGTGGATTTTCTCCTATTCATGGACAAACTAGAACTCCTTTCTCAATACAATTCTATTTAGTAGCTATACTGTTCTTAGTATTTGATCTTGAATTATTAGTATTATACCCTATAACAGTAAGTCTATATGAAGTAGGTACTTTAGGTTTCTGAGTAGTATTAATATTCTTCGGTATTCTGACTGTTGGATTCGTATACGAATTAGGTAGTGGAGCTCTTAAATCTATATTACCTGTTACACGAACTACAAGGCCTACGGCGTCTTAAATCGAAGTTATTAAATATATATAATAAATACCCCTTTCTACGTATCTTCAGATCTTCGTATCTTCGTAGTAAAAGAGATGTATAAGAATTTATGATTAAAAAAAGGTGATGTAGTGCAAATGGTTAGCATAATAGACTCATGATCTATTGATTTAGGTTCAAGTCCTAATGTCGCCTAATAGAATATATAAATATATATTTATATAAGTAGGATCTTTAGTTTAATTGGTTCGAACACATAAGCGTCACTTATGAAAATTTGGGTTCGAGTCCCAAAAGATTCGTATTGCCTATACACAGATCGAATTAGATTTGATGAGTACAGGTTTAATTTTAAATGTTCCAAAAGGAAAACACGTCACGTATTATGAATTTATCATTATTATTATTTATCTCAGGAATTCTGGGATTTGTATTAAATAGAAGAAATATTATTTTAATGATTATCAGTATTGAAATGATGCTATTAGCAGTAACTCTGTTAATTTTAATTAGTTCATACAATTTTAATGATAATGTAGGTCAAATTTTTAGTGTTTATATAATATCTATTGCTGGTGCTGAATCAGTTATTGGATTAAGTATATTAGTGGCTTATTATAGATTAAGAGGAAATATATCACTTAGAACATAATGTATTTATCAATTATATTTTTACCTTTATTAGGTTCAACAGTAGCAGGATTCTTTGGTAGAAAATTAGGTAGTACTGGTGCCCAAATTATCACTATATCAAGTTTAATAATTACTTCTGCAATGGTATTAGTTGCATTCTATGAAGTAGGTCTATGTGGAAGTCCTGTTTATATTAAATTACCTAGTTGAATAGACTCTGGTCTATTAAATGTTTCTTGAGGATTTTCTTTTGATAGTTTAAGTGTAGTAATGCTATTGCCTATACTATTAGTATCAACATTTGTTCAAATTTATACTGTAGATTATATGAGAGAAGATCCTCATAATCAAAGATTCTTCTCTTACCTAACATTATTCTCTTTCTTTATGATTTTATTAGTTACGGCTGATAATTATTTATTAATGTTCTTAGCTTGAGAGGGAATTGGTGTGGTTTCTTATTTACTAATCAATTTCTGATTCACTAGAATTGCTGCGACTAAAGCTGCAGTATTAGCCTTAACTCAAAATAGAGTTGGTGATACTTTATTAACATTAGGTCTATTTGGTATGCTTTGAGCAGTAGGTAATTTAGATTATTCAACTGTATTTTCTATAATACCTTATATGAATGAAACTTCTACAACAATTATAGCATTATTATTATTAGGTGGTGCTTCAGCTAAATCAGCTCAATTATTTTTAAATACTTGATTACCACATTCTATGGAAGGTCCTACTCCTGTTTCTAGTTTACTACATGCTGCTACTCTAGTTGTAGCTGGTGTATACTTACTTGTTAGATCAAGTCCAATATTAGAATATAGTCCTACTGCTCTATGTGTTATCACTTGAGTTGGTGCTGTAACATCTATATTTGCAGCTAGTTCAGGTTTATTACAAAATGACTTAAAAAGAATCATTGCATTCAGTACTGTATCTCAATTAGGATATATGTTCATGGCAATAGGTTTAAGTCAGTATGATGTAGCTTTACTTCATATGTCATCTCATGCTTTCTTTAAAGCTCTATTATTCTTAGCTGCTGGTGCTATTATACACTCTTTAGCAGATGTTCAAGATATTAGAAGAATGGGAGGATTACAACAATTCTTACCATTTGTATATTCTGCAGTAATAGTAGGTTCATTATCATTAATGGCCTTACCTTGATTAAGTGGATTCTATTCTAAAGATCTAATTATTGAATTAGCTTATGCTCAATACACAGTAAGTGGATTTACTGCTTATGCTTTAGGTACAATAACAGCTGCTTTAACTGCATTCTATTCATTCAGATTAATTTCTTTAGTATTCTTAAGTTATCCTAATGCACCTCGAACAGATTACTTACATGTTCATGAAGCAAGTATCCATGTAATAATACCTCTAGCTGTATTATCTTTATTTAGTATTTTCTTTGGTTATATATTCTCTGATTTATTAGTAGGTATGGGTTCAGATTTCTTAGCAAATAGTGTATTTACTCATCCTAACCATATAACATTAGTTGAAGCAGAATTCTCAATACCTTTAGGTTACAAATTATTACCTTCTATTTTAAGTATATTAGGTGCATTTGTAGCTATATATTTATATAATATATCACCTAGATTCTTAATTGATCTTACAGATGGTGTTTCAGGTTCAATTGGTAGAAAAGTTTATACTTTCTTAAATGGAAAATTCTTATTAGATGTAATTCTTAACCAATTAATTATAGCTAAAGGAATGAAATTAGGTTATACTATAACTAAAGTATTAGAAAAAGGAGTAATTGAAGCAGTAGGTCCTTATGGATTATCTACAGTTTTAAGTAATACAGGTTTAAACATATCTAAATTAGATACAGGTATAGTAACAAGTTATGCATTATATATAGTACTAGGTTTTATTAGTATTTTATTTATTGTATTCTTACCTATATTTATAAACTATGGAGTTAACACATATGGTGTTATCAGTGAAAATCTTACTGAAATAAGATTATTAATTATTTTATTTGCATCTTTACTTTTTGCAGTATCTTCTCAAACCAGAAGTCTTTAAATAGCTCATAACACAACCCCTTTCTAATTTTACAATAAAAGAGACAGATTATAAAAAAAATCACACACTTTATTTATATTTTATATTATATATAAAAATATAACCACAAGTCTTGTGTATATTATATGATAAATAAATAAATATATTTATATATCTAACTAACAATAGAATTTAATTTTGGTTCCGATTGAACGTTATTCAGTAGTTTTAAGGCATGCAAATCTTTTTTAGTATCAAGTCTAAAAAGGTGTAGAGGTGAGTATTTATGTTGGATACCCTATAGATCTCAAAAATGGAGAATAAATAAAAAGAGATAAATCTCGCTATAGGATTCTGATATATAGTGACTAGGTAGTTGGTGAGGTAGTGCTTACCAAGCCTGAGATCAATAGCCAAGCTTGAAAGAGTTGTTGGCCACATTGGGGATGAAATGGCCCCGACTAGTTATATACTAGCAGCAGCCGAGAATATTTGTCAATGCTCGCAAGAGTGAACGAGCTAACTGAAAGAATAAATAATCTAACCTAAGGAAAAAAATGATATACCCTTAGTAACAGTGTCGTCCAAAATCTGGTGCCAGCAGACTCGGTAACACCAGAGACGCGAACGTTAGTCATCTTAAATTGGCATAAAGGGTGCGCAGGCAGCTTTAATATATTGAAGCTAGAATCTAATAGAGGTTGATTAAATGCTAAGTGGAGAGATGATATTCTTAGATACTCAGTAGAAAACTAAAGGCGTAGGCCGTCTTCCATTAAAGATTGACGCTGAGGCACGAAAGTCGGGGCAGGAAAAAAGATTAGAGACCTTTGTACTCCCGACCGTAAACGATGAATGTAAGATGCTCTAGTAATGACTTGGGTATCGAAGTGAAATACGATAAACATTCCGCCTTGCCAGTATACTTGCAAAAGTGAAAACAAAAAAATTAGTCGGTTCTAAAGCAAACGAAGTGAAGCATGATGTTTAATTCGACAGTCCGCGAAAAATCTTACCACGCTTTGAATAGCTCTCATTCCATTAAGTTGGTTTGAGTTTATTTTGTTATTTAACAAAATTAGCATACAGGTGTTACATAGCTGTCTTCAGTTCGTGGCGTAAGCTGTAAGGTTAATTCCGATAACGAACGCAATCCCTACCATTAATTTTTACTTAGTGGTGATTCTTTGATATAAAGAGTATTATGGGCCCAAGACAAGTCCTTATGACCCGAATAGTGTGGGCTACAGTCGTGCCACAAAAGTCTAGACAAAGTGAAGCAATACTGCCCTTTAAGGGTTAAAGAGGAGCTAATCATCAAAATAGACTACAAACGGATTGTTGCCTGAAACTCGGCAGCATGAAGGAGGAATTTCGAGTAATCGTTGATTAGTACGCAACGGTGAACTTTTAATTTGGAATGAACTAATTGTCGGTCAACGTACGAAAGCTAGTTAATGAGGAAGTTCTATGATAATATTTTATTTATAAATAGATATGTTGCGACCTCTATTTGTAGTATGATATTTGTGGTTCCAATCATTGATAGTAATTGAACGTAAGTCCTAGCAGAGTAGCCGTAGTGGAAGCTGTGGCTGTATTATTTAATATTTTATCTACAAGGGAATAAAATCCCTACGATGTGGTTTTCCACAACATATGATTAAATCTACATAACATTATTACCCCCTTTTCTAACCTAACCAGTATATTTTTATAGTTTTTAATTAATATATGTTTATATATATTATTTTAGGAGAATTGTTATATATTTTTATAGGTATTAATATTTAAATAGTAAAGATTTTTATTTATTTTAAATTAATACACATTCAAAGAATAATAATGTTTAATTAAAATGTTTTTACTTATATATATATTTAGTAAACTCAATAATTTTTATATATAATAATATATATTTTCGATATGTATTAAATCTGATTTTATTTATAGAATACCTAGTTATTTATAACTTTAAACTAATAATTCATTAGTCCTCTAGTTCAAGGTAACATCTTATAAATTAAGGAATTATGGCAGAGCGGTTTAATGCGGCCGTCTTGAAAACGGTTTACTTAATAGGTACGTTTGTTCGAATCAAACTAATTCCGAATATATTAATGTATTTTTAATAATACAATAAGACAAATAACACATTATTTCGAGATGCGTTTGGGTTACTTTTCAATCCTTTACTTAAATATTTACTATTATTAACATTCTTTGATTCTGGTGATATAGTTACCGTTGTTTCTACATGTCCATCTGTTTCAGAACTTGCTTCTCCTACAGCATATCCTCCTTGATTAGTAGTTGCTCGAGTTGTTGTACTTACAGCATTTTTGCTTTGCTTTGAATCCGAAATAGATTTAGATGAACTTCGTGCGGTTGTGGTTTCATTAACTTCATCTCTAACAGTAATTTCACTAACATTCTCAGTTGTAGTCTGTTGCATACTAGGGTTTATATAATTTATTACTCCATTTTTATTATACTATATCGTTATAATAAATAACCGTAATTTTCCATAACTTTAATAACACTAGTTATAATGGAAATAAATCATGCAATTAATGCTTCTGTATTGCTTGATTGTTAGGTTTACCTTGTAATCTTAAGAATTCTAATAAACCTAATAACCAATTAATTTATTAACACCTTACTATCTACCCTTCTATTTGTGATTTTTTATTGGAAATTAAATAAATTCTTATTATAATAGTATAGTAAATGATAAGACTTTCTAAACATTAAAATATTCAACGGTTAAAAGAGAATAAAAATAAAGATACCCTTATTTTTATATATTTTATATATAAGCATAAATATTTACTATTCTATAATAGAAGCGTATGGTGCAGTGGCTAGCACGTTTTGTTGATGACGAAAAGACATTTGTTCAATTCAAATTACGCTTAATAATTAATTTGTTATATTATTATAAATATATTATATGTTATTTTATAGCTGTATCTATAGAAGCAATACAATTATATTGTAAACACATCAGCAGTAAACTAACTGGTAAGTTACACGCTTTGGGTGTGTGTTTTGTTGGTTCGAGTCCGGCCTGCTGAACTATTCGTTCTTATATCGGAACGTAGAGCAAAGTGTCATATATGTTAACGTTCTAATACGTTGACTGGTATACTAAATTTAAACTGGATCCAGTTTAAGTAAGTATCTAGTATACATACGTAGTCTAACTAGACTCGCTATCTATTAATAAAATTATTAATAATAAAAATGGTAGCCTCAATAACAAAAATTAAATGCTTACATTATTATTAATTATACCTTTAATTGGATCTTTATTATTATTACCAATTAATGAAAATTCCAATAACTCAGAATCTCTTATTTTATCCAGAAATAAAATGAGACAAATAGCTTTAGCAGCATCTTTAATTAATTTAATAATATCTGTAGTACTTTGAATCCAATTTGATTCAAGTACGAGTCAGTATCAATTTGTAACAAATATAGTTCCAGAATTAGGTTCCACTTCTTTAAGTCTAAATATTGGAGTAGATAGTCTTTCAATTTATTTTGTGCTATTAACTACATTTATTACACCTGTATGTATCTTATCCAACTGAGAGGATATAAATATAAACTTTAAATACTTTTTAATATCATTTTTAGTTTTAGAAACATTACAAATAGGTTTATTTGTATCTTTAGATTTATTAGTATTTTATATTTTCTTCGAAAGTGTATTAATACCTTTATTTTTAATTATTGGAATATGAGGTAGTGGTTTAGTAAGAGTTAGAGCATCATTTATGATATTCTTATATACATTATTCGGTTCTTTATGAATGTTATTAGCTATTGTAGTAATGGCATATAATTATGGTTCAACAGATTTACAGTTTATGCAATGAGCTGGAGAAATCAGTTTAGAATCTCAAAAATGATTATGATTAGCATTCTTTATTAGTTTTGCATTTAAAACACCTTTATTCCCTGTACATATTTGATTAAATTGAGCTCATACTTCAGCTCCACTAGGAGGTTCTATTATATTAGCAGCAGTAATCTTAAAATTGGCTACTTATGGTTTCTTAAGAATATTACTTCCAATATTTCCTGATGCTACTCATTTTTATAGCCCATTAGTACAAACATTAGCTGTAATTACTTTAGTATATGCCTCATTAGCTACTTTAAGACAAACTGATTTAAAAGGTATAGTAGCCTTAAGTTCTGTTTGTCATATGGCTGTAGTAATATTAGGATTATTCTCTAATACTTTAGTTGGTATTGAAGGATCAATATTATTAAGCTTAGCCCATGGATTTGTTAGTCCTGCTCTATTCCTTTGTGTAGGTGGAATTTTATATCATAGATTTCATACTAGAACCATTAATTATTATAGAGGTATAGCTTTAGTAATGCCTGTATTTACTATTATGTTCTTCTTATTTACATTATTTAATATGGGAGTACCTTTATCTTTAAACTTTGTAGGTGAATTCTTATCATTGTCAGGTATTTTCCAAAGAAACCCTATTATAGGTGTACTCGGGTCAACAGGTATCTTTTTTAGTGCTTGTTACTCTATCTGAATGTATAATAGAATTTCTTATGGTGCCTATAGTAAATATCTAACCGTAACAAAAGATGTATCTAGAAGAGAATTTATGCTGTTATTAACATTATTAATACCTACTTTAATTTTAGGTGTATTCCCTAATACTATATTAAATACTTTACATTTATCTGTTACAACATTATTATACCAAGTATAGTATTTTACTTATAACCCCTTAACTTTATAGATAAGGTATATAATCATTCTTTGAATTATTAATATAATTATATATAGTATTGAAAGATTAAAAGTAGTTTTAATTAAAACTTTTACTTGTTCTTATTAGTTTATAACTAATTGCTTCATAATTTTATTATACAATTATTAAATAATGCAGCGGAACAGCCCTTTATATTAGGGCAATTTTAAATAAAAATATTTTACTACAATGCCACAATTAATTCCATTTTACTTTTTAAATCAATTATCATTTGCATTTTTAACTTTATTAGCTTTAATTTATGTTTTCTCTAAATACATTTTACCTGTATTTACATTACAACAAGTAGCTAGAATGTATATTCTTAAATTAAGTTCTAAATCTTAATATTATATTAACCCCTTCCTACCTTCCTACCTTTAGGTGGGGAGGATACAAGTGCTAAGTACAAGGTAGTATGCCTCTTAATTTATTTATAATAAATAAACCTAATATGTTTATATAATATATATTATTGATTTTTTTGATATAAAAGTATCGGTGCATATATGGAAAACACTAGAAAGTAATTTAAAGAGATTATTTCGGAAATCATAGCATTTTTAGAGAAAAAGGAAACTTCAATGAGCAGTTCTTCAATTTATTGAAAAATGAATTGCTATCCTAAGGGAAACCTTTTTTATTATAACTTCCTGAACCAAATCATTGTAGTAAGGAAAGGAAAGGAAATCAACTGAGACTCTGTTAGTAACGGCGAGTGAAAACAGACTAGCCTTTAATCATTATTAATAATAATTTTATACTATATTTATAAAAATAAAGTAGTTCTTTTCTTTCCTATCTTCCTTTAGAAGGTAAGGAGGAAGTAGAACATTAAGTTTTAATTGGGTATTTTTACTTGTAAAATAAAGATTTAGGTCTCTATTTTAAACCATAGAGGGTCATAGTCCCGTTTTTAAAAAATCATTATTAATTTTGAATCATATAATCACGAGTACGACGAAGGATATTTTGTCGGAATATAGGGGAACCATCCTCTAAGGCTAAGTACTCTAAAAATAGCGATAGTGCAAAGTACTGTAAAGGAAAGTGCATTAAATACGAGCTGTAAGCTCGGACAACACGAAATGAAGAAGTAATTTTATAAGCAGCAGGAGTTAATACAAACAACTGCGTACCTTTTGTATAATGGGTCAGCAACTTAATAGGAGTAGCAAGGTTAATAACCTTAGCGAAAGCGACTAAAAACATATGTTTTATGGTATAGTTACTCGTATTAGACCCGAAGATAGGTGATCTTGCCATGATCAGGGTATAATGGCCCGAACGGTTGAATGTTGCAAAATTTTCCGATGAATTGTGGTAAGGGGTGAAAGGCCAATCTAACCTATTGTGCTGGTTTTCCACGAAAGATATTTAAGTATCACATCAATATTAAGATTTATGAAGGTACAGCTTTGATTACCATACGTTAAAGTTAAATTGGGGGGCTTTGCAACCCTACCTTTGGTAGTTAACCTCGGAATTACATAAATTGTTTATTGATAGCCAGACTATTCATGATAAGGTGGGTAGTCGAGATGAAAACAGTCGTGAGCACACGTTTAAGGTTCCAAAATATCGTTTAAGTGAAAATAAGGAAGTTTTTCTCCGTATACAACTATTCAATTCGCCTGGCAGTCGCGAGTGTTTGAGAACGTGTAACAACGCAATAGTCTAAATTTTATTTCTCGTAAATAAAACCGGAGAAACGCGCCGAAAATTTAACGGATCTATGACGATTACCGATACTGTGTTATTTTATATTTTTTTAATATAAAGTAGGTAGTGGAACATTCAGTGAGGACGAAAAACAGTGTTTCATTGTTTGGACAAAACTGAAGAGATTATGCTGACATGAGTAACGTAAAAAATTCCTATAATGGAATTCGCCGAATACGAAAGGGTTGTTAAGCTAGGTTAAACCACTTAACGTGAATGCGGCCTCTAAGGCAACAATGTCGATGAGTATAGTAAAGAAAATCCTTATATGAATCATATAAGATTACTTTTTTCTTATGTTTCTTAATTTTTAATTAAATTTAGATTTAAGAGGAGAGAATTTAGATCTTGAAAATAATTTACTAGTCCACCGTACCCTAAACCGACAAAGGTTCGTAGGTAGAGTATACTAAGGCGATGAGATAATGCTTGTTAAGGAACTCGGCAAATTGTTCTCATAAGTTAGACGAGATGAGAAACCATCGTAAGATGGTGTCACAAAATCGGGCGCACCGACTGTTTACTAAAAACACAGATAACTGCTAATATTTTATATATTTGTATAGTTGTCGAATTTTGCCCAATGCCATTAATATAAACAAGGTGAGTTATTTTTACCAAGTGAAAATCTGGTCAATGGCGGTCTTAACCATAAGGATCCAAAGGTAGCAAAATTCATTGTCCGCTAAATACGGTCCTGCATGAATAAAGTAACGATTGCGCCACTGTCTCTACAAGTATCTCAGTGAAATTGAATTAGCCGTGAAGATGCGGTTTGTCTATGGTCGGACGGGAAGACCCTAGCAGCTTTACTGTAAGTTGTTATCACATTTTTTTGAGTTAGGTGTAGCAATATAAGGGAGTCGACATGACGAAAGTGAAAGACCTTAACTAATTTCAATTGAATGTTAAACCTTTTTTTTAAGGAAGGAAACATATGACAACCTGGCAGTTTGTCTGGGGCGGAAGCCTTTAATAGAGTATCAAAGGCATCCAAAATTAAATTATTAATAATAATTATTAGGTAAATATAACCATATTAAGGTTTGCTAAAATCGGATGGAAATCGATTAACCATGTAAGGTTAAGAAGGCGTAATGGCTTAAGCAAGCTTGACTGAGAGACCTATAAGTCGATCAGATTCGCAAGAAGGGCATAGTGACCCGGCGGTATATTATGGAATAGCCGTCGTTCAATAGATAAAAGTTACGCTAGGGATAACAGGCTAGTCGCGGGAGAGAGTTCATATCGATACCGCGGATCGGCACCTCGATGTCGACTCATCTTATCCTCCGGGTGTAGGGGCTCGGAAGGGTTCGGCTGTTCGCCGAGTAAAAAGGTACGTGAGTTGGGTTTAATACGACGTGAGTCAGTATAGTCCCTATCCTCCATAGATATAAAGAGTAAAAAAAGGATGGCCTCTCAGTACGAAAGGATCAGATGGCTGTGTTTCTATAGTGTACCAATTGTATTATTATGCATAGTTGGGTAGCCACAAACATAATGGATAAGAGCTGAAAGCATATTAAGCTCGAAACCAACCTTTAGATACTCTGTACAAATAAGAAATAGACTATTTCTTTAATAGGATGCATGTGCAATAGGCGTAAGTCTTTTAGCTTAGCATTACTAATTTATTACATCACTTTCTAGTTCCATATATTTATACTCTTTGAGTCTATACATTTATTCTTTCTTTATTATTTAATAATGTATAATATTATTGTATTTTAAGAGTGACATGTCTTCAAGACACAAGCGAACATGCTGAAATTGGTAGCCAGTCTTTTCTTAAGAAAAAGTGGATTTAATCCGTAAGAGTTCGAGTCTCTTTGTTCGTACGCTGTGTTCACTGTTCCTTTCATTTTTACACAAAAGATCGTATTTATTTACGATACGAGTATGCTGAAATTGGTAGCCAGGCTGTATTTAGGATACAGTGTCATTTGATTTAAGAGTTCGAGTCTCTTTACTCGTAATTTATTATTAGAATTTTTAATAAGACTTTATATAATTTATATTAATACTCTTTGTGTTATAAATTGTATACAATATTTTATTCTAAAGGAAAGATTAGTATAATTAAAAGAAGAATAAGTGAGTGTCGTATAATGGTTATTACCTTTGCCTTCCAAGTAAATGATCCTTGTTCGATTCAAGGTACTCATATATTATAATATATATTACAAAATATGATTAATTAATCACCTACACATCTTTAGCTGAATGGTACAGCGTTTGCCTTCGAAGCATAAAGGTACGAGTTCGAATCTCGTAGGATGTTAATACCTTACCTTATTAACCTCTTATTGGACAAGTATTCGTGGGAATAAAATAAATCAATAAAACTATTATTGAGTATAGACCTTTATATGTAAGGTGTATTAATATATTATTAAGACCTCTTAGTATAATCGGTCAGTACACCGACCCTTCACGTCGGTAGAGCCAGTTCGAGTCTGGTAGAGGTTACAATTTTATTCTTAAAGCTTATATTAAATAATTTGGTATTTAGTTCTAAAATACTTAAAGTTAATATACATGATAATAAATTAGTATAATTATATTAATAGCACTATGTTATTATCAAAGCCGATTTATTTTAACTGGTCAAAATTACTTACTTGTAATAAGTAGAAGGGTGTTCGAGTCACCCCGTCGGTATATGATTAACGCATATGAATTGTAGGGTAATTTGGCAACCCGTCATTTTTTGGTAATGAAAATTATCAGTTCGAGTCTGATCAATTCAATTTACAAATATATATTATATTTGCAATACTATCGTTAATATTTAGAAGATATAATTTTTATAGTGTTTTCGAAGAACAGTTTATTATTCGAAGGAAACATAGCTTAGTTGGTAGAGCGTGGTACTTTTAATGCTAAGGTCGTCAGTTCGAATCTGACTGTTTTCACTATATTAACTGTTTTTAATATAGATGTATATCTTTCTCTCAATTATTAAGTTAGCGCGCAAAGGTAACTATAATAATTAGTAAAATATTTTATTAATTCATAAAAGAATAGAATTAAAAAGGGTGATGCCAGAATGGTAATAGGGGTTGTCTGTAAAACAATTGTATTTTTATACGGGGGAGGTTCGATTCCTTCTCACCCTACTTCTATGTATTAATTATATACAATAAAATATATATTTTATATTGAATACAATACTATTTATTATTAAATACTAAATAGTAAAGGCTTTAGCATAGTTGGCAATGCAATTCGCTCATAACGGATCTTAGAAGTGTTCGAATCACTTAAGCCTTAATCTATTAAGTTGAATCAGATATTCAACGCGTAAACTTATTTTTTGAGCAACCAAATAGTGTCATTTTTTAATGACATATTACCCGTTTTAGGGTCCATTGGTGTACTAACGTACTCCTCTCTTTCCTCCTACAGGAAGGTAGGGAGAATATTTTATATACAATATGACAAATATACAACGAACAGAATATCAAACACATCCTTATCATCTTGTAGATCAATCTCCTTGACCACTATTAACTAGTTTAGCTTTATTAAGTTTAGTAGTATCTGCTGTATTATATATGCATGGTTTTGTGTCTGGTGGTTTACTTCTTAGCTTAGGATTTATATTAACAGTTAGTGCTATGTCTCTTTGATTTAGAGATATAATTGCTGAAGGTACATACTTAGGTCATCATACTTTTGAAGTTAGAAAAGGTTTAACTTTAGGTGTAGCTTTATTTATTGTAAGTGAAGTATTTGCCTTTTTAGGTGTATTCTGAGCTTATTTCCATTCTAGTTTAGCACCAACTATAGAACTAGGTAGTTCTTGACCTCCTATAGGTATTACACCTTTAGATCCATTTGCAATTCCTTTATTAAATACTATTATACTATTATCTAGTGGGGCTTTTATAACATGAGCACACCATGCTTTAATCCAAGGTAATAGAAATGCAGCTGTATGAGGTACAATTTATACTGTTATATTAGCTTTATTATTTACAGGATTCCAATATATGGAATACAAACAAGCAGGTTTCACTATAGCTGATAGCGTATATGGTACAGTATTCTTTGCTTCAACTGGTTTACATGGTCTTCATGTTATTGTAGGTACAATTTTTATCCTTGTAGGATTCTTTAGAATCTTATATTATCATTCTACAAATAACCATCACTTAGGATACGAATCTGCTATTCTTTATTGACATTTCGTTGATGTTGTATGATTATTCTTATTTATCAGTGTATACTGATGAGGAAGCTAATTGCAATATCTATACTAATATAATATTAACCCCTTCCTACCTTCTTTCTTAAGGTAGGAAAGAGGTAAACTAAAAGTAGTATAATAAATTTACTATAAAGGGATTAGCTTAGTGGTAAAGCAGTACTTTTACACAGTATGCACAGGGTTTCGATTACTCTATTCCTTATATATATCCAAGATCAATATACATTTATATATTAATTTCTAATATAAAATATATAAAATATTAAATATATTTTAACAATGGGTATAGAGTACCTATCTCGGTTCCATTTTAGTGATCTTATACGAGTATCGTTGGTACTCCTAAAGATTCTAGGGCAAGACTCTATAGCCTATATCCTAGAATGCCTTTTATTTCTTAAAAGGAAAGAAAGCAGAATGGTTAAATAAAATTCATTATTAATGTTAAATATTATTCAAACAGCTTTAAATCAATTATTTTTAAATACAATTGTTTATAACGATGTACCAGAACCATTTCAAATAGGTTTCCAAGATGGTGCAGCACCAGGTTATACAGGTATTGTTGAACTACATGATACAATTTTCTTCTATTTAGTTCTTATCTCAGTAGGAGTAACTTGAATGTTATTTTCAGTTGTGATCAATTTTAGTACGACAAAATCACCTATTACATATAAATATGCTAATCATGGTACACTAATAGAATTAATTTGAACTATTTCTCCTGCTTTGGTTTTAATTGCTATTGCTTTCCCTTCATTTAAATTACTTTATATGTTAGATGAAGTAATTTCTCCTGCTTTAACTATTAAAGTATCAGGTAATCAGTGATTCTGATCTTATGAATATTCTGATTTCATTAGAGAAGAAGGAGATCCTATAGAATTTGATTCTTACATGATACCTGAATCAGACTTAGAATTAGGTCAATTCAGAAATCTAGAAGTAGATAACAGAGTAGTTATACCAGTAGATACTCATG
>Ga0247685_1000010_pt1 | contig 18225 bp, 23 predicted proteins | sample CNK26_metaG_FD_189931 | JGI IMG/M metagenome (GOLD analysis project Ga0247685, IMG submission 189931) | Soil microbial communities from Purdue University Martell Research Forest, Indiana, United States - CNK26 | ecosystem: Environmental > Terrestrial > Soil > Temperate forest > Bulk soil...
GATGTACTGGTTTGTCGGTTCTCCGATCACGGGCGTTGTCGTGAGCATCATCGATGGCGGCCAGCCGCCCATTGCTGTCACTCGCGATCTCAGCCCCTGGCATCTCGCCTCGACCAACCAGTACATCATGGTCGCGGACGATCCCAACCTGCTTCACATGGTGCAGGACGACGCTTCATCGCAGGCGCGCGCTCCGAACCAGTGGGCCGGTCGTAACGCGAACCTCGTTTCGGGTTCTGGTTCTACGACCACGGGCTACTCGGGCTGGCAGATGGCGGCTTCCACCGTTGCCACCACCAACACGCTCGACGTGAAGATCATTATGCCGCTGCAGCAGGCTGACAATACCATCAGCTCCGTTGCCAACACCAACATGAACGCAAAATGGCTTGTGAAGCTGAATAACTCACGCTTCGCCAACCAGATTGCCGGCGTCTAAGGAGGATTGACAGATGGCTGTTATTACAACTGGCAATCATCCCAAAGCACTTTGGCCGGGAATCAAAGAATGGTGGGGTCGTTCGTACACTGAGCATCCGGAAGAGTGGGTGGACCTTGTCGATCGGGAAACCTCCGACAAGGCGTATGAGGAAGATGTTGAAATCAGTGGCTTTGGCCTGGCTCCGATCAAGAACCAGGGCACGGCGATCGATTACGACACTGAGCAGCAGGGCGCTGTTACGCGGTATACCCATGTCGCTTACGCGCTTGGCTATATCGTGACGTATGAAGAGCTTCGCGACGATCTCTATGAGGTTGTTTCGAAACGGCGTGCGAAGCAGCTCGCCTTCTCCATGCGCCAGACGAAAGAGAACGTGGTTGCGAACATCTACAACCGTGCGTTCAACTCTTCGTTCACGGGTGGTGACGGTCAGAGTCTCATCAGCACTGCTCATCCCACGACCACGGGCGGCAACCAGTCGAATCAGTTGACCACCGCAGCGGACTTGTCCGAAGCGGCGATCGAAGATCTCTGCGTGCAGATCATGCAGGCGAAGAACGGTCGCGGTTTGCTGATTTCGCTCATGCCGCAGTCGCTTCATGTTCCGGTGCAGACCTTCTATGAAGCGAATCGCGTTTTGAAGTCCGTTCTTCAGAACGATACTTCGAACAACGCGATCAATGTGCTGAAGGCGACAAACGTGTTCCCGAAGGGGATCAAGATGAACCACTACTTTACGTCGGCAACGGCGTGGTTCATCCGCACGAACGCGCCCGCAGGCATGAAGTTCTATGAGCGTGATGCGATCATGTTCGATCAGGACAATGATTTTGATACAAAGAACGCAAAAGCTGCATGTTACGAAAGATACAGCGCTGGGTGGAGTGATTGGCGCGCGACCTTCGGAACCGCTGGCGTTTAAGAGCGGAAACATATCCAAACTCAAGGGCGGCCTTCGGGCCGCCTTTTCTTTTTCACAGGGCACAAGCGCCCGATGCATTGGCATCCGCTATAAAAAAGGATTTTCAAAATGGCACGTAATGCTCTCACCGCTCCCTGCCACGTCATTGAACAGCGTAAACCAGGCCAGTTCGGCGCGGGCTCTACTGTCCAGCCCGATTCATCTCCGTCTCTTTCGTATGGCGGCGGAATGGGGTTGCTCGACAACCGCATGGCCTACAACAAATACAACAACGTCGCGGCCGGCACGATTACGGCCTGTGCCGCTATTGGCTGGTACGATACGGCGGTTGTTTTGAATGCCGTCCCCTCGACCATTTCAGCCGTTAACATTGCCGCCTCTCAGTCTCCTGGCGCGGGTGCGATCACGCTGGTTTCCACTACTGGCGCCGGCATCACGGTTCTTGCCACAGCTTTTACGGCACTTCCTTCTCTGAACATCATTCCGGTTGGTGCGCTCGCGCTCGACGGCAATCCTGGCTATCAGATTTTCGGTGCTCGCGATCGCACTGGATTCTATGACCACACCAAATTCCTTGCCCGCAATGTCCGCCTGACTTCGGGCGGCAACGACTCCGGCATTACTTTCACGGTCAACGGTTACGACGTGTATGGGTATCCACAGACCGAAGCCATTACCGGAGCCAACGCTGGCGTGGCTTCTGGCAAGAAGGCGTTCAAGTGGATCACCAGCGTCACGCATACGGGCTCGGTAGCGGGCACGCTGACGATCGGAACGGGCGATGTGTACGGCTTCCCGCTTCGTGTGGATTCCTTTGGTTATACGTACATCGTCTGGAACGGCACGAATGTGACGGCCAGCACCGGCTTCCTAGCTGCGGACACCACCAACCCGGCCACGAGCACCACGGGAGACGTGCGCGGTACTTACGCGGTCCAGTCGGCCTCCGATGGCACCAAGAAGCTTGAGATTGGCGTGTCATTGAACATCGTCGCGCTCAATCAAACGCCAATCACCAACGGCATTTTCGGCGTTGTTCCCGCCTAAATCATTTTGAGCACCTAAGCGCGGGGCCGGCGAGAGTCGGCCCCCTTTTCATTCAAGGATTGTCAAAATGGCAATGGCTTTCACTTACCAATTGCTGGAGAACGGTCCACGCAATCTGGTGCTGGCGATCAATGGCGTCGATGCCGCAAGCACGACGGCTGGAACGCAGGACGGCACACAGGCAGGTATCTTTGCTGCCGCAAGCGTGACCGTGCCCAGCGTGCATTACAAGGTCACGAGGATTCTCTACTCGTCCTTCAACTGCGTCACTCGCTTGCAGTGGCACGCAACGTCCAACGTTGACCTGGCCATCCTCGGACAGAACTACGGCGATCTGAACTTCGATCTGAAAACGTCGAAAGCGATTGCCGGCATTAATAACAATGCTGGTACTGGCGTTACTGGCGATATCGATATCTTCACCACGGCTCTGACGACGCTTACCGCGGCGGGTGGTGGTGTGACGGCCGGCGTTTCCATCGTCCTGTTCGGTACGAAGGGCGTTTAATGGCTCCGCGGACGGTTTACGCCAACCTGCCGGACGGGTTACAGCTTCTCAGCCTGTGGGACCAGTCGCTTGCCGACATGGGCAATCTCGGCATGATCCCGTGCACGGCAACGGGCACAAATGCGATCGTCCTCACCCCGATGCCATCGGCCTTTGCGCCGAATATCAGCAATCCCCCTCAACAGCTTCAGAGCTTTACCTTCGTCGCTGCAGCCACGTCTACCGGGGCGGTAACGATCAATGGCTTGAAGCTTTACAAAGAGGATGGAGCAACACAGGCCGCCGCCAACGACATCCTCATCAACGTACTTTATGGCGTTGCCTATAACTCGGCGCTTAATGGTGCGGCAGGTGGCTATCAAATCACCTTCCCAATTACCAGCATCATCAATCCAGTCATCACTGGCGCCACGATCTCGAGCTCGACAATCTCTGGCTCAACGATCACCAGTTCATCGTTTACCGGGACTATCACCGGATCCACGATCACCACGTCTACCTACAACGGCAACACCTGGACGGCCGGAACTGGCACGTTAACGCTTGGGGCCGGTAAGACGTTTACCGCCTCCAATTCGCTGACCTTTACCGGAACGGATAGCACTTCGTTTGCCTTTCCATCTACTTCTGACACGGTTGTTACGCTTACCGCGTCGCAGACCCTCACCAACAAGACCCTGACTTCTCCGACTCTGACGACTCCCGCATTGGGGACGCCGGCTTCGGGTGTTTTGACAAGCTGTACTGGTCTCCCTCTTACGACCGGCGTAACTGGCAATTTGCCTGTTGGCAATTTGAACAGCGGAACGAGCGCTTCCAGTTCGACGTTCTGGCGTGGAGATGGTACCTGGGCATCCCCTCCGGGTAGCGCCAATATTGCTACGATCACTCCGCAGGGGAGGGTGACACTTACGAGCGCCGTGCCGGTTCTGACATCGACTGTGAGTGGCGCAACGACCGTTTTCTATACTCCGTATATCGGTCAGCTCGTGACGCTGTTTGACGGCGTGACGATGACCCCGACCGTTTTTTCTGAAATGTCGCAGGCCACTACCGACACGACCAAGAGTCCCGCGGCCGTCACCACCAATAGCAATTACGATATTTTCGTATGGAACGACACGGGCACGCTTCGCGCAACCCGTGGTCCGGCATGGACGAGCTCGACCTCTAGAGGTACGGGTGCCGGAACGTCTCAGCTCGTCTATGTTAATGGTCTTTTGTTCAATGCTAATGCGATTACGAACGGCCCGGCTGCCCAACGCGGCACCTATGTAGGCACGATCAGGTCAAACGGTTCTTCCACAATTGATTTCATCTATGGTGGGGCTGCATCGGGCGGCACTGCGGGCGTGTTGAACGTCTGGAATATGTATAACCGAGTAGTCGTCAATACGATCGTGACCGATAGCGGAGTGCTTTATACGTATTCGTCGGCAACAATTCGCCAAGCGCGAGCTAGTGCAGGAAATCAAGTTTCGTTTGTATCCGGTCTCGCCGAGGATGGGGTTCTGGCGTCCTATAGTTTTGAGGGTTTTCAGGCGGCGGTCGTCGCCGCGGCGCAAGTATCCGGCATAGGGTTGGACAGTACAACCACCTATATCTCGCTGCCTTATAAAATAGGATCGGGCACATCAAACCAGGCCGCATTCTCTGGAAGTGTGACGGCTTATATCGTGCCTCAGATTGGTTCTCACATAGTGTCAGCCAACGAAAACAGTGATGGCACGAATGCAAATTCGTTCGACGGCACGAATCTGAACCAATTAGGGTTCAGTTTTAGGATGTAGCCTGATGGGAACAGAACTCCGCTACATCCCAGGTTCGTTCTACCGCATCTGCGATCGCACAGGGATGGCTGTACGGGCTGAACGAACCCAGCGCGAGTGGCAGGGGCTCATTGTCCGCAAAGAGGTTTGGGAAGTCAGGCAGCCACAAGACTTTGTGCGTGGCGTCAATGACATTCAGACCGTGCCATCACCTCGGCCTCGTCAGGCCAATGTCTATGTCGGGCCGAACATAGCCCAGTTTGAGGTTTATGGAGATAATCCGCTGGGCAGAAGCTTTGATGTTTTGAACAAGCAAATTCAGGTCAATCGCGGAATCGGTGTTGTTAATCCCGCCAACTTTCCGAGTGGCTTTTAATGGCCACATCGGGTGTCTCGACCTTCAACGCCACGCGCGATCAAATCATCCTGGCGGCGCTGCGCAAGCTTCAGGCGATCAGCGCAACCGAGACCGCGGTAAATCCCACCCTCATTACGAATTGCGCGTTTCAGCTTAATGCGCTTGTCAAGTCGCTGAACGCCACCGGGCTTCATATCTGGACGGAAGAAGAGGCCACGGTTTTCCTCCAACCCTCCCAAATCGCCTATACGCTCGGCGGGACAACCACCGATAACGCGACGGGATCATATACGGCCACCACGTTGGCCACCTCTGCCGCCTCCGGCGCGACTTCAATTTCCGTCGCCTCAACCGCAGGCTTTGGATCCGGCTTCTTTGTGGGAGTGGTTCTGACTTCAGGTTCGATCTACTGGACCACCCAAAACGGGGCGGCTTCAGGAACAACCATCCCCCTGGCTGCGGGGCTCTCTGGAAGCGCTTCCACCGGGGCGGCTGTCTATGTCTACCAAACCCAAATAGTGCGCCCGCTGCGTGTTGTGGGCGCCAGGCGCTATAATTTCGCGTCTGCCATCGATACGCAGATGACGCCGCCACTGTCACGGCTTGATTATCGCAATTTGCCGAACAAGACCGCAACCGGAGTGCCTACGCAGTTCTTCTATGATCCGAGGGGCGGGGCGAACGTACAGGGTATCTTGAACATTTGGCCAGCGCCCGCGGACGTTACAAATGCAGTCAAGATGACGTGGTGGCGGCCTATTCAGGATTTCACTACTCCCGGCAATAATCCAGATCTGCCTCAAGAGTGGATCGATGCGCTGATTTGGAACCTGGCTTACAAGCTTTGGCCTGAATTTCCGATTTCGCAGGTTCTCATGGGGGCTATCAAAGAGCAGGCAATGATCAGTCTCGAGAATGTCGCGGGTTATGACAGGGAGCCGGAAAGCTATTATTTTGGCTTCGATGCGGACATGACGCAAGCCTGATGCCTCCCGTTCCGTTCGCGACGAACAGTTACAGGTCTGCATCTCTCCCCATCAGCGCCCAAAGACTCGTCAACGCATATGCCGAGATGGAGCCGAAGGACGCCAAGACACCGATAGCTGTTCTGGGATCTGCCGGCTTGCTGCCGTTTGCCGATTGCGGGACTGGTCCTGTGCGCGGCTTCACGTTCATGAATGGCGTGACCTATGTTGTTTCGGGTCAACGCCTGTACAGCATGACCTCTGCCGGGATTGTCACGGATGTCGGAGGATCCATTATTGGCTCCGGCATTGTTTCGATGGCTAATAACGGAACGCAGATCGTCGTCGTCAATGGAATTGAGGGTTATGTCTGGTCGCAGACAAGTGGCTTTCAGGTCATCACGAGCATTAACTTCTTCCCGGCGAACACGGTAACGTTTTTCGATAACTTCTTTGTTTTCGACAAGCTGGGCACCAACAACTTCTTCATTTCCGCGTCTGGAGACGGCACCAGCTATAGCGGAACGGATTTCGCCGCGGCAGAAGTCTCCAGCGATTTTGTATTGTCGGTCGTCAATCAGCAGGAAACGCTGCTGATCTTCGGGGAGAAGACGATTGAAACCTGGTACGATGCGGGACAAGTCAACTTTCCGTTCCTGAGAACAAACGGCGCCACGATCGAGCGCGGATGCGCCGCTCTCATGACGCCGGTCAAGGAAGACAACTCGGTCTTCTTTCTCGGGAATGATTTTGTGTTTTATAGGCTAAGCGGAACGTCGCTTCAGCGCATTAGCACGCACGCGATCGAGGATGCGTTTCAGTCCTACCCGACCGTGAGCGACGCCTATACCTTTTCGTTCACCTATGAAGGCCACAAGGTCATTGTTCTGACCTTCCCAACCGCCAATGCAACGTGGATGTATGACATTGCCACCGATCGCTGGCACGAGCGGGAGTCGTGGGATCAGAATAACAATTCCTACGGCCGGTGGAGAGGTAATGTTGGGATCATGGCCTTTGGGAAGGTGCTGATCGGGGATCTGTATTCCGGTCAAATTGGGTATCTCGACCCCAACACCTTCACCGAGTACGGCAATACGATGAGATCAATCATGATCTCTCCGCCGTTGCATGAAGATAGAAAACTAGTCGGCATTCCGGTTTTTGAATTGGATATCGAAAGCGGCGTCGGTACCGCAACCGGGCAGGGCTCCATTCCGCAAGTGATGCTGGATTGGTCGAATGATGGTGGCAGAACATTCAAATCCATGCAGCAATGGGCAACTGCCGGAGCAATTGGGGCCTATACGACGCGTCTGAGATGGCTTGGGTTGGGAGCGGCTCGTTCCTGGACGTTTCGTATCATGATATCTGATCCGATCAAGCAAACCGTGTTGCGAGCCCACGCTGAAACCTTGATTGGTGAAGCGTGACGATACCGGCAACGGCTTATGTCACGCCGCTAACCAGCTTCACGCAAGGGGTAGCGATTACGGATTCGTCCGGCAAGCTGACCCAAAACGGCATTCAGACCTTACAGCAGTTTGTGCTGTTTCTAAACGGAATGAACCGGATCATCCCGTGCAATGCGTCTGGGGTGAACGTCATCACCCTGACGATGCTTCAGACATCGCCACAAATTCAGCAATACAACGACTTTGACACGTTCCGGGCGGTGGCAGCCAGCACGACGACTGGGGCAGTAACGGCTTTGGTCGTCACTCCATCCGGGGCTCTCGCTACGCTGAACGTGTACAAGACAAACGGAAGCGCAGCCGCGGGGGCAGGAGATATCACGGCTGGACTGCTTTATGACTTTACCTATGTTGACAGTCTGAACAGTGGCGCCGGTGGATTTGTCTTGCGTTAACCTGTCCGAGCGGGACAAGGTTTCGATCATTGAAGAGGAAATGAAGCGGCACGAACAGATCGAAATTCCTGTTCGTCATATCTTCTCTCCCGGTGTTTACGCCCGCGAGATTACCATCCCGGCCGGTACATTGCTGACGGGGAGGATTCACAAATACGAACAGCTCAACATTCTCTCTGGCGGCGAGATATCAGTTCTCACCCAGGATGGAATGCAGCGGGTGAAGGCACCTTTTACCGTGGTTTCCCCTCCGGGGACAAAGCGCATTGCTTACGCTCACACCGAATGCACATGGACAACGATTTTAGCGACGGAAGAGACTGATCCGGAGCTTATCGAGTCTTGGTTCACGGTTGAGACGGAAAAAGAATTTCTTGAGTTCATTGAGGCTCAAAAATTGATTGGATCAACCTGAATGTCTTTTATCGCTACCGCCATTGGAGGAAGCGTAGTCAGTGGCGTTCTTGGCTATGAGGGCGCTAAAAATGCAGCCGATACCCAAGCTCAATCGGCTGCCAATGCACTTGCTTTTCAAAAGCAGGTTTATGCCGACAACCAACCGCGTTTTGCTACAGCAAATACCGCCTTCAATAATGCGCAGGGTGTGGCAACGAATGCCTACAATACGTCTGCCGCAGCCTTTCAGCCATGGATCACATCTGGTCAGAACGCCAACTATACACTAAGCCAGCTTCTAGGCGGCGGCTCCAGCAACTCGCAGCCAGATTATTCTTCGTTCTTCAATTCTCCTGATTATCAGTTCGCTCAGTCGCAGGGGCAGCGTGGCGTCATCAACGCCGCAAATGCGCAGGGCATTGGATTGTCTGGCGGAACGTTGAAGGATCTTGCCACCTTCAATAGCGGATTGGCTTCTCAGCAGTACGGCAATTACTTCAATCGCCTGATGAGTCTTTCTCAGATGGGGCAGAATGCTGCTACCGGGCTTGCCGGCGCTGGCTCGAACTATGCAAACACGAGCTCCAACATTGCTGGCGGTATTGGCAATTTGGCTACGGGTGCAGCTAATTCCAACAATGCTGCAGGAACCGCGATTGGGAACACAACGCAGGCGATTGGGCAGGCCCAGGCTTCCGGTATCGTCGGAGGGACTAACGCGATCACGGGGGGCATCAATAGCGGTATCTCCAATTCGTTGTTGGCAAATTACCTTGGCAATAATGGGAGTGCCTACGGGACCGGCAACGTTACTGGAAATTCCAGTGCGGTAGGAGCAGGAACGGATGCCCAATACAATAACTGGGCACTGCAGAATGGGCTCACCAAGGCGGATATTTGATAATGGCTGAAATCAATAATTCGCTTGCGCTTGGGATCAAGGCTGATCCGATTGATATCAGCAAGACGTTGCTGACGGCCGCTCAACTCAACTCCCTGCGTGCCAGTACCGCCCAGACTGAGCAGGAAACGCAATATCGTCAATTCCAGCAGGATCAAAACGGCGGGTATCGTGTTCCAGATGTGAATACGCTTGCAGAAGCAAATGCAAAGAAGTCGGATCTTCGCGGACGGGCGGCAAACGAAATCTATAACGACCCTTCGGATGCTGGCGTGAAAAGAGCATTCGAACATTGGGAAAGTGGTGGGCAACCACTGGATAGTTTGACCAAGAATAGAATTTTGGCGATGCCTCCGGAGCAGCGGAAGGCGACCGCGGCACAAATCCGTGCCGGTAGTATGCCGTCCTCCACCAACATGGAAGCGACCGGAGAAGTCACCGCCAATCAGGGGCAGTACATCCCGCAGGGCATCCCCCCTAACGAGCCCATCACTAATAGAACTGCCGCGGCAACGGGTGGACCGCCTCAGGCGAAGGTTGATAACGCGATCAAGACGGGTCGCAACTTCGACGGATCTCCGCGCGTGTTGTCTACGGCGGATGTGGCTGGTGTAGCTCCACCGCAAACATTTAACGACCGTGCTGGCGATATGTTCACGCCGAGCATCGTGCGCGGACCTGATGGGAGCATTTCGTCATCGGTTACACCCGCAACAACTGCTCTACAGGAGCAGTCTGTTAAGCAATACCAGAAGGCAGGCGAAGTCGCACAGACTGCGCAAGGTCTTAGCATGCGGCTCGACATGATGGATCATAGCGCCGATGTCCTCAACTCGGCGGGATGGTCATCTACGGGGGCAGGCGCAAACGCAAAACTTGGCGCGGCAAAATCGGTCAATTCACTGTTGCAGAGCGTTGGTCTACCGGCCGCCATTGATCCTAACAAGGTTGCCAATTGGGAGGACTTGAACAAGGAAACAACTCGCGCCGGCTTTGATCTTGCTCGAACCCTTGGTTCGCAAGAGGCCGCAACAATCGTGCAGTCATCGGTTAGTGCCGTGCCGGGCGCGGAGAACAGCCCGATGGGCTTCAAGCTGGTTTCTTCCGGAATCCGCCAAGCCATTCAGCGGGAGAAGGATTATTACAACTTCGCCACCGATTACGCAAAAACCCATCGCGGCAACACGTTCGGCGCGGATGTCGAATTCAACAAGCAATTCCCGGCCGATCTTTATTCCAAGACAGCGGTAGCAAATGCAATTCCTCCTGCTGCGATCACCATGATGAAGGGAGACCCTAAGCTAGCCGTAAAATTCGATGAGAAGTACGGCCAGGGAATGGCTGCCTTTATTTTGCAGCATGATCAGGCGCGTTAATGGCGCAACCTAATCCCTTCGATCAATTCGACACTCCGACCAGGAAAGAAAAGTCCGAGGGCGGTAATCCGTTCGATAAGTTTGATGAAGCGACGTATCAGCCGACCTATGAAGGGTTGGCCCGTAACGTTGGAGCCGGCACCAACGAAGGCATTGCAAAGACGCTCGGATACCCCGCAGACTTTGTTGGGAGCTTCGTCAATCAGGCGGCTTATGGAGTCAATAAACTCGCCGGCCGAAAAGTGCTTGCTGATGATGTGCAGCCTTTTGGTGGGTCGGAGAGCATCAAACGCGGCATGGGACTGATCGGAGCCGACCCGGATAACGAATTGGCGCATACCCCCGCTGAACGCATCGTGCGAGCTGGAGGAGAGGGGGTCGGCTCGATGGTGACCGGAGCGGGCGAGGTCGGGCTTCTGCGCAAGGGATTAACCGCGGTCGCACCCAGGATCTATTCGGTGATGGAAGGGCTTTTCGGCAAGCCATCTATCGAAAATGCGGCCATTGGGGGGACTTCGGGTGCTGGAGGGCAGGCTGCCTCTGAAGTGGTTCCGGATCAGTATAAACCTGTAGCTCGTGTTGGCGGCAGCCTTATTGGTGGTGGTTCAGTATTAGGCGCTCGTGTCCTCTATGAGGGTGGCAAGTTTGCTGTAAACGCAGCCCGGAGCGCAGCGCAGCCCTTCACCAAATCGGGCCAGGAAGCCATGGCCGGGAGCAAGATTGCCGGCGCGGCTTCGGATGTGAATGCGGTCAAGGCCAATCTGGAAAATGGGCCTCAAGAGATTGTCCCGGGATCAACCCCCACCACGTTCCAGCAAACCGGCGACATGGGCTTGGGGCAGCTCGAGCGTAAAGTCAGGACCGAAAACCCGGATGATTTCATCCAGCGTGCCGCGGAACAGAATGCGGCACGTAGTTCGGCCATCAGCGGCATTCAGCAGACCGGCTCACCGGCTGACGTGGCAACTCATTTCAGAGGCATCCGTAATGCCCTGGATACGGCCACTGAGGCGTCCGTTAATCAGGCGCGTCAGACTGCCGACCAGCACATTGCGGCCATGGGTGGAGGCGGGAATGCCGAGGCGCATGGCGAATTGATAAGGGGCGCCGCCCAGGCGGCCAGGGACACGGCCAAGGAAAATGAGAGGTCGCTTTGGCAGGCCGTGGATCCCGATAACAAGCTGGTGATGCCAGGCACCCCGATTGCCGCCGCAGCCAAGCGAGTAGAGGGAGAATTGTCCAAGTCCGCCAAGCCTCCGGAGGGGGAAGAGCGGGCCATTTTGGACGTAGCCAAGCAATATACCGACAAAACCCCATTCCGGGACGTAATGGACTTGCGGAGCCGCATTTCGACGGCCATGTCTGAGGAGCGCAGGACTTCCGGTTTTACCCCTGTTTATGGTAGATTGGTTCGGCTCCGCGGTGCGGTTGAAGATACGATCGATCGTGCCGTAGAGAATCAGGCCAAGCTTGATAAGCAGGCTGTTGCGCAAGGTCGGGTTCCTGAAGAGGACACGATCACTGCAAACCTGACCCGGATGGTCAATGAGTTTAGAGCCCGACAAAATAGCGGGGTGGCAGGAAGTGGAGGCGTGTCTAGCACCTCTAGCCGAGGGGGACCGTCCGGCGGGGTTGGCCCTATTCGAGCAGGAAGCCAAGCGGCGGGCGAAGCTGGATTGGCTCCGGGCGATCAAGGAATATCGGGAACGCCACTCGACGCTGCCGCCGCGGAGCGCTTAAGGATAGCCTCCGCAGCCACCCGCCAGCGTGCAACCACCTTTGACCAGGGTGCTACTGGGGCTGTGCTGCGTCCCGGTCCAAGGCAGGGCGAATATCGAACTCCGGACTCTCTAGTCCCATCCAAGATTTTTCACCCCGGCCCTAACGGAGGAGAGGATGTTCGCTCCTACGTAAACGCGGTGGGGGCAGATCAGGCCGTTCCTGCGATAGCCGACTATGCGGCTTTCTCGCTAAAGCGATCTGCCCAGCGTGCAGACGGTTCGATTGATACCGCAAAAGCTCTTGCCTGGGCTAAGCAGCATGACGCGGCACTAGCTGAATTGCCAGCGGCGGTTCGCAGCCGTTTGGCTAATCCTGGTCGTGCTGAAGAGGCGGTTACGGCGGCAGTTGCGGCGCGCAAGCAGAGAATGGATGCATTTGACCATTCCGAGCTCGCCAAGGTCATGGGCGACGACAACAGTGATGTTGTCCGGCAGGTCGGGTCGATCTTCAATAGCCGAGATGCTGTTTCTCGCATGCAGCAATTAGCTGCGGCGGCAGACAGAAATCCTGCGGCCAAAGCTGGATTGCGTCGCGCTGTAATTGAACATATCCGGTCGCAATACTTGTCGAACGCAGAAGCTGGGACGACCGGCGCATCAACGCTCAAGTCCGATGCTTTTCAGACATTCATGCGAACCAAGACGGATGTCCTCGCTCAGGTATTCGAGCCGCAGGAGATCGGCGCACTGCGTGCAGTTGCGACCGATCTTCAGCGAGCCAACCGAACAATTAACGCCACCAAATTAGCTGGCGGCTCGAACACGGCCCAGGATACGGCGCACCGAGCAGCACTTGATGGGACAATTCTAAACAGGATTGCGATCGAGGCGGCTGCGGCTACTGCTGGTCACGCTGCAACTCAAAGCGTTGGCGGTGGTGTGCTGGGCTGGCTCGGAGCTCGTACGGTATCGGCGTTACGGGATGCCGGAATCTCTCACGTCGATGATCTGGTGAAAGAGGCAATGCTCAATCCTGAATTGGCTAGAGCCTTGCTGCAGAAAGTGCCGAAGCCATCAGATAAGGGCGCGATCGAACGAATTGTGAGAGCGGCTAAGCAGATTGCTATTTCAGGGCCGGCGATCGGCGCAACTCAATCGGAAAGATAAATGGCCAACAGGTTCTTCAATCCAAACGAACAATTCTGCGATGCAACGGGAGCGCCTTATGCGGGGGGCTCGCTTGCATTCTTTGCTTCCGGCACATCAACGCCCCTGAATACCTATTCGGATTCCGCCCTTACCATAGCAAATACCAATCCGGTTGTCTTGGACTCCGCGGGTCGGGCAAATAGCGTTTTTCTGCAAAATCTGGCCTATAAAGTCGTTCTTTCGGATGTAAACAACAACCAGATCTGGACCGAAGACCCGGTTTACGCCTCGGACTATTCGACCAGGGCCAAACTCACCAGTGGTTCGGGTTCTCCGAACGGGGTTGTGGCGGGCACAGCGGGCTCTGCGGGCATCGGCGCAGATACCTATTGGGATAACGTCAACAATATCCTGTACGTCTGTACGCAGACGGGAACGTCGTCTACGGCAGTTTGGACGGCGATCAACTCCGGAGCTGCCACAGCGGTTGTCATTCCCCCACAGGGGTATCTCACGCTCACAAGTGGAACGCCGGTAATTCCCGGAGACGTAACGGCGGCCACCGCTGTTTTGTACACTCCATTCATCGGGAATCTTGTTCCGATCTTTAGCGGCGGCTCTTTCGTTCCGACCGTCTTTTCTGAACTCACCCTTACCCTAACGAGTGGCCAGGCGGCCAGCACCATTTATGATGTCTTTGTTTTCAACAATGTGGGCGCGCTTACGCTTGTCACGGGACCGGCGTGGCAGACCTCTACTGCGGGGAGTGGCGCTCGAGGAACTGGCGCCGGCACGACCCAGCTAAGCAGGTTGAACGGGCTATGGGTCAATACGGTCCAGATCTCCGGTAAAAACGGAGGTAACACCTATACGATCCCGGCGAACCAGGCGACGTACTTGGGGTCTATCTTCATTGATACCTCTCCCGGCCAGGTCTCTTGTTATCGGACGTGGGGACAAAGCCGCAAGTGGGGCGTCTGGAACGCCTACAATCGGGTGCCGATCTATCTCAAGGTCGGAGATGCTACGGCAAGCTGGGTTCCCAACAATGCCAGCGGCGCGCACGCGGCCAACACCAATACCGCCAATAGTTTGACGATCTTTTCCGGATTGGCGGAAGAAATTGCCGATCTTCAGTACTCCTCTGAAGTTGGCGCGAACGTGACGAACACAAATACGATCGAGGCTATAGTGGGCATTGGTTATAACAGCACGTCTGCGATCTCCGGGAAAACAGCCTTCTACGAATTGCAAAATGCTACCGGAAATCCGATCCAGGTATTTACTTCGCTGCAATCCGCCCGATTCCTGGCGCCTCCATCAATCGGAATTAACACGGTGACAGCGCTAGAAACCACCAACGGCTCCACTATCAATGTCACCGTAACGGCAGGTAGCGAAACACATATGCTGTTATCGGCCACTTGGCGCGGCTAGTCCAAAATCACAACTTCCAACCCAGCCCTTTCAGCCACTTTAATGGAAGCCAGATTGCGGGCGAAAATCTCGGCACGCAGTTGTCCGAGATAGCAGAAACTGCGTTGAGCCTGAGCGAGCATAGAGACACCAATACCTTTGCCGCGCCATTCCGGAGCGACGGTGTAGGAAATCTCCTTGCCATCCAGGCGGAATGTCCCCACCGGAAGGTTGGCTTTCTCCGCAATATAGAGGTGAGGCGAGGAATGTTTCAGGCGTTCTCCGAGCCAACACAGGTGAGTTTCCCATGCGATCGGTTCGCTTGATCGCGACATGGCGCGGGTGAGTTCATCATTGCGCCAATCGAACAACATGCGCGCGTCATCGATGGTTGCAGGCCGATAGAACATGATCATCGTTCCCGCGCTGTTTTTACTTCAGCGATTAGGTCTATCAACTCAGATTTCCGTGCCGGATGAATCTCGTCATCTGGAATAAGAAAGCCACTGCAGCGAAGCGGTTTCGGGCTAATCGAGGCGCAGCTTCTATCATTCCATTCGGCGAGTATCGCCAGGAAAGCAATGACGACAAGAATTGCGATGGTTCCAATCGGCAGTTTCATGGTCAAATCTCGCTAGGGTTGGCGGTAACGTAGCACCCAAATTACCAATAGCAACCCTCGCGAGAATCAATATCCACATTCCACCGCCCTTTGTGGGCGGTTTTTTATTGGGAATTTCTTATGGCATCTAAAAAGACAAAAACCGCGGTTGGTTCCGCGGCTGTAATTGCTGCTGTCATCGCCTTTACTGCGCGCCAGGAGGGTACCGATCTAGTCGCCAAGCGCGATCCGGTTGGTACTGGTCATCCCATCACTTATTGCCATGGCCAAACCGATGAATTTGGCAAGGTCAAGGTTGGCCAGCGTTTCACGCCGGCACAGTGCGACAAGAAGCTGGCCGAAAGTCTGCCGAAATATCTCGTCCCGCTTGAGGCGTGCATCACGGCCGACTTGTCCCCGAAGACTGAGGGCGCGCTTCTGGATGCCGCCTATAACGCAGGGCCTGCTGCCGTCTGCAAGTCTCCGATGGTTGCCAAGATGAATGCTGGCGATCTGGTCGGGGGGTGCAATGCCTTTCCGGGCTGGTACATCCGAGGAGATGGTCATGTCCTTAAAGGACTGATCAATCGCCGCAATGGCGAGAAACAGCTTTGTCTCGCCGGACTCTCCGAACCCAAACCTCAACTCGAACCTCGACCAACTTCTCGGTTGGTTCAACTGTTCCTCAAACTAAAAGGATCATTCTTCCATGGCTAATTGGTTCGCTGGTATTGATTTGGTTGTCGCTGCCGTTTTCCTTGCTGGAGGAATCTGGCTTGGCATTGTCTACGGCGACAAAATCCTCGCTTGGTATAAGGGTGCCGAACATGCCGCACAGGACTTGAAAGCCAAGGCTGCTGCGCTTGAGCTCAAGGCTGCGGCCGTCAAGGCTGCTGTTTCGAAATGATGGATCTGGCTGGACCCGTCACGCGCATTGCGTGCCGATATCTTGCTGGCATCTGTCTTGCCAAGGGCATGACAAGCCATGCTAACCTTTTGGCTGATCCTGATTTCGTGACCATCGCATCTTATGCCGCGGCGGGGCTTCTATCAGCCGTGTCTGAAGGCTCGTACTACCTGGCCCGCAAGCGGGGGTGGCATAGGTAAATGCTCACAGCCATCCTCGCATTCTTCCAGGCCATCCCAGCAATTACGGGCGGCATCAATAACTTTGTGTCGAAATACTACGACGCAAAAGTCCAGATCACGACCGCCAGAATCGGTGGTGATGTGAATGTCGCCAAGGCGCTTGTTAGCGGTGTTGTGGCTGAAGGACAGACGCGCGTTGCCTTCCTGCAGACCGTCTCTCAAAGCAAATTCTTGATGACACTTGTTGGGAGCTTCGCCTTCCCCTTCATCTTCTACGTGAACAAGGTCGTGGTGTGGGACATCTGTCTGGGCTGGGGTTCTACGCCTCCGATCAGAGGCAATGTCGCCGATTGGGGGGGCGTCATTATTGCCGGCATCTTTGGCGCGGGAACGGTCATGGGAGTTGGCCATATGTTTTTCAACCGTAAACAATCCTAGGAGCATCAGGTGAAGAAGATCGCAATAACAGTTTTGGCGTTGTCTCTAGCAGGCTGCGCAGGCACACAGCGCCCTCAATTGATGGTCCTCCCGCCTAAGCCACCCGTTGTTAAAGCCGCACCAGTGCCGTCCGTAGAGGCTCCTGTGGCTGCGCCGACCTTCAAGAGTCGTTTCAAGAAGTTCACTGGTAAGCTTCGCTGGACGCACTGATGCCTGACAAGTCCGATACGAGCATACTGCTCGACATCTACGAGCGGCTTGGCGGTATTGAGGCCAAGTTGGAGGCCACCAAAGAACAAAAACATGAAGCCAGGATTGCCAAGCTCGAGCGATTCGAGGGCCGAGTAGGGGCCTACATCTGGCTCGGAGGATCGATCGCTTCCGGCGTGCTGTTCATGCTCTGGGAGGGACTCAAATTTGGCCTCGAAAAGTTTTTCCCCCATTAACAGGACATCCAATGTTTAAGCTCGTCGCGATGCTATTTCTTGTCGTCAACGGTTCTCCCGCCGAGAAGCCGTCCGGAATGCTCACCTACAACAAATCGACCTTCCCGACTTTGGAAGCCTGCATGGCCTTTGGCGCAACAGAGGATGGTAAAGCCGCAGTCCAGGCGATCAACGAGATTACGCAAGCCAAGCAGATGATGGCCAAGGTCGGCTGCATGAAGGCTGAAGACAACACAATCTGAGGATACACAATGGGAATCGTGGAACGCTGGCTCGCGCTGGCGCTGCTTTCGTTTGTCGTGTTGTGTATCTGTGGAATCGGAATGGTCGCTCAGGCTCATGACCATGAACATCCCGAACTAAACGAATGGTATATGGGGCTGCACGCCAAGGGCGGAGCGTGGTGCTGTGACGGAAACGACGCTGTTACAGTAGACGAGTGGGCTACGAAGGATGGCCATTATATAGCTCGCGTCGAGGGAGAATGGATCTCCATTCCAGACGACGCGGTTGTAGAAGGCCCCAATCGTGCAATGCAGGCCAAAATCTGGCCCAAGCACATGGACGGACATCCCGAAGCTAGGTGCTTCATCCCGGGGGCTCTGGGGTAATGGCCCCACCCAGGGTGCCGAAGGACGTTCTCGAGGCTACGAGGGCCGCCCTTCAAAGTCATGATGGGAATCAGACTGCCGCGGCTCGTGCGCTCGGCATTTCCCGGAGCGCCTTACAGGGCCGGCTACAGCGGGCGGAGATCGAAGACGAACCGGGAGAAATCATCTTCCCAGATCTTCCTTCCTCAGAATTGCCGCCC
>Ga0247685_1000015_pt1 | contig 16023 bp, 21 predicted proteins | sample CNK26_metaG_FD_189931 | JGI IMG/M metagenome (GOLD analysis project Ga0247685, IMG submission 189931) | Soil microbial communities from Purdue University Martell Research Forest, Indiana, United States - CNK26 | ecosystem: Environmental > Terrestrial > Soil > Temperate forest > Bulk soil...
GGTGGACCCAGTGCGCCAAGAGTTGGTTCTACAAAGTAGAGTATGTGGGTGGTTTGTTGCTACGATCATAGAAATACGTAGCACGATCCGCATACGAATGTGGGCGATCGTGCTACGCGCAAATCGTGATACGAATGATGTGATTCGTGCTACGACGGGCTTGAGGCGTGTCCAGCGTGGAGTGTGGTACGTTATATGGCTGGAGGCAATAAATGGAGCAGGAAGCACAACAGGCGTATCGGGAAGCGGAGCCATTTATCGAATTGGCCGTCGCGTTGATCTTACGGCTGACGCATCCAGCATGGACGGATGCCAATGTGTTCGACGCCGCATCAAAGTTCTTGGCGGAGTTCAGGCGGCGGGAGAACCTGCCGGTAAAGTAAGAGGCAAGCGTATGTTCAAAGTCATCAAGGAATTCGTCCCCCAACCCATGTGGCTTCTCATGTGCGACAATCGCCATTGTGCGGCGAGCGCCACTCAACCGGCCAATCTCACCAACCCGGACGACGCACGCCTCTCTCAGTCCACCTTCTTGAAGAACGCGGGGAATGAAGGGTGGGCAATTGGTTTGGACGTGCAGTTGTGCCCTGGGCACGCAGCGATTGTCAAACAGCAGGCAGAAGAGGCGGTGGAGAGGGGCAAGCAGCAAGTGGTCACGGCTAACGGCGGAGATGTAGCACGCTTTGGCAAACCTACGTTGGTCAATATCCGTTAACTTAAACGTATGGCCACCCGCACAACCCTCTTCGGTGTCGCTGCTCTCGCTCGTGAGGTGGGACTATCCGCACCTACCGTCAGCAAGCACATGAAGGCAGGGAGAAGTGCAGACGAGATCAGGCGTTTGGCACGGGCGCGTCAGGCTGCGTTAGGCGGTGGACCGATCGGTAATGGTACGCGAATCATTCTGCCCGGTTACACGCTAACCGGGCTGAAGAAGACTGGTAAGCCGGGACCGACTCAACCTCAACCGACCGCTAGTGCCGCGCCTGCTAGTTCCTACATGCCGACGCGGACGATACCTAAACCGGGAGAGGGGCATGGGAAGCGCGCTGCAACACCGATACGTACGGCGCCCGCCGCTCCTAATCTGACTGCCGCCGCTGCCGATACGGACGATCCCGACGCGTCCGCTTACTCCTACGAGGACGCCATCGCCGACCGTGACCAGGCCGAACAGTTGAACAGCGCCCGTCTCCGTCGCGCAATCGCACTGGCCGATGAAAAGGAGTTGCAGAACGCACGCGCGAGAGGGGAACTGGTGCCGTTAGAGCACATGCGCGTGTGGGGGACTCGGTTTCTGACGCAGGCGAAGGAGATGTTGCTGAAGGGTCCAGGGGAGTTGCAGGACCATCTGGCGGGAGAGAGTAATCCCGGTGCGTGTAATGCGTTGGTGAGAGGGTGGGTGGAGAGGGTGTTGGGGGAATTGTATAACCTAGAGGGGTTGTGGCAAGGAGGGGCGGGGGATGCGGAGAGTACGAAGGTCGCCTAACTTATGTCTCTAATTGATACTGACGTACATCCACTTCCCGCGCCACGCCCGTCTTTCCTCTCCCACTTCCCATACCCTCCCCCTATCCTCTCCGACTTCCGCTCTACTCTCCTCATCCCCCCGCGCAAGCCTCTCTCCACGTGGGCAGAAGAAAACATCATCTTAAGTCCTGAATACTCAAACTCAACGGGTCCGTTGCGGCTGTTTGGTTGGCAACGAGAGATATTTGACGCAGTGACCGACCCTAGTATCAACGAGATCGTGATCATGTCCAGTACGCAGGTGGTCAAGTGCCTAAGCGAAAATACACCAATTCCTACTCCAGAAGGTTGGAAGTTCTTAGGTCATATAAAGACCGGCGATCTGGTATTTGACGAACATGGATCTCCTTGTCAAGTGACTGGTGTGAGCGAGACTCACTTCAATAAAGACTGCTATCAATTGACCTTTGATGATGGTGAACAGATCACGACCGATATTTCTCATGTATGGCGTGTGCATGATTGGCATCAGAGAGAACAGGTCAGCCGTCTGATGACGACCGAAGAGATGTATCTTGGTATGAAAAAGCGCGGCGGCAAGAAGTACGGGAGTAAAAGCGGTACGTTCCGCAATCCATACCGGATTGATTGTTGCGGTGCGCTGAAGTTACCAGAAACCGAATTACCAATTGATCCATACATATTTGGTTGTTGGTTAGGTGACGGAACTACCAGTTCGTCTGCGATCACGGTGGATCTTCGTGACGGTCTATTCAATGAATTACGTAAAGTAGATCCCGGAGTACGTATCATTGGTTTACAGCGCGGTACGAAACATCTAGCTAGTGTCAAATGCGGAAAGAAGTTTGAGAAAGGCGGAAAATGGTCCGACACGATGCAGGGCAAACTTCGGGAATTAGGTGTGCTCGGTGATAAGCATATACCAAAGATGTACCTACGTGCTTCAGAGGAGCAACGGCGTGCGTTGTTACAAGGTTTATTAGATACTGACGGCACGGTTGGCAAGCAAGCTCACTCTAGTATGATTGTGCTGATACTTTCCTGTCGCCTTCTTGCAAGACACGCTGTGGAATTAGCACGTAGTCTTGGATTGAAACCGAAGTTCAAAGTGTCGCGCGCTTCGTTGAATGGACAAGACGCAGGTGAAACGTATATTGTCAGTTTTACGGCTTACCGAGAAGACGCGCCATTTCGTTTACAAAGAAAACTGGACCGTTTGTCGTGGAGTACTGAGCCGCATTGCCGCCCGACTGAAGCGCGCCGACGTAGTATCGTGTCTATTGAACCGATACCGAGCGTACCTGTTAAATGTCTATCAGTGGATTCACGCTCTCATCTGTATCTAGCTGGTCGTTCGATGATCCCAACGCACAACAGTATCGCTCTGATGTGCGCCATCGTCTACTGGATTGTCGAGGACCCAGGGCCTATCCTATTAGTCGAGCCTAAAGATGACGCCGCACGCCAATTCTCCAAACGCCGCCTCACCCCTCTCGCCCGAGACTGCCGTGTCCTCCACGGACGCATCAGTGACAGTACCCACGACGGGCGCAACACCATCCTCAGCAAGGACTTCCCTGGCGGAAACCTACTCATCGTCTCTGCCCGCACCCCGACCGACTTGGCGCAACACACTATTCGCTACCTGGTCTGTGATGAGGTTGATAAGTATACGGCGGATGTTGGAGGAAGCGCTGAGAAAGGTGGAGAAGGAGATCCAATTGATCTCGCATGGGAACGAGCGATGACGTTTGGCTCACGGCGCAAGCGCATTATCGCCTGCTCCCCGACTGTAGCCGGCATCTCTCGTATCTCCAAAGCCTTCGCCCGATCCGATCAGCGGCGCCCGTACGTCCCTTGTCCTAAGTGTGGGACGAAACAGATCCTCTGCCTGCGTGAGAAGAAGATGTACCGCGTGCGGTGGGACTCCGGTTTGTCCAAGGACCTCGCACCTGCCACTGCCCACTACCACTGCATCAAGTGCGATCACCCGTGGACCGAGTTAGAGCGTTGGCATGCGGCTAACCATCTGGTGGAGTGGCGCGCGGACTTTCCCGAACGTACTTCGGCCGGTATCGCCGGGTTTTGGATCAATCACTTCTACGTACCCTTCACGTGGAAGACCACCGCCGATATCACGCGCCAATTCCTCAACGCAAAGGACGATCGCCAATCCCTTAAGACGTTCATCAACACCACTCTGGCGGAGGAGTGGCAAGAGGAAGGGGAGGTGCCGGAGAAGCAGGTCCTCTACGCACGGCGCGAGACTTATCCATTCAACGAGAGTGCCGTCATCCCGCAACGGGGCCTCTTCCTTACCGCTGCTGTGGACGTGCAGGACAATCCTCCGCGGCTAGAGGTAGAGGTAAAGGCATGGGGCCGCGGGCGGGAGAATTGGAGCATGGGGTACTGGGTCATCCAGGTCCGCGCGGAGAATGGGCAGGAGTTACCGGTTACCTCGCATGAGTTGTGGGACAAACTGGACGCGGACATTCTCCAACGTGATTGGCTCCACGAATCCGGCCATACTCTTCCGATACTGGTCATGGGGATTGACACGGGGAAAACGCCCAAGCCGGTCTACGAATTCGCGCGCAAGCATCCCCAACTACACTATGGGCCGAGTGGCATTCGGCTGGTCAGTGCCCGTACCGTAGTTCCTACGAAGGGGACCGACGACGCACTACGCATTATCGCGGGGATTAGCAAGGAGGACGCCGCGCGGAAGAGGCAGGGCGTGCGGATCGTCAGTATCGGTACGCATTGCGCGAAGGGGGAGATATTTGATCTGCTGAGACACGCGGTGCCTAAACCGGATGGGATGACGTTGAGCGGCGAGTTCGTGCATGGGTGTTATCATTTTCCGATGTACGACATGGTGTACTTTGACGGACTGACAGCGGAGGTTAAGGTGGTGGACGTACGGGGGAATGTGACGTATGAGAAGCGTGCGCCGCGGAATGAGCAACTGGATACGAGTGTGATTACGCGCGCGGCGGCGGCGATTGTCGGGATTGACCGGTTCGGGGAGGCGCAGTGGAGGCAGTTAGAGGAAGCGGTAAAGCCGATGTCCTTGACAGGCGGGGAGCGTGGTGTGGCACAACGGGAAGAAGCGGAGTCCACTCATAGATCGGCTTCTGTCCCTGCCTTACCGCTTACCTCTACTCCACAGGGAGTATCGCAGGGGGATGCGCCGAGTGTCAATGTCAGTCAGGCATTGCCGACGACTCCACAGCCTGTGCGACCGAAACAGCCTGACGTGCAAGGGCCGGGGCCGATGGTCAGGCCAGTACGGGGGTCGTTTTTGTGAGTGGGCTTGGTGTATGGCCTCCTGATGGGATCAGTCGTTATAGACTGACTAACGTCCCTCACGCACTGAGTCTTGGCGTCGGTGTGCAATCATCTACCTTACTTATGATGGCGGAAGAAGGACTGGTTACTCCCAAGCCTGCCGCCGCGATCTTTTCCGACACGACCGCCGAACCGGACTCCGTCTACCGTTGGGTCAACTACCTACGCTCGTTGAAATGGTCATTCCCTTTGCATGTCGTGTCTAAGGGAGATCTGTCCGAAGATAATCTAAAGAAGTTCAAGAGTCGTAAGTCAGGAAAACAATACGTACGCACCATCATTCCGACCTACATCCGTAATCCTGACGGCTCGCGTGGGGTACTTGGTCGGCGCTGTACAGGTGACTATAAGATCCGAATGGTAGAACAGGCTCTCCGTCAGAAGGTTTTACGTCGCCGTTTGCCGTCCAACATTGATCCGACCATGCCGCTTGTCATTTCTTGGATTGGTATATCTACGGATGAAGCAGATCGAATGAAACCCGCTAAATTACCGTGGGTGATAAACCGATGGCCGTTGATTGAACTTGGAATGTCGCGAGAGGATTGTAAAGCGTGGGTCCGTCAATCACGCTTCTATCCCGCGATGCTCAAGGCTGGATTTACGGAGCCGCCTCGGTCAGCTTGCAAGCAATGCCCGTACCATTCCGATGTGGAGTGGATCAGGATGCGTGACGAAGAGCCTGAAGCGTTCCAATTTGCTGTTGAGTGGGAACGTCGGTACACGAAAGTGTTGACCGAATGGGACGAAAGCACGCGCGGCACGCCGTTCCTGCATAATTCTTTGGTCCCACTCGATCAGGTTATCTTCGATCCGAATAAAGGGCGCAACCACTTCTCCAACGAGTGCGAAGGGATGTGTGGCGTATAATGACGGGTGAGGTGGTTCCAATGCCGCTCCTTCAAGTCATCGTTATGCTTTTGGTCCTCGCGCTGGTATGGTGGATTTTCAGTTCGTATGTATTGCCGCGCGTACCCGAGCCATTCAAGACGATCATCATCATCATTCTGGCGCTTGCGGTCTGCCTATGGCTCCTTTCCTGGGTCGGCGTCCTCGGTCCATTGAATTGGAACTTGCGTAGAGGGTAAAGGCACCCGCATATGGCACTCACCCCAACCCAATTGCAGGCCGAACTTGACGCGCTGGATCTGGCCATCGGCACGGGCGCGCGCATGGTCAAATTCCAAGACCGCGAGGTATTGTATAACGACGCGGCGGACCTGTTGAAAGCGCGCGCGCACATCTACAACCTCCTCAACCCGAACGCCATACGGGTGACGCGCGTGTATACTACGAAAGGACTCTAACCGACTATGCCTGTCGTAAATGACTACGGACCTTTCACGCTACCTGTAAAAGCACCGAAGCGCAAACATAACCGAAAGGGGTCAAAGCGCGATCCGCGCCGCTAACTATATGCCGACCGCCTCTCAAGCTCTTAACCGTCTCGCCAAATGGCGTTCCATCTTCGCCGGTTGGCAATTGGGCACGCGCATGAAAGGCGATGCCGAAAGTGACGCTGTTCGTGACCATCGCGAACTTACCATTCTCCTTCGCGCCGAAGTGAACGCGATCACCTCACTTCTCATCCGAAAGGGCGTGTTTACCGCTGTTGAGTATGACGCTACGCTAGCGGACGAGGCAGAGGCACTGGACAAGAGTTATTCAGACAAATTCCCAGGCATTACCTCCAGCGATCACGGCATGGTTATCACCGCTAAGGCGGCGGAGTACATGCGAAGTTGGAGGCCCTGACCTAATGGCCCAACCTCACACCGTCGTCTCTAACATCGTCACTCGTGCCCCGATATCTCGCGAAGGAGAGCCTTCCCCTACCCCTCTGTCAAATCCCGCTCGCCCTCTGCCTTACTCCCGCTCGCCCATCACTCTCCACTCCGCTCTCCTCTCCACCTTGCGCATCTGGCTTCTGCACCGTGACACTGCCCTTTGGTCCTTCTGCTCCGGCACCGATCCTGCCGACCCGCTCTGCGACGTATCCCATGAACAGTCCGCTGACGCAGTGCGTGCGATGAACGAAGCCCGCCGCCAGTGCCGCGCATTCGCCGAACAGTTGAGCGTGGAAGGTGGGGACGTGCAGAGCGCTAATCAGATATTGCGGGCGGCGATTGACGAGTTGTTGGCGGTGGAGAGTCCGCAATTCCCACTCAGTCTGTCTGACATACCGGGATCGTTCTGATGGCGTTACTCACGCATAATTTTTTCATATTAGGTCCGTTACGTATCGGACGGGTGGCGCTAGCGATGACACGTCTTCGTTTTCATCTCCGCCCACGACGGTACGTGTCTTCTGTTGGCTGGACTGCCTACGAATTCTTGGGCATACGCCTGTATTGGTACAAACGTGATTAGAGTGCGTTATCATCTTTGCTGAGATGGCCTCCACCCGCGACCTCCGCCTCCTGCACCGCCTAGGTCCTACGCCAACGCCGGTCAGCGGCGAGACGTTCGCCCCACGCACACGCGCCGACTTCCCTCCCGGCTATCCCTCTTCCGGTTCCGGCCAACCTTACGACGCGGGAAGTTCCGGTCGTCGGATGACTTCGTTTAATCCGAGTCGTCTTGGGCCGTCAAGTTCGCTCTACGGCTCCCACGACCTCATGCTCGCCCGTTGCCACGACGAGGTGCGCAACAATCCGTGGGCCGCTTCCGCCGTCGATAACTTCGAGTCCCAAATCGTCGGCAATGGCATCAAGCCCAAATGGAACCTGAAGAACGACAAACTCAAGGAGCAGATCGAGCGCGAATTCCACCTCTGGGCGGCTAGTCGCTTCTCCGACCAAGCTGGCCTCCTCAACTACTACGGCCTCCAGGCTCTCGCCGCGCGTGAGATATTCGAAGGCGGGGAAGTGTTCGTCCGCCGTCACATCCGCGCTCCTAAGTGGCGTCCTCGTCCCGGCACCCGCCCTCTGCGCGTTCCTCTCCAAATCCAACTCATCGAGTCCGAACAGGTACCGATCTGGCTTAACATCTCCGCTACCACGCCCGGTCCTATCGGCACTCCCGCGGGCAACGTGGTCCGTACGGGTAAGGAGTACGACAAGGACCAACGCCTCGTCGCATTCCACATGTTTGCCGAACATCCCGGCGAGACGATGTTCTTTCCGTCCACCGCTATCCGCTTCGTTCGTGTCGGGTCAGAGGACGTTCTCCACGCATACAAGCCTTTCCGCGCGGGATTGCTCCGCGGTCAGCCCCATCTCGCCTCCACCCTCGTCCTCCTCCACGAATTGACCAAGTACACGGACGCGACGGTCGTGGCCAAGCAGATTCAGGCAATGTTTGCAGGCTTCATCAAAAAGGTGACGCCTGAGTCTGACCTGTTGCCTCCCGACCCGTCCTTCCCCGCTGGCGTCGTCTCTCCTTACGCACCGCAAGGTACGCGTGTTGCCAACATCGAACCTGGATCACTCACCGAACTCTTTCCCGGTGAGGATATTACTTTCCCCAATCTCCCACAGAACTCCGATATGGCGGCGTTCATGGGAATCATGCTCCATCAATTCGCCGTGGCGATCGGCGCGACGTACGAGCAGGTCACGGGGGATCTGCGCGGCGTCAACCTCTCGTCGATCAGGAGTGGGGTGCAGGACGCGCACCGCAAATGCGAGCAGTTTATTTACAACGTAGCAGTCACTCAATTCTGCGAGCCTATCGTGCATTGGTGGCTGGACGAAGCGGTACTCAGCGGGCGGTTGCGCCTGCCTGGTTACGCACAGGAGCCGGAACAATATCAGGACATTACGTGGAATACGAGCGGGTGGCCGTGGCTCGATCCCTCAAAGGATATTGAGGCGAAAAAGGCGGCTGTCCGCGCGGGCTTTACTACGCGCGAGACGGTCTGTGCTGAAACAGGTGAAGATGCGTCCAAGATCGACGTTCAACGCAAACTGGAGTGTGAGCGTGAGGATCGGTTGGAAGTCGTGTACGACACACGGCCTGACAAGATTCTGGTCGGCCGGGAGGCTAATCCGACCGTGCCGGAAGAAGGTGCATCTGAAGCGGAAGAGACTGAACCGGAAGATCCGAATGCTGACAAATTGGACAAGAGTGGTATCATGCGGATTGGTTAGCGCCGATGACACGAGACGTATTCATTGATCTAAACGTGGACGTAAGTGAGGTTGAAGCGCTACTACCTTTGGCGGCGCGTGCATTTGAAGACGGCTTGTTGTCAGCGACAGAAGTTGAGCGTTTGTTGATGGATCAGGTAAAATTTGACGTGTCGGAGCCGTATTACTATCGGAATGTCGTATGAAGAGTCCACTCCTCCATCTCGCAAACGTCATTTATGGAAACCCGCTAGCCATTATTCCCGAGAAGATGGACGCCATCCTCCGCGCCATCGGTCCGCGCCTCACCTTCGACCAATCTGCCCTCCAATCTCTCATCGACTCCCATTCCCTCGCTTCCAACCCCAAATTATCCGCTGACCTCTTCGCTTTTGACGAGGACGAGCGGGAAGAGCGCGATGGGGAAGCGAGTAAGCCGTATAAGTTGACGGAAGCCGGGATTGCCGTAGTTCCTATTCGCGGGGCGCTCCTCAAACGCGGTGGGTGGCTGGCGGCGGCGTCGGGTATATCGTCTTACGACTCCATCTCACGTTCATTCAGCGCCGCGATCCGCGATCCGCTCGTCAAGGCCATTCTCTTTTCCGTCGATTCCCCAGGAGGCACGACTAACGGGTGCTTCGAACTCTCCGATCTGATCTACAACTCGCGCGGCGACAAGCCGATCTGGGGATGCGCGGACGACATGGCCGGTTCCGCCGCTTACGCCCTCATCTCTTCCTGCGACCACGTATGCCTTACGCGTACCGCCGCCATCGGTAGCATCGGCGTATTCGCGCTTCATTGCGACCAGTCCGCGTTGGATGAGAAGGTAGGGGCCAAATTCACGTACATCTTCGCCGGTGACAAAAAGGTGGACGGTAACCCGCACGAACCGCTATCCCGCTCCGCCAAACGTGACATGCAGGCGGAAGTGGATCGCCAGTACGAGATTTTCGTGACTACGGTCGCACGCAATCGGGACACGAGTCGGGACAAGATACGTGGGACTGAGGCTGGCGTGCTATTTGCTGACGCCGCGATCCCACTACTCGCGGATCAGGTAGCCACGTTTGATGAGACGATGGCGGAGCTAACGCGCAAGATCGGTGGTAAGTCCGGCAAGAGCAAATCCGTCACATCTAACGGCGCGGGCAACGGTGCTCTTGCATCTGCAACAGATTCGTGTGACAATGTTGCCGATACCGGTAGCACATTAGACACCGAACGTAGCACGGAACAAAGCACGGAAGAAGAAGGAGAAAACGCAATGGCCGCTCTCGACGCGAAAAAAGGCGATGCCGCTCCCGATATGAAGAAGGGAAGCGCCGCCGACGATAAGCCCAAGAAGAAAGCAGCGGGCAAGGAGTGCGCCGCCGAACCGGAAGAGGATGAGGACGAACCGGGTAATGATGACGAGGAGGCCGAAGCCGAATCCGCCGAAATGGAGGATGATGACGACGAAAAGCCCGCTCCGAAAAAGAAAGGCACTGTCACTCCTCTCCCTGTCGCCGCATCCGCCGCTACCGAAATCGCCGAACTCTGCGCTATCGCGGGCATGGACGAACTCACCGGCAAGTACATACGCAAGGGGTACACGGTCACTCAGGTCCGCCAATTCCTCCAAGCCCGTCGCGCCAAACTCTCCGCCGCTAATTCCGTGGACACTTCCCACTCCGGTCAGGGCAACGGCGGTGGCAACATGACGTTGGACGAAGCGGTCAAGCAGGCACGCACGATGGCGCTCAACTCGGGCGGCACGATCAGCCAGTCCAAAGCGCTCGAAACGATCTTGGCCAACAACCCGTCCGTGTACGATCAGTACGACGAGGACCGCCAGCGTCTCGCCAACTCCGGCACGCGCCGCGACTGGCAGGCGTACGTCAACACACATCAGGTCCGCCTCATGCGGTCTTTGGGTCTGTCCACTGCGATCGACGAGGTTCCCGCCGCGCGCCAGATGTAAGGTCCATGCGGCATTGATGTAAAGGTTTTGTCAACGATAAGGAGATTTTGACCGATGGCTTACAACGAGGGAATGTTCAACACGCTCAGCATGCCGGCCGGCGCTGACCTCTCCGCCAAACAGTACTACGCTGTCGTGGCAACCGCCGATACCACGTACCCCCCTGCGCAAGCCACCGCGCAACTGGCCACCGCCGCCAAAGCGATGACCGGTATCGTTCAGGATAATCCGGTTGCCGGTCAGGCTGCGTGCATTCAGACGCAGGGCATTACCAAAGCGGCAATCTCCGCCTCCACGACGTTGACTGCCGGTACGACCATGTTGGAAGTGGACACGGGCGGCACGCTTAAAGCCAATGCCAGCGGGATCATCGTGGCAGAGGCTATGGAGAATCTGACCTCGGTGGCCAAAATTGCCATCGTCAGCGTCCGTCTGTTGCCGTCCAACGCCGCCATCGCGTAAGGCGTGGGCGTTGGCGCGCGTGTTTGTTTGAGTAGGGCCTGACCGTCGCGAGAAGGACAGGTGCAGTACTGGTGAATCGAGTAAGACTACCGGCGAGATGCCGGAAGGAGAAAAGTTAGATGGCTCAGCCGACATTATCCGATCTTCACGTCAACGCTTTGCTGACGGACCTTTCCAAGATGTACTCTCAGGAAGAGTCCGGTTTCATCGCCCGCGACGTGTTCCCGATCGTCCCCGTCACGAAGATCTCCGACCGGTACACGACATACAGCCGCGCGGATTTCAATCGGAACCAGATGCAGAAGCGGGCGCCGTCCACGCTCGTCAAGACCATCGGGTATCGCGTGGACACCAACCCATCGTATCTCTGCGACGTGTGGGCACTCGGCGTGCCGATTGACGACCAGCGTCGCGGCAATGCCGATTCGGTGTTCAACCTCGACCTCGAAGCCACGCGCCTGTTGACCAGCCAATCCCTCATCAACCGCGAGTACTTCTGGATGTCCACTTTCTTCGCTACGGGTGTCTGGTCTAACACGTGGGCAGGCGGTACAGCCAATACCAGCACGGGTTACCCCACTGCTCCGGCCACTTCCACTGCCACTTCCTACACCGCCCTCAAGTGGTCCGATCCCAATAGCACCCCCATCGCTGACATTCGCGCGCTCAAGCGCATTGTTCAGCTCACCGTCCCAGGCCATCGTCCCAACAAGATGGTCATTTCCCGCACTGTGTTCGACGTGTTGTGCGATCACCCGGATTTCGTGGACCGCATCAAGTACGGTCAGACGCCTGGTCGTCCCGCCGAAGTCACGCTTCAGGCGCTCGCCGCGTTGTTTGAGATGGATCGTGTCCATGTCGCCGACGCCATCTACAACACGTCCGGCGAGCAGGCATCTGCCGATTCCGGCGCTACCTACGCCGCTCCTGGTTACAACGCCGGCATCAACGCGGGCGAATCCAACGCGTTCATGGCCGGCAATCACGTGTGGATCGGCTACACTCCTTCACGTCCCGGCCTGATGACTCCCGGTTGCGGATATACGTTCGCCTGGACCGGGTATTTCGGCGCGACCCAAGCCGGCGAGCGTCTGTCGTCCTATTACTTCCAGCCCGACCGCAGCACGCACGTCGAAATCGAATCGGCGTACGTCCATAAGCTGGTGTCGGCGGACATGGGCGGTTTCATCGGCAATATCGTCTAACCAGTAAGCCGGTAGTCGGTTACGCATTGGAGCGTCCGTTATGGCCAGCACACGCAAACAGATCGTCCATCTCTACAACGCCGTCGTCTATTACCTCACCCATAACCACATTCAGGGTGAGGAGTTGGAGGTGTTGGAAGGTCTGCGTGACGAGATGCACGAGCATCTGCGGGAGATGGACGCAATGCCCGCCGTGCCGGTGCCTGATGATGCCGGCGCTGACACGGACGCAGACGATACGAAGAAAAAGAAGGGGAAAAAGTGACTCGCGACCTTATCCCTTTCACGCAACTCACTCGCTTCGGCGTGCCTGACTTCCGAGTCACGCGCCGCGCCCTCACGCTCGGCGAAGTTACGCTGGCGGTCGGGACGCAACTGAATCCCGATCTGATCCCCGCCGCTATCCGTCTCACGCGCCTGCGTCAGTTTTACGAACAGCGTCTCTTGGAGCCAGTGGTCGCGCCGAAAGGGACGCGTCAGGCGCATCGCGCTTCGCCTCCTGCCAGCGCGCCACCTGTGCTTGCTGTTAGCTCGCAACCGATCCCTACCGTTGCTACCGATGCTGCGGTCATCCCATCGGTAGACATTCCCGTTTCCACCGCGCCTTCCTACGCACCGCCTCGTCAGGCGTCCAAGTCCAATAAAGGAGTCCGTTAGTCATGGCCGTCATCAAACGTTATTCCCCCGAGATCGGTCCTGTGATCGCCAACGTCCCTGCCGGACAGCGTGGTGACCGGTTCGCTCAACGCACTTCCTACTTGGGCTACGCTGCTTACGACTTCGCGGTGGACGGTGGCGCTGTCTCCACGATCACACCTAAGCAGAACACAGTGATCCCGATCAACGCCATTATCACCGAGGTCATCATCTCGGTCGGTGCTACTACAGTCGGCAGTACGGGTAACGTCAGCATCGGCCTCTCCGCTGGTGGTGCCGGTGCCGCCGCATTGCTGGCTAACACCGCCCGCGCCTCCCTATCCACCGGTTCTATCTTCCAGGGCGTCCCGGTCCAATCCGCCACCGGCGCTAACACTGCGTACATCAAAATGTCAGCCGCCGGCTCTGTCACAGTAACCATCGCGACCAACGCGCTCACTGCTGGCCGGTTGGAAGTGTTCATCAAATACGTCCTTCCCGTTGAGTAACGCGCGAGGGACACGTCGAATAGGAACTACTTGTGTCTTTCCGCTCCCTCACCGCCGCGATGGATGCGACAGTCGCCACGACGTTCCAGCCAACTGACGAGGCGGATGCGGAAATCCAACTGATTGCGCACTTGCCAACGGGGGATGTGAGCGTGCCGGTTGTGGTGAAGAATCCTGCGATGGAGGAGGATTTCGTACCGGGATCGTCGGAAGGCACAAGTGTTGTCATTTTATGGGTTCCGTCATCCATTACCACCCTGATCCCGCGTGGCCTAACTGCTACGTACAATGGAGTTGACTACGATGTGTTTGGTGCAGGGGTGGACAGAGAGGGAGGACAGACACTTAAAATGAGAAAGAGAACGACGCGGTGGGACCAGTAACGTGCTAGACCCAGATCTGGTACTTGAGTCCGTTGTATCAGCGTTCCAGGCCATCCCAGAGGTTGTCGCTGAGATGGCAGGTGTACCTTCCAACATCTACGGTCATCGTTACCTTTATGGTACGGAAGACAGTCTCGCCCGCACGGTATTCCAGCGTACCGCTCCTTCCATCTGTGTCGCTTATATGGATCTAATCTGGGGGAAGTTCTCCGGCGCGGAGATGTGGAAGCATCGGCTTGAAGTGTACCTCCAACCACGCAACGCCGTCCCCGCTCTCCCTAATAACGCACCGACGCCCGCTTCCGGCCCACATCTATGGTGGTTGCTGATGAACAAACCAGTGACGGGATATGCGAACGGGACGCTCAACTTCCGCCAAATCTCACTCACTCATTCCTCTTTCCCTGCTAACGGCGGGCTGATGCCAATTGAGAACCCGAACTTGATGCACAGGCAGGATGAGAATTTGGCGGATGTACACATAGGGCAGATAATTTGTGTTGAGTCCGGAGACGAATAACGCCGTGCGCCTTTGACCCATGAGTGATACACTGACAACGATAGGGGACAGTCGTGACGATTGACCATACTGCACGCGATTGTTCCGTGATAAGGAAGGTGACCTGACATGGCCTTTGCCGGAACCCGCATTCAATCTCTGATCTACGTGGTCGGCTCCGCGCCGCAAGCGGACATTTCCACTATCTCCACGACCTTCCAGCGATTCCGAAAGCTCGACATGAGTGTCCCTGCTCTCGCATTTGGCACCGAGGACGATCGTACCGAGATCGGTAAGGGGCATGAGTTCGCCACTACCCTTTACCCGACTGCCTGGGACTTCGCCGGTCGTATCGAGAAGTATGGATCTGCTGAATTTATCTGTTGGGCTTGGGCGTACGCTCTCGGTGACATCGCGCTCGCCACCGGCCTCTACACAATCCATGCTATTGACCCGACCGTCAGTTTGGAATTACCATATTTCACCGTGGCTGCGCAATTGGGTGAGGGCGGAGGTGAGGCGATTGACGAAGCGTACGTGGGTAATGCGGTTGAGTCAGTGGAAACCACGTTCAACTACGGACCTGGACGGCAGAACGTCAAGACGACCTGCGATTACGTAGGCACTGGCCAGCACGTCCTTCCTTCTGGCGTCACGTTCCCTGGGGTTCTTGCCGAGAGTTATACAACCGCCGCGACCATGACGATCACGATCAATGGTACCAACTACGTCTCTACGCAACGCGTCCTCCGCGGTTCGATGGGATGGAAAAACAATATCATCCTCCCTCTCCGCTATCTCCCTGGCGACGGTTTGGTCAGTGGTTCTATGGTGGGCAAGCGCCTCATCATTGGCGCTCGTATCCCCACTTTCACCTTTACCACCTTCCTCACGCACACTTCCCCAGAATTCGCGGCGCTTTATGGCCAGACTTCCGGCACGGCCTCCATCCATCTCGCATTTGACGCGACTCATTATTGTCAGTGGGACTACCCGTCCATCCAATATCGCGCGCACGCGCGGGAACAGGAAGAGGGGCTGGTGGCAGTGACGGTGGACGTGGAAGCGAAGTACGATCCGACCGTGGTGGCCGGTAAACCGAACGGAACCGTTGTTTTCACCTCGAAGAATGTCATCGCGGACCTTTAGAGCGACGCCTGATTTTTAGGAGATTGACGTGGCCAATATCGCGCACACCATTACCCGTTCCTACAAGGATCAGTCCAGCGTCATCACCCAATTGATCGAGACGCCGACCGGTAACGCCGAACTTAATCTTGACGTGCAGGCTCCGAACGCGGCCAACACTCAGTACCATATGGCCTTCACGCGCGCCAATCTCCAATCCCTTCTCATCTATGCCGCCGCCGCCATGACGCTTTACACGAACGACACGTCAGGCGGCACTCCTCAAGACACGATCCCGCTTGTCGCCGGCCAAGTGCTCGTGTGGA
>Ga0247685_1000020_pt1 | contig 14722 bp, 19 predicted proteins | sample CNK26_metaG_FD_189931 | JGI IMG/M metagenome (GOLD analysis project Ga0247685, IMG submission 189931) | Soil microbial communities from Purdue University Martell Research Forest, Indiana, United States - CNK26 | ecosystem: Environmental > Terrestrial > Soil > Temperate forest > Bulk soil...
TACCACTGGAAGCCCGGCGGCCAACTGGCCTCATCGCGCAGCAACGCACTCAGGTAGCGCAGTCGGCTCATGACAGGTTTCCTTTCACTCCGTTGACCGATGCCCGCATCAGGATGATCGCGGGGTTCATTTGATACGAGTCGATTTCGAGGATGCGCTTGACGGTGTCCAGATAGGGCAGCGCCTCGTTCGGCGCCGCCTCGTAGACCTGCCGCGCCGCGTCCATCAGCAGCCGCGTGCGCAGGTCGCGCGCCGACGCATGCGGCAGCCGCGCCATGCGCCGCGCGCGGCAAATCAGCGTGGCATAGCGCCGACAGGCGAGCGCGGTGGCGGCCGATGGAATGTCGCCCATCAGTGCAGCACGATGGCATGCTGGGACTCGACCAGCCCGAGGATTTCGAGCGCCTTGGCATAAATCTGCCCCGCCCTGGCGCGCGCGTGTGCGTCGGGGAGCCGCTCACTCAACAGCGCCAAGGCCGCGCCGCCGAGGCGGTCATAGCCGTCGTCCGTCCGTTTGGGCGCCGCGACCGGCTTGCCGGTGGCATCGCGCACGATGTCGAGCGACGTCATGAGCGACCGCTTGCCAGCGACCGGGTCGCGATACTGCATGGCGCACATCACCACCTCTTGCCGATCCTCGGCCTCGGACGGCGCCACGGCTTTGACCCGCGCCGCGAACTCGGCCTCGGTCTCGCGGGGCGCATGATCGACCTGACGAATCCACGCCTCGCTGATGAACCCGATCGCTTCGGCCCCCTCCCTGGCAGCGAGCAGGGCGACCAGCAGGAACGCCTGCCGCTTTTCGTCGTCATCCCGCCACTGCGATACGACGGCCAGAGTCTTGGTGCCCGCGTGCACGATGAACATCGGTATCACCTCGCCCTGGCCGAGCAGCACCTTGCGGGCGAACTCGACGTCGGTGCGGTGCAGTTCGGTCCAGTCAATTTTCATGGCAGCGTCTCCGGTGTGTGCAATCTCAGGCGGCCCAATCGGTCGCCGCAAGGAAATGGTCGAGCGCCTGCTGGTGGGTCTCCCCACGGGTGCGAACGCGGGTCTGGATCACCCGCTGATTGATCCCGGTGAGGCGGCATACCTCGGCCAGCCGCAGTATCTCGCCGTCGTAGCGTAGCCATACGGGCGGCGTGGCAGGGCCACGCGGCGGGCGGCTGCCGGGCGGCCTGTGCCGGCGCCAGTCGCGCGGCGGACGCGGATCAGGCACCGCCTTGCGCGCGCGGACGCATTGTTCGAGCCACTCGCCGACCAGATGCGGGATCACGCCCTTGTTGCGTGACCAGTCATCCGGCTTGATATGCGAGCACCCCAGCATCTCGGCGAGATCGCGGTGGGTGATGCGCAAGAACGTCAGGCAGTAGCGAAAGCGCGATCGGGTCATCGTCACGCCGGCCGGCAGCTTGTTGTGGCGCCAATTACGCGGCGGCCTCGGCATCGGCGCCATCTTGCGCAGTTGGACCCATTGTTCGAGCCACACCGCGATCGGCTCTGGGATGGTCTGATCACCGGTCGCCCATGTTCCCGGCAGCCGGCTGGAACAGCCCACCAGTTCAGCGAGATCGCGCTGGGACAGGCGCAGGACTTTCAGGCAGCGGTTATACCTGTTCGGTGTCATGCGACCTCTGGCGGGCTGTGGTGGGCACGGGCGGCATCATTCCGCGTCGGTGGGCAGCACGCCAAGCGAGGCGCCCCAGCCGCCGCGATACTCACCGAACGGCAGGTCCGCGATCGGGCGCGCCGCGCGCTTTGGTGCCAGCCGCAGCAGCGTCGACCAGATGGTCAGATAGACGTCGTGGCGATGCTGTTCGGGCACCGAGTCCTTGAAGTTCGTGTAATTGATCCGCCGCACCTCGTTGACCATCGCGGCCTCGACCACGCTGCGCTTGATCGCGGCGCGGAACTCATAGTCGGTGCCACCGCCAACGATGATCTTGGCGCGCGGGAAAACCGCCATGATGTCGCCGCGCAGCCGCGCCCGCACCATCAGCGTGTTCTTCCGCGTCGGATGCGCGACGATCGACAGGAAACTGTCGTTCAGGATGACCCACATTTACTCGGCCTCCGGGTCGATGGCTGCTTCGGCGAGTTCCTGCCGGATGCTGTCCATCAGCTTCATTTTCTCGACCGCCACGTCGGCGCGATCGAGTGTGACCCAGAGGCGCACCGCGAGGCGGTAATTCTCGATCGCCGTGTGTGGGCGGTCGTCGTGATAGGCGTTGCTCGCGGCTGCCGAAACGGCGAGGGCAAGCCCCGTCATGTCGGCGCGGTCGAGCGTGAGAGTCAGGCGATCCATCAGGTTTCTCCGGTGTGTGCAAGACGTTTATACGCGCACTGCCATTTAGACGCAACAACAAAAGGGCGCGCGACCTGCGCCGCGCGCCCCTTCGGATCAGCCGGGTGGATCAGCCCTGGCGACGGCGCAGGCTGACCATGCCGAGTAATCCAGTCGCTAGGATAGCCATCGTTGCCGGTTCCGGCACCGGCAGCCAACGACCATAGAACTGGCAGACTCCCGGGGTTGTGCAGCCGGGTCTCCCGGGGATGTTTCCCATGCTGTCCGGCGTCCAGTCGGAACTGAATACGCCGGGTGATCCATTGAGTGGGAAATTCAAACTGAAAGTGCTGTTGTTGAAGCGTATTTGACCGTTGAAATCGGCATCGACGTAGACCGACCAGCGCAGGAACTCCTGCCAATAGAATGTGCCGTCTAGCTCATACGCCACAAAATCATGCGGCGGGCGTAAATCCGCCAGCGTCTTGTGGAACAGCCCCACAAGGGTGCCATCAGCTTGGTTCACCTGGAAATCGAATGCTTCGATCCCCTGGGAAATAAGCGCGCCGGCCGGGTCGGTGTAGTTGGCCCTCGCGCCATCGAAATCCCAATCGACGGTCGCTGAAGCGACGACCTTGAAGACGCCAAAGGGAGAGGCAAGGGTCTGGTGAAAGACGAAATCCTTGCCGGCGTGAGCGTTCGCCGCCCACAACGATCCAAGGATCGTCATGGCGGATAGGATTTTACGCATAATGTCTGGAACTCCATCGGGTTGTGTGCAACGGCGGTCGGATCAGATCATCGGCTGGGTTACTCCGGTGTTGTGTGCGGGGCGTTTATACGCAACAGCGTGAAATAACGCAAGGAATTACGCGGGCGGCATGTGCCGGCCGGGGACAAGCTGGCCGGGGCCGACGATGTCGCGGGCGCGCAGCGCGAGCGCGGCCATGCCCTTGGGGCGCGTCACGTTCACCCGCCAGACCGGCAGCTTCAGCCCCGCCGCGACGATATTCACCGCGATCGCGCGGCCGTTCTCGTAGGCGCGCTGGCCTTCCTCGGGCCATGTCTCATACTCGCGGCGGAACCCGAGACCCGCGCGCATGTCCTCGTGGCCGGCACGGCGATACATCGACAGGCGGACCTTGACGTCGCGCTTGGACCTGACGGCGCTGAAACCGTGGTTCATCGCTCAGCCCTCCACGATCTTGTTCGCGTTGACGATGGAGCACATCGAATAGGTGCCGAATGGCTTGAAGCACTCGATGCCGTTGGCGATGTAGATGCCGCGCCGCTTGGTCTCGCCGTGGTAGGTGAAGGTCACCGTCTTGGCGGTGCGGGCGGTGATGGTGAAGGAAAAGACGCACTCATGATCGCAGGCGCTGCGGTCGTAGTAGGTGCGGCCGATCTGGAACTTGGTCATCAGGGAAACTCCGGTGTGTGTGCAAGACGTTTATGCTCGTTTTGCCATCGGAGCGCAAGCGGAAAAATCAGTCGCGATCCAAATATGTGCGGACCAGCAGTTGCACGCTGGTATCTTTAATCGCCGGCACGTCGTGATTGACCACCATCGCCTCGCCGGCCCATAGGCCATGCGGCACCGGGATGCGGAACGGCGTCCCATCGGGGAACCGCTCCTTGCCGTGCAACTGATCCGTCTGCGCCTCGGCCAGATAGATCATGTCGCGCATAACAGCCGCGTGCGAGCGGTCACGGCCACGCTGGAAGCGTCGCGCCAGCGCGTGCATGCCAATGGTGCCAAGCGTGACGATGGACGGCAGGTGGCCCGAGCGGGGCGCGCAGAACCAATGCGCCATGATCAGCGCGCCCGGCTCATGCGCAACCCAATCCTCTGACGTCAGATTGCAGGGCGCGATGCCAACCTCTAACAGCCAACCGATCCGCCCGCGCTTGTCGATCTTGGTATCAAAGATCAGCCGGAACCGACGCGGGATCGCCCGCCACGCGGCCTCGACCCGGTGCAGCGTGCCATCGCGCAGATGCTTGCGCGGCTCGCGCGCCTGCCGCGCAGCGACCGGGCGCAGCAACGGATTGAGCGCGTTCGCAGCCGCCAGATCGTCGGCGTCGACCTCGCGCAGAAACTGCCGCGCCAGCCCGACGAACTCGGCGGGCACGCGGTCGCGCTGAATGATCTCGCTCATCGCACGGTCACCTCGTAACCGTCCTTGATCACAAAGCCCTTGGTCGCGTCGCCGCGCCCATGGTCCCTGATAAACCAGCGCTTGCCGCCGCACGAAGCGCAAACCCAGTTCCGAGGCACGCCGGGTTCGCCCGGCAGCCCGATCGGTGCGTCGGGCCACGGTGCCCACTTATCCTCGGGGCCGTGCGTTTGCTCGAACTCGTGGACGCAGCCGGCGATGCGCGAATACTCGCGGGTGGTCTCATCGTGGCAGTAATGGCCTTTGACCTCGCCTCGCCGCTTGCTCACCGCCTCCCCGGCCGGGGTGCCGATCAGCTTCAGCGTCGGGCGCGTGTCCAGATCGATCGTCACCGTGGTGTGCGAGAAATACGGCATCAGCTTGCCGCGCTGGAACCCGCGCCCGTTGCTGGCGGTGCGAACGTATTTTGTCAGGCTGGGCCGGTTCATCACCAGCAGGATGGCGATGATATTGCGCAGTTCGCCGACGCTGCCGCGAATGGCGTCGACCATCGCGCCATCCTCGTTCCATTTGTCATGGCTGGGGTGCAGCGGATTGCTGGGCAGGTAGCTGATCGAGTTGCGCCCCGACACCTCGGCGCGCTGTTCGGCTGTCAGGTCCATGAACGTCGAGCCGAACATGAACATTTCGATCGCGTCGAAATCCTCGCCGTTCAGCCTGATGGGGCCGAGGGCGCCAGCGCGGCGCTTAAAATCCTCGCAGTCGATGCCGGTCCACTCGCTGTGCAGATGATACTGGATCGGCAGGATTTTCGGCGCATCATCGGGATTGGCGACGGTGCCGCCGCAGATGATGTTCACCCGCTCATGGTCGATCAGGTAGCCGATCGTGTGGTCGGACGATTCCACGTCGCCCCATTCGCCCCGTATGTCGTAAATCTCGGGATCACGCGCGCGCATGTAGCTGAACATGACGTGCGCCGGGAACTCGATCCAGCACACGTCATAGGGCGCGCGGGCAAACCGGCACTCGCGCACCAGCAGGTCGGGGATCGTGGTGATGATCTCGGCGATCCGGGTGATGGCTTCCTCGGTCAGCACGAAGCGGTGCGCTTTGCGCACGCCGGCCTTTAGCTGGTCGATCGTCTTGGGGTGGACGGCGCGTTCCCAATCGGCGAAGCGCCGCGCGATGAAGCGGTCGGCGAGCGTCGGACGGCGGCGCTCCGGCTCGCCGTCCTCGTTCAGCCGCTCGCGGGTGGGGCGCCTCATGACCAGCGCTCCGCTGCGTCGGTGATGCGGGCCGCCTTCATGACCCGCTTCAGGTGGAACTGCGCCGCCTTGGCCATCGCCGCCTCGGCATCCTCGCGCGTCGCGAAGGTGTTGGCGCGGGTCGGATCGCTGGTCCAGATGGTGCCGCGCAGCCATCCGGCGATCTTGCCGTTCATCGGCGGCAGGTAAACTTGAAACGTCATCTGATTAACTCCGGTGTGTGTGCAAAGCATTCATACGCAATCTGCCATGAGCACGTCAAGTGCTAATCGTCGCGGCAGGCGCGTAGCACCAGATCGTCGGGATCGACGCCATGGGCGATCGCCATCGCGCGATAGTTCGGGTGCAGCGGCACGTCGCTGGTCACCGCATCGGGATCGAGCACGCCACGGTGTATCGCCAGCCGCGCGCCGAGATTGTGCACGGCGCCGCGCAGCACGAAGCCGGCGCAGCCGAACTCGCCGCCCTCGGGTGACTTGTGGCAGGCGAACTGCCCGAGGCTCATGTCGTAGGCGGTGTGCGCCAGCGCGGCGAACCGCTCGGGCGGGAACTGCCCCGGCGCCACGTCGAGGCGCCACGGGCATTCCGCGCAGGGCCGGGTCTGATAGGTCTTCACGCCACCTCCCCCCATGGCAGGTGCCACTTGTCGGCGCAGATCGGCCCGTAGCCGACCGCGATAGAGCGCTTGTCGGTCAGCGCCTTGGCGCAGAAGCAGCAGCTTCCGACCAGCTTGCCATAAGCCGCCGCGACCGCCGCCGGGTCGGCCGCAAACGCGGTCAGCAGGGCGGTCAGCGCGGTCGCTGTGGCGGCCTCGACCTTGGGGCTGATCTGAAGGCTGCCATCGGTGCCGACCCGGCCATAGAAGGTCGAGGACCCGAACGGGCGGCCATCGGTCAGGTTGATCGACCCCGGCTGGCGGGCGTTGGCGCCTGCGACGCTCATCACGACCGGGCGGCCGTCGTCCAGTTGCAGGCGGACCTTGGGGAACTTCAGGTGCTCGCGGGCGGCATCGAAAATCGCGACCATCGCACCGAAATCGAGCGTCGCGGCCGGGGTGGCGGGAGCGGCGGGCGCCTTCGCGGCGGTGGCCAGCTTGCGGACCCAATACCACTGCTTGTCGCTCAGACCGCCCTTGTTCGCCTGAGTCAGCAGGCTGCCGGCGAAGCTCTGATCACGCGGGGAGAGGGTGGGGAGGACGATGGTTAGCTGGTCGAGGGCTTCGCTGTAGGTCATCTGATTGACTCCGGTGTGTGTGCAAGGCGTTTGTATCCAATCTGCCATCACAGTGCAAGCGGAAAAACGCGCGGCGGTGGAAATATTTGCGGGGGAATTTTTCATGGCTGCATGGCCAGCCGACGCGGTCGAGCGGCGCGACACCGAAACTCTGCTGGCCTATGCGCGGAACGCGCGCACCCATTCGCCGCACCAGATCGATCAGATCGCCGCCTCGATCCGTGAATGGGGCTGGACGATGCCGGTGCTGGTCGATGAGGACTCGATGCTGATCGCCGGCCACGGCCGCGTGCTGGCGGCGCGCAAGCTGAAGCTGCCGCAGATACCCGTGATGGTCGCGCGCGGCTGGACCGACGCACAAAAGGCCGCCTACGTGATCGCCGACAACAAGCTGACCCTGAATGCCGGCTGGGACGACGACCTGCTGAAAATCGAACTCGGCTCGCTGCACAGCGAGGGCTTCGACCTCGCGCTGACCGGGTTTTCCAAGCTGGAAATTGGCTCGCTCCTGGCGGACAGAACCGAGGGGCTGACCGACCCTGACGACGTGCCGCCCGCGCCGCCTGTGCCGCGCGCACAGGCCGGCGACGTCTGGACGCTGGGCCGTCATACCCTCTACTGCGCCGACTGCCTGGACGTGCTTCCTGACCTCCCCAGAATGGCCGCCGTGGTCACCGACCCGCCTTACGGCATCGGCTTCAGCTACGACCAGCACGACGACAGCGACTATGGCGCCGAGGGGTATGGCGGCTGGATTTGGCGGGTGATCGAACGCGCCGAGGCGCTGTGCCCACCGGGCGCGCCGATCTTCGTCTGGCAGTCACCGCGCAACGTCCGGCGATTCGCCGAATGGTTCCCGCGCGACTGGCAGCTATTCTGCGGCGCGCGGAACTTCGTCAACATGACGCCCGGCGCGGTGATGTATCACGCCTACGACGCCGTGCTGGTCTGGTGGAAACCCGGCGGCACGCCATGGACCGCGCGCACCAACAATCGCGACTGGCACATGGCGGACACCGCGTCGCAGGTCGCCAAGCCCGACAATATCCAGCGCCGGCATCCCTGCCCGCGCCCCGCCGATCAGGTGCAGCACATCATCGAGCAATGGGTCCCCGAGGGCGGCATGATCCTCGAACCGTTCAGCGGCAGCGGCACCACCATCATCGCCGCCGAGATCACCGGCCGGTCATGCACCGCGATCGAGATCAGCCCGAGCTACTGCGACATCGCGATCACCCGCTGGGAACAATTCACCGGACAAGAGGCGGTGCGCGATGAAACCTGAACCCAGCATTTCCAGCGCCGCCGGCCAAGCCGTCAACAACCGCATGAAGCGCACCGCCAGCGATCAGTATGGCCGCATCCCCGAGTTCCGGCCGACACAGGAACAGCGCCAGCTTGTCATGGTGCTCGCCGCCAACGGCGTGCTGAAGCCGGTCATCGCGACGATCCTCGGCATCAACCTGAAAACGCTCGACCGCCATCTGAGGAACGAACTGCGCGAGGGCTGGGCACAGATCACCGCGCGGATCGGCGCCTCGCTGGTCAAGGAAGCGCTCGCCGGCAACGTCGCGGCTGCGCGGTTCTGGCTCAGTGTGCACGGCGGCTGGCGGGTGCCGAAGGATGCTTATCAGCCCGACCACGACGAAACCGAACGCGAGGAAACCGTTGTCTTCTACATCCCGACCAACGGCCGCGACAAACCCGAGGAAGGCATCACGATCGACGGGCAGGCAGAAGACAACGACGACACCGATGCCGCCGCTTGACGGGGTCGGCGCGCGCCAGCGCCGCGTCATCGGGCCGCAGCCTGGACCGCAAGAAACCTTCCTGAACTGCGACGCCGATATCGCCATCTTTGGCGGCTCGGCCGGCTCGGGGAAATCCTACGCGCTGCTGCTCGAAGCGATGCGCTATCCGCAGCGGGTTCCGGGCTTTGACAGCGTCATGTTCCGCCGCAACACCACCGATCTGCGCCGCCCTGGCGGGCTGTGGTCTGAGTCGGAAAAGCTGTTCTATCACGCCAAGGGCATCCCGGTGAATCACCGGCTCGAATGGCGCTGGCCAGCCAAGGGCGTGGTGAAGCTGTCGCACCTTGAATACGACTCAACCGTGTTCGACTGGCACGGCTCGCAAATTGGTTGCATCTGTTTCGATGAACTGACCACGTTTACGAAAGCGCAGTTTTTCTATCTGCTGTCGCGCAATCGCACCGCGACCAACATCCGCCCCTACATCCGCGCCTCGTGCAATGCCGATGCTGGCTCATGGGTCGCCGACCTGATCGAATGGTGGATCGACCCGATCAGCGGCTACCCGGTCGAGGAACGCTCGGGCGTGGTGCGCTATTTCGTGCGCGGCGCCGACGATGCGCTGGTGTGGTTTGACAGCAAGCGCGAAGCGATGCGCGCCACCGGACAATCGGCGCACACGATCAAAAGCCTGACTTTCATCGCCGCCAAGCTGACCGACAATCCGGCGCTGATGAAGAACGACCCCGGCTATCTCGGCAACCTGATGATGCTGCCGGCGGTCGAGCGCGAGCGGCTGCTGAACGGCAACTGGAAAATCCGCCCGAGCGCGGGCCTGTATTTCAATCGCGGCTGGTGCCAAGTCGTGGATATCTGCCCGATGATCACCGACGTCGGGCGCGGCTGGGACCTCGCCGCGACGGTGGCAACCTCGCTGAACGATCCCGACTGGACCGCCTCGACCAAGATCGGCCGCACCATCAATGGCCAATACGTCGTGCTCGACTGCACCACGTTTCGCGGCACGCCTGCCGACGTCGAGCGACAGGTGCTCAACCTGTCGAGCCAAGACGGGCCGGGCGCCAAGATCGGCCTGCCGCAAGACCCCGGACAGGCGGGCAAGGCGCAGATCGCGGCCTTCGTCCGCATGCTCGCCGGCTACATGGTCGAGTGGTCGCCCGAGACCGGCGACAAGATCACCCGCTTCGCGCCGTTCAGCGCACAGGCCGAGGCCGGCAATGTGCTGGTGCTGCGCGGCACATGGAATGAGCGCTGGTTCCAGATGCTGGAAGGATTCCCCGAATTGCCCCACGACGATGACGTCGATGCCACCTCGCGCGCGTTCAATCTGGTCGCGGCCGGCGATGTGAGCATCTGGGCACGCATGGCCGGATGACCGCAGCATGAGCGGGCACGTCAACGGCTGGGATGACCCTGGCGGCAAGCCGCGCGTGCGCGTGGCCGCCGGCTCATCGAATGATCGCGTCGGCAATCTCACCACCGACAACATCAGCAATTTCGTCGCCCGTATCGGCCTCGGGCAGCAGAACCTGCTGTCCAATTCGACGCACACGTTCAACCCGATCACCCGACTCAATCAGCTTATGGAGTGGGCGTATCGGGGAAGCTGGATCGTCGGCGCCGCCGTCGATGTGGTGGCGGATGACATGACCCGCGCCGGGATCACGCTGAACAGCGACATGGACCCGGACGACGTCGAGAAAATCCACAACGAGATCAACGAAATCAGTCTGTGGCAGGGGCTGAACGAAACCGTCAAATGGTCGCGCCTGTATGGCGGCTGCCTGATGGTGTTCCTGATCGACGGGCAGGACATGCAGACGCCACTGGTGCCCGAGAGCATCGCCAAGGGCCAGTTGAAGGGCTTCCTGCCGCTCGACCGATGGATGATCCAGCCGAGCTACAACAAGCTGGTGCAGGACTACGGCCCCGACTACGGCCTGCCCGAGTTCTATCAGGTCGTGGCCAATGCGCCGTTCATGCCGAAGATGACGATCCATTACAGCCGCTGCATCCGCATGGACGGGGTGACGCTGCCGTTCCGCCAGAAGCTCGCCGAGAACGGCTGGGGGATGTCGGTCATCGAGCGGCTCTACGACCGCCTGCTGGCATTCGACAGCGGCACCATGGGCGCGTCCGAGCTTTTGTTCCGCGCCTATCTGCGCGTCTACAAGGTCGAGGGATTCAAGCAGTTGGTGTCCATGGCAGGGCAGCCAAACGTGCAGCCGAACGGCATGCCGTCGCCGCTGCAAGGGTTCTACCAGTCCATGGACATGATGCGGTGGCTGCAATCCAACAACGGCATGACGGTCATCGACTCAAAGGATGAGTTCGAGGCGCTGTCCTATTCGTTCGCGGGCGTATCCGACACCCTGCTGGTGCTCGGGCAGCAGATCAGCGGCGCGCTCGGTATCCCGCTGGTGCGGCTGTTCGGGCAGTCGCCCGCCGGTCTGAACAGCAGCGGCGAAAGCGATCTGCGGCAGTATTACGACATGATCCTGGCAACCCAGGAAGCGCGGCTGCGCCGTCCGCTGACCAAGCTGTTCGATATCCTGCATCGCTCGGCGCTGGGAGCCGAGCCGCCCGACACGTTCGGATTCAAATTTAATTCGCTGCGCCAGCTAGATGAAATGGAAAAGAGCGAACTGGCGCAGCGCGACGTGGCCACCGTGGCGCAGGCGGTCGAGGGCGGCATCATCTCGATCCAGATGGCGCTGAAGGAACTGAAGCAGTCGAGCATCCTGACCGGGCGGTTCACCAACATCACCGAGGAAGACATCGAGGATGCGGCCGAAGCGCCGCCCCCGTGGGAGCAGCCTGACCCAGAGGACATGGCGGCCATGGGCGGCGGCATGCCCGGTGCCCCTGGCATGCCCCCTGGCGGTCCAGGGGGCGCCCCCAAGCCCGGCGGTGCGCCCAAGCCTCCTGGCATGTCAGCGCCCGCGCCCAAGCCCACCGCAAGCCAGTTCGGCGGCAGCGAGGATGCGGCGCACTCGACCGCCTACTGGCGCCGCCGCGCGGCGTGACCTGTGGCGGCCCGCCCCAAGCCGGAAAGTCTCCGCGAGCGGTCTGAGCGGCAAAAGCGGGAGGCGCGCGAGAATAAGCGGGCCTCGGGGTTTCATCGGGGCCGGCGGGCCGAACTCGCCTACGGGCAGGCGCTGCGCCAGTTTGCCCAGCAGATCGCGCGGCTGATCGAGGCGTTCGCGCCCGAGGGCAAGACCGAGCAGATCACGCCGGACATGGCGGCGCAGATTAACGAAGCGCTGGCGCGCTACGCGCACGGCGTCGAGCCATGGGCCAAGGCGACCGCGTGGCGGATGATCAGCGAGACCAACCGCCGCGATAAGCTGGCCTGGGAGCACTACACGCGGGGCATGAGCGAAGCGCTGCGGCAAGAGGTGCGCGAGACGCCGATCGGCGAGCACGTCCAGACGCTGCTTGGCGAGCAAGTGCGACTGATCACCAGCATGCCGCGCGAGGCGGGCCAATGGGTCCATGAGCGCTCGCTGGCATCGATGGAGGCGGGCACCCGCTATCAGGAACGCACCGCGATCGAGAGCGGCTACGATCCCGAGACCGGCGTCTGGAAACGCGCCCCACCGGCGCGCACCGAACTGGTGGAAAAGCTGGCGCAGGCCAATCCAGAGGCGACCGAGAAATGGCTGCGCAACCGAGCGACGCTGATCGCGCGAACCGAAACCGCGCGGGCGCAATCGGTGCTGGTGCAGGCGCGCTCGAAGCATATTGGCGCCGAACTCTACTACTGGCAGACCGCCGAGGATTGGAAAGTGCGCGAGAGCCACGCGAGGCTGCAAAAGGCGCGCACACCCTACGGCCTCGGCATCTACAAATGGGATGAGCCGCCGCTATCCGATCCGCCCGATTATCATTCGCACCCCGGTCAGATTTTCAACTGCCGCTGCGTTGCGTTGCCGATCATACCGGAAACATAGGGGGCCGGATGAAGTTCTACACGGTCACCAAGCTCGGCAAGCACACCAGCATGACGCCGGAAGGCTACCTGCTGGCGGAAGCGGTGCCGGTGGCGCGGTGCGGCGAGCAAGTCTATCACCAGTCCGAGCTACCGCTGGAACCGAACGGCGACGGCTTCGTGGTGGTGTCGCGCGATCCCGATGAGGTGTTCCGCGACGAAAGCATCCGCTCATTTCAGGCGAAACCGATCGTCAATGACCACCCTGTCGAGGAAGTCGGACCGGGCAACTGGAACAATCTGGCGATCGGCGTGATGACCAATCCGCGCCGTGGCACTGGCGCTGACGATGACGTGCTGCTGGCCGACCTGCTGTTCACCACGCCGGTCGGCATTCAACTGGTCAAGCAGGGCAAGCGCGCGGTCTCGGTCGGCTACGACGCGCACTACGATCAGACCGCGCCCGGCAGAGGCCGGCAGAAGAACATCGTTTGCAACCATCTGGCGCTGGTCGACGTGGCACGCTGTGGCGTGCGCTGCACGATCATGGATGGGCACGCGATCTACGATGACGACTGGAACGAGGCAGATCACCCCCGTGGGCAGCCTGGGAATGCCGGACAGTTCGCCAAGGGCGCTGGGGGCGGTGGTGGCTCGATCAGCAGCGGACTGCCCTACAGCGGCGGCAGCGGCGCGCACCCGGCCGAGAACCCGAAGACGTCGGCATCATTCAGCAAGAGCAACCCACCGCCCGACGAACTGAACGGCATCAAGTTTCAATCCTACAGCGCGCCGACGACCAATAAGGCGTGGGAGATCGCAGCAAAGAACGGCGAGGCGTTCGATGAGCCGCCGCTGCCCACGACCAACAAGACGCAGGGCGCGGGCGTGATCATTCAAGAGCCGGACGGGCGCGTCTGGATCGTGCATCCGACCAATGAATACGGCGGCTACAAGGCGACGTTCCCCAAGGGCACGGTCGAGCCTGGGATGTCGCACAGGGCGACGGCGATCAAGGAAGCCTACGAGGAAAGCGGGCTGCGCGTGACGCTCACCGGCTTCGCGGGCGACGTGGAACGCACCACCTCGACCGCGCGCTACTATTTCGCACGGCGGCTGACCGGCACGCCGGCTGACCATGGCTGGGAAAGCGAAAAGGTCACGCTCGCGCCGGTATCCGAACTGAAGGATCACCTGAACCACAAGATCGACCACAAGATGGTCGATGACTTTCTGGCCAAGGCGGAAGCGTCCGCGCCGGCAGAGGCAAAGCCGGCCGCGATCCCGCAGCCGCACGCGATGTCGCCGATCCAGAAGGAAATGCACCTGATCGCGATGACTGAAGGTCTGAGTCCAGCGGACAAGATCGCCGGCATCGAGAACATCGCCGCCAAGTATCAGATGACGGCCAGCAATCCGTCAGCGCCCTATCAGACGAAGCTGGTCGAGGCGCTGAAGCAGCAGGGCGCGTCAGCAGAGTCCACATCGACCAAGCCGCTATCGGTTGCGACGATGAAGAAGGTTGGCCAGCAACTCGGCAGCAATCCGGGCGGCCAATATGAGGATGCGAGCGGCAAGAAATACTACGTCAAGGCATCCAAGTCGGACTCGCACGCGAAGAACGAGCTACTGGCGGCGCGGCTGTATGAGGCGGCCGGCGCGCCGGTGCTGAACGCGCAGCCGATCGACCTGGGCGGCGGCAAGCTCGGCACCGCGACTGAGTGGAAGAAAGTCGACCTGATCGACCACAACAGCCCCGAACAGCGCAAGGCGGCGCAGGCGAACTTCGCGACCCACGCATGGCTGGCGAACTGGGACGCGGCCGGTCTGAGTTTCGACAACCAGGGCATGGTCGATGGCAAGATGACGACGCTCGATCCTGGCGGCTCACTGATCTATCGCGCGCAGGCACGCCGAAGGGCGACCTGTTCGGCGACAAGGTGACCGAATGGGACACGCTGCGCGATCAGAAGAACGCGCAGGCGCACAAGCTGTTCGGCTCGATGACGTCAGCCGATCTGCGCAAGTCGGCGCTGAACGTCGCCAAGATATCCGACGCCAAAATCCGCGCCATGGTGAGCGAACACGGGCCGGGCAGCGAACAGGAGAAAGCCGCG
>Ga0247685_1000021_pt1 | contig 14717 bp, 32 predicted proteins | sample CNK26_metaG_FD_189931 | JGI IMG/M metagenome (GOLD analysis project Ga0247685, IMG submission 189931) | Soil microbial communities from Purdue University Martell Research Forest, Indiana, United States - CNK26 | ecosystem: Environmental > Terrestrial > Soil > Temperate forest > Bulk soil...
TCATTCTAGGTTGCCTAATCGCGGCCGCGATCCTAGCAACCATCTTTGTGGTCGTTGGCGGATTTTGCCTCACGGTATGCGCCGGCCTGAACGCGCTCGCAGAGGGTTTGTCTCTACTCGTGCCGGCCAAGCCGGCCGCGCCTCGACCCGCATATAAGCCGGCCGGCCTGTACTGGGATAAGCGAACCCGCACGCTGTACGTTGGCAAGCCAGTGAAGACGCCGCGCCTCGACCTTAGTACCACGCGCGAGCGTATCCTGCGCGCGCCAACAATGGCCTACAAACTTTTAACCCCACAGTGGACAGACAAGTCACGGTAGGGGAAGGAGAAGCAACAATGGACGGAGTACACATTATCAAAGGCGCTGCGCACGGCCCAGACGGCAAATGGGATGCCGTGCAAGCCATCCAGCACGAGCCGTTTATTTATATCCAGTGGAATGGCTCGCGCTGGCTTGGTCAAGAGGAAGGCGAGATAACCGAACTGTTGGAAGTGCTCGCCAACCACAAGCTGGGAGACTTCCATTACATTTCCGAGAATCCTTGCCACGGTGTCGAGAACCCGGATTGGTGCATGGGATCTGGGAAGCCTCACTACATCGACGGCCCACGCATGTACGCGGTTGACGGAGTGTTCCGGTTTTGTGGGAACTTCGAAACCGTGTCCCATGCGTTTGGCATCGACACCAACCACAAACCGACCATTGACGCGCTGGCGGCCGCGTTCGCGCGGAATCGCGAACTGTTTGGGGGTGTCCCGTGCTTGTAGACCGCCCAACATTCGACGCGCGCGACGCGGAACTACTCGCGATCCGAGAGCGGGAGTTTAATCAGGTAACTGGACCGCGCGTGGGCGACTACCTGCGCACCCCGGCAGGGTTTCTCCGATTTACCCACGACTGGGGAGAGGATATTCAGACCACGGTGCGGCCGTCACACCCGTGCAATGGCGACGCCTCGTTTTATCTCAGTGGCGACGGGTACGTTTCGTTTAGTGGCTCACTCGACCGCGCCATACCTAAGACGCGACTGCGCGACACCGGAGAAACCCAGGAAGGCGCTTTTTGGTTTTTCCATCACAACTGCCCAGGCGCCGGCCAAGGGGTTTATTTTCGCATCCCGTGCCGTGTGTTCGAACTTGTGGCCGACGACGACGAACTGTCAGCGAATGACCGCAAGGTATTGCGCCATGCCGGCGAGGAAGGAGGCGCCGCGTGAGATTCCTCGTTACCAGTTACGACGACGACCAGCAGCAATGGTTTTACGACACGGTCGAAGCCAAGACGGCCGACGCGGCCGAAACCTATGTATGCGCCGCGCGGCCGTATGTGCTGGACTCCGACGCGCTACCCATCGAAGCAGTGGAGAAACTCGCGCAAACCATGCGCGCCAACCTCACTAAATCCACGTCCGAATGCGACGTTTGGGATGCATCCGACCCGCTCACGGAGTGCCAGGACTGCGAAACGCGCACACCGGAAAGTAAACTGAACCCGGTTAAAGACCTACACCAGCGAGTAGAACCCGGCGAGCCAATGCCGGCCGGCGAATGTCCAGAATGTGGCGCGCTGTGCCAGGAAATCGAGGCGCAATCGTGAAAACGCACGAGATAGTACACACCGAAACAGGTATCCGCGCCGGCCGATTCGACAGTCAGGAAAAGGCCGAGCAGTGGCTTGAGCAGTTAGGAGTTACCCCCGAATATAAGGAACGTTGTTACCGCATCCAGGAAATTCAACCGCGCTGCACAGACGAGTTATGCTCGCATCGTGAGTGCGTCACGGTCCGCAGAGACGCGCGCCGAGCCAAGGCCCGACTAGATACGGCCGCGCCTGAATTGTTGGAAGCAGCAGAAGCCTTGTACGCAGCCGTCCAGGAAATATCCGGCCAATGGACGGAAACCCTCGACAACCGCATGCAGCAAATGGAGCAAGCCATAAAACGCGCGCGAGGCTTGCGCCGACAGGCGGTGCAATCGTGAAATCGTTTCGCGTGGAATGGTCGATTGACGTTGACGCGGAAACGGTGCGCGACGCCGCACTGTTGGCGTGGTGCATCCAGCACGACCCGTTTTCTACGGCCGAATGCTTCACCGTTAGAGACGGAGAAACCCTGAACCACATCGCAGATGTAGACCTAGGACTACATCGGAAAGACGGTGCCTCGTGAACGCCAAGCAATTACGTGTCGCGTTGGATTTTTACCCAGACAACGCGGAAATACTCATCAACGCCATGCTGCACGACTTCAAAGCGGCAAACGTGCTTGTGCCGCTCGACCCGGCGTTAACTTACGACGAAAAAAACGGGTATCTCTACATCGACGCAGCCGACCAATCGGCCTTTTGCGCGTGCGGAGGAAGTCTCGCCGTACCTGATCCCCACGTAGAAGGCGGATTGGGACCGTGTCCCGATTGCGTCCAGGTGTATCCCCACAAGGTTGAGGCGGAATCCTGCGTGTATTGCGGGATGTTCGCGCCGGACGGCCCGTGCCCGTCACTCGAACATCCGGCGAGAAAGCCGCAGGTGCAATCGTGATTAGCTACGACATCAGCGAAACGCGCCGCGACTACGTACTCGTGGTCGGACCACAAGGCACAAGGGAAATACCTTACGAATGGGGTTTCGCGGGAGCAGCCGGCGCATGGTTTCGATTGCAGCCGGCCGCAGATATGCCCGAGTCTTACGTGGCCGAAGCGAAGCAGTGTCTTCGACGCAACCGCGACGTTGTCAGCCTAAGTGTCAGGGTGCAACCGTGACCCGCGAACAGATATACGCGCAGAATGCCGAGCGAACTTTGCGCGCGAAAGCTGGACCGCTCAACTGCCGGCATTGTAAGAAACGCATTGTGCTGTACCCGCAAGGCGAAGTAGTGGAAACCGATGCTGGCGGCCGCGAGTATATCCACATTTGGGTACACGATCATCGTCTCGACTACAACTGCAACGGCATTTTCTGCGGACGCGACGCGGAAACCGAGGCGGAACCTCTGGACGTGATCCAGTGATCCGCGCGTGGATTGGTCACATTTTCATCGAAGAGAACGACGACGGTACGTTTTTTATCGAAGACTCCGCCGGCAATGTATTCGCCGCTGGATTCGCGACCCGCAAGGCGGCCGATGCTTTTCTGGCCGAGCATAGCAAAAAAGGAGAGAAAAACATGGAATACCGAACCTGCACTCTATGTAAGCAACAGGTTTCCACTTCCGACCTGTTGAAGTACAGTGTGCGCCACTACGCGCACTTGCGATGCTTGCGTAAGGCGCACAAAGACGAGGCGCTAAAGCAGATTCTATTTTCTCAAATCCCAGTGTGGCGCCTGAAACAAATTCCGTACTTCGAAGCCAAGGAACTTGGCTTGCTCCCGATGCTCCGCGCGCTGTTAGGCCACGAGTTAGAAGCCGGCCAATGATATTTAGCCGACGCCACGGACCACGAAGCCGGCCGCGTCAAAGCGATCTGCTCTTTACCGCGTGTATCGTGCTGTTTGTGTTTGCCGTGCTGGCAATCCTTGCGGCAATGGATAACAACTGGATACCTACAGACTGGTGGAAACCATGAAAACTTTTGCGGCCGCTGTCTTTTCCGGATGCTTGCTTGTGGAACTGCTGTTGCTCGTGGTGATTGTGGGGAGCCTATGAACGTAGACCCGAAACTTTTTGTGCGCGCGGCCGAGCAGACTATCAACAAGACGCCAACAAGCGAAGGCCGCGACTTCGCCCGGCAAATGGTTCAGTTCCCGTTGTATATCCAAATGGTGAACCTCTACACCGACATTGCGCTCGGGTACGGCAACCGCGTGCGAAGTGAAACGGACGCAGATACTCCCGTAGTCCTGCGCGCTGACCACATCATGGGTTTGTCGGGGATGGCTTTCTGTCAGGGGTTAATGCTGGGAATCGAATATGGACGAATCGAAGCCGAAGAAAAAGCTAAAAACCAACGCAATGCAACGCAGCCTTAATAAGTTGCGCCGCGAAGGTTGGACCGTGTGCGTGGTGGAGCGGAAGATCCCGCGACCCGGCCGGCCGTTCCCTACCAGCAGGGATGCGTTTGGGTTTGGCGACATTCTCGCCTGCCGGCTGGAACCGAAGTTGATTGCTCTAGTGCAGACCTCGACGGCCGCGCGCTGGAACGATCACAAACGCAAGATTCTGGGTCCGATCCATGACGGAGAGTTCGCGACGGACGAGGAACGCCAGGCAGCCGAGCGAATCATAGCCGACGCGATCACGTGGGCGAATGCCGGCGGAGTCATTCTCTTGCACGGCTGGAGCTATCGACTCCCGCATGGTCTCAAGTTTGAGGAAAAGCGGTGGGTATGTCGCGAAGAAAGGTTGTACCCGTGAAAGTCAAGGCGCCGTTTGCAGTGGAAACCAACGGCCGACGCAGTAACCGCCAAATGAAGGCGCTACTTGCGGCCGGGTACACCGTGCGCGAACTGCACATGCATACCGTCATCCTCAGGCGCAAACGTCATTTCCGCTTTTGGTGGCTCTACTCGTATGTAGGCGGAGAAAACAACCGCATGCTGTCTGCGAAAGAGCTTGCCCTATGAACCTAACCGACATTGTGACCCCCGACGAATTGCGGGAGTTTCTCGACAAGGCCATGCTGCGCGATCCCGGAGACGCCGAGAACCAAATCAAATGGATGGAACGCGCCAACCGGCTGGAGCCATTGCTCAAAATCTTTGCTTCGACCCTGCCGAATGACGAAGACCGTTTGCAAAAGTGGCATTTGCTCGCGGTAGTTGTGGCGCTGGACGAAATCCTAGAGTTCGCAACCCAGAAAGGCAGAGTGCAATGAGCAGCGACGAAATCACGAAGACCGTACAAGTGGAGTTACTCCCATCGACTGAGCTACCCGGACTAGCCGAAACGCTGGCCGAACTCAATATGGAAGTGAAGCAACTGCCCATTCTCATGCAACGCGCGCGGGAGTGGAACATCCGCACCAAGCAGGATTATCTCGACGCGGCGCCAGACCTGAAACGCATACGCGAAATTGGCAAGAGTGGGGAAACCCTCATCCGCCCGTTTCTAAACAAGGTCAATGTGGTGCGCCAATTCCTACTAGACGCGATCAACACGCAGGAAGCAGCCGCCAAGCCGGCAGCCGATTTACTGGCCGGCAAGATGGCCGACTTCGACCGCGCGGAACGCCTCGCCGCGAAGCAGGAGCAGGACCGCATCAACGCGGAGAATCAACGCAAGGCCAAGGAAGCCGCCGACCTGCAACGCAAGGCCGATGAACAAGCAGCGGCGGAACGCAAAGAGGCGCGCGTCAAAGAGATTCGCCAACTGCTCAAGAAAGGCCAGATCGGCAAACGCGAAGCCGCCCGGATGCTGAAAGAGGCAGGCGCTAACGAAGAGGCCGAGAAAGCAATGGCAGCCGCCCAGGCCGACGAACTGGAGAAGAACCCGCCCAAGGTAGTAGTCCAGGCCAATCGCACGCCAGTGGCCGGCTTGCGTTCGCGCGTGGGGTACTCCTACACCATCGTGGACATTGAAAAGATACCGCGCGCCTTGCTGTATCCCTTCCGCGGACAGGATGGCCAATGGAAACCCGACGACTTCCCGCGCCTGAGCAAAATGGTGCGCGAAACCAAGAGCGTAAAAGCAGCCGAGGCCGAGGCTTGCGGCGGCATCGTGGTAACGGAAGACCAGAAAATATAGAGTTCCCAGGCCCAAAACCAAAAAGGAGACGACCCCATGAAAGAGAAAGCCAAAGCAGTGCTGTTTGCCGTGCTGGTAATGACTCTCATCGTAGGGATTGAACTGGCCGCGAATCGCGTTGTACACGGCCGGCTGGTGTTCGATCCGCAACAGTCTGGGATGTCAGGGTACGAAGGCGGAGGCGCCGGCGGCGGAGGCGATCACATCCGCTTCGACCAAAGCATGCCGTCATGGTGGCGAGAACTGTACGACTGGCTGTATGGCAAGCCGTACATGGGTCCGCTTGGCGGCGGAGGCGGAGGCGGATTCTAGGTTTGTCCCACGGATGCTCTCGACCGACCGGAGCATCCCTTAGACCAACCCATGAAACACCGGCGACGACTCACGGAACGCGAGAAGCAGCAGATTATCGACGAGAACGTTGCAGCGAATGACCGCATGGCTTCGCTGTTTGGTCTCACGGAGGAAGATATGCCGCTACCTATCGACATGTTGCCAGTCAAAAGCAAGATGATTCACAGCGTAGGGTACGACTCGACGCGCGAGGTTTTGCGTATCACGTTCAACAAGAAGGATGGCACACCCGGCAACACTTACGACTACAAGAACGTAGGCGGCGTCTGCTACCTCGACCTGTGCAAAGCCGAATCTATCGGCAAGTTTTTCCTGCAATTTATCAAGCCAATCTATGGATGCGAAAGGTTGCCAGATGAAACCGAAGCCCAAGAAGCAACTACCCAAGCCCAGGCGGACGCGGAAGCGACGGGCAGCGATCCGACCGAAAAAGCCTAACCTCGCGATCGTACCGGCCGCGCCGGCGCCAGCAGTGGTGCGCTGGCAAGGCCGGGAAATGTCGCGCGAGAAGGTAGACCTACTCAAGCGTACAGTGGCTAAAGACGCCGACGACGACCAGCTTGCGTTGTTCCTACACACTTGCAACCGCCACGGACTTGACCCGTTCGCGAAGCAAGTCTACGCAATCTTCTACAACAACGACAAAAGCAAAAGAGGCGAAGGCCCGAAGGATATGGCCATCGTTACCGGCATCGACGGCTATCGCAAGATGGCCGCGCGCGATCATCGCGACTTCGCAGGCACATCGTCAGCAGCATTCGAATGGTTCGATCCGCCAAGATTCACGCCCGAGCCGCTCAAGCGCCGTATTCCGGAGTCGGCAACCGTGCGCGTGTACCGCAAAGGCGGCCCGGTCGAAGGGATACCCGTCACGGTTTACTGGGAAGAGTACGCCCCGAAAGACCTGAGCGACTATCGCGCGGACTTTTGGCGACGTATGCCCAAGAACATGCTGGAGAAATGCGCCGAAGCCAAGGCGCTACGCAAGGAGTTCCCAGGACTGGGAGACGTTTACATACCTGAAGAACTGGCGCAACGCAACGAAACCCAAACCGATGGCGGCCGCGAAATCACAGACGAGAAGGGTTTCAACGTGCACGGCCAGCCAATGACGTTCGAGGCGAAGCAGGAGTTTCAGCGCACGCAAGCCAAGCAAATAGCGGAAAAGAAAACCACGGAGCTACGCCAGAAGGTTGAGGATGCCAAGCCGGCAGCCGCCAAGCCGGTAACGCGCCGCGTGGAACTCGACAAGTCAGATCCCGCAGACCCGATCATACGCGGAGACCTCGCGGAGATTCTCGCCTTGCTGCAAGACAAATGCCCTTCGATGGAATGGCGAGGCGACTGGTGGCACATCGCTCCGGAAGACCTGGACACCGTGCTAACGATCATCGACCTGTGCAACGAACGCATTCCCCAGCCGGCCGAGAGGTTTAAGGTTGTCACCGTGCAGCCGCCGGCGGCGACGAAGCAGCCGCCGAAAAAGAAGAGAGGCGCCGGCGAACCCGCCGAGCGTACTCTCGTGGCCGGCGTGCTTATTCGCTGCGATGCCGCAATGGTACGGGAAGGCACGACTCCCACCCGGCAAGTCAAAATCAACGCTTCCTTCTACCCTTGCTACCGCAACACGTTGTTTCCGTTCCTCGACAAAGCTACCGGCAAGAACGTGGAAGTGTGGACCGACAAACGGCACCAGATCATAGGTCTCAAGAAAGTAGCCGCAATCGAGTTCGACGAAGACGGAGTAACGCCATTCGCGCCGCTCAACCGCGAACCGGGGAGTTTGCCATTTGACCGATGAAGACCGGCAAGTAGCGTTTGCGAAGACTGCGCGCGACGCATGGGAGTCTCTATGCCGCGCAGCCGTCAATGCCGGCGACGTGGAGCGACTCATTGCCGGCGTGGCCAAGTGGACTCGCGCGAATCCCAAAGGCGTTAAAGCCAAGGTCTCAGCGATCCGCGCCGCTGTCCTACAGGGTAAGACCCTCGACGAAGTCATAGAAATGGGGCAGAGCGAATGCCTCTCGCTCATGGCCAGAACCCGGAAGGCCGCGCGCGCCGGCGATCCCGACCGCACACTATCCTTCCGAGTTCCGCGCAGCCTTGCGGACGCATGGCAGAACCCTATCGCGTCACCCGACCAGGCCGAGCCAATCATTACCCGCCTGCACCGCGTGTGCGGACTGGAAACCAGCGAAGACTTGCTCGACTTTCTCAAGTCAATGCTCGACGACCTGAGCGACGAAGAGCTACAGCAGCGCGCGGGAGTGATCCCACCGGAGAAGGACAGGTACTACCGATGATTGTGTGGGTTAAAGTACGGCCGCCGCACGAGTGGAATTGCCCCGTGCTTATGCCCGAGCTAGGAAGAAACCCCGCGCCGCTTACCGGGCTGTCCGTGCAGATTAACAGCAACATCACACGCCAGTTTGGACCGTGCCGCGCGTTTGGGCTGACCCCTGAAAGTCACCGGGAATGGTGCCGGCGACTCGGCGCCGACGACGACGAATACGCCGAGCACATCCGGCGCGCGCCCCATCCGCACTACGTGTGCGAGCACCAAATCGAGATAGGAGACTAGCCGTGGCCAAAAAACCAAAACGCGGCCGTAGTGGTCGCAAGTACGCTCGCACTGCAAACAACTGGAAGGCCGCAAGAGACGAAGCGTTTCAGCGCGCCGGCGACACTTGCGAAATCACCGGCGACGACCTGGTTGTTGTGAAGCATGGCGAAGATTGCACGGACGGCCAGTGCGACGCATTCGACGAAGGCTACTGCGTGAAACAGTGGCGCCGCGCGGTCGATCACCTGATACCCGAACGATGGGTACGCCGCTTCTGTAAAGGCTGCAACCCGCACGTGCGGGAGAATCTGTACTGTGTCTCGAGTTCGCTGCACGCCAAGAAGACCGCGATTGAGTACCTGTTGTTTCGCGGCGACAAGATCGGCTATCTGCGCGAACTGAATCGCCTCGGCTGGAGCGTGGAGTATTACCAGGCCGCCGTTGGCGCGATCCTCGACTCCGAGCAGTTGCCTGCTGTTGCTGCAAATGGAAAGGGGGGTAAGGATAGGGGGAAAGGGGAGGGATCATAAGGGAGGGGATAGGGGGGAAGGGAAGGGGGGAGAACTGTGGAAATCGTGCGTTCTGTGGAAAACTCCGAAAAACAGGCAGAAAGCCTTGATAAAGTGGGCATAGATTTGCACAGGGAAATCCACAACATCCAAGTCAAATACGTACCCGAATGCCTCGCCAACCCGTGGGGTTTCCTCTGCTCTTGCGGCGCCGACTCCATGAACCAGACCGAGCACGAGGCGCAGGGGTCCGCGAAGTTTCACCTGGACTACGCGAAACTGTTTCCTAACGGCCCGATCCAGAAAGGACCGATTCCATGCGACCCAAAGACGAACTCGTAGTCCGCTTGCTTTTCTTCTTTCTCGGGAGTTTGTTTATCGCCATGTCCATTTGGTTCCGCTTCGACCCTTGACATATAACGCAGCCGGGTGCATAGTGCCTGCCTTCCCGTAACACCAACGAAAAAGGAGCGAAACGTGAAAAAGAGTAGGTCTAGCCATGACTTACCGGACCGGCGCAACGCCCCGAAACGCACCGGCAAGAAAATGCTTCCGCCCGAAGATCCCCACGACCAGCAGCAAGGATTGACAGACGGGAATAATCGTACCGGAGAAGGAAGCACCGAGGCTCCAGCGCAGATAGCCAAGGAAGCCGCCGGCAAGAAGAAAGGCAAGAAGCAAGGCGAACTGCTCAAAGTTCCTAAGCAGCCGACACCGCGGATTCAGAACGGCAAGATGTCCGTGCACTTTGTGGGGTTTCGCGCGCATCGCCTCAAGAACCGCACCAAAGTTGTCACCATGAAATTCTCGATGGAACTGGAAGAAGAGCACAAAGGACATCTACCCGAACCCATCGAAAAGGAATGGCAGCATTTCGAGAAAGGTAACGTCAAACTCACCCAGCCCGAAGGCGTAGGCGTGCAAAACGTGCGCCTGTCTATCTCTTCCGACGTTGGCGAACCGGACCTGGATGTCACCGCGAATCTGCCGAAGGCGGTAATCTCCCACGTGGTAGTGAAGGGCAAAGGCGCCACAACCGAAGTTACCCGGCTAGTCATCGAACTGCTCACGACGTACACTGCCGACGTTGACAAGTTCTGCCGTAATTGTTTCGACGAAACGGTGTGGTTGCAACTCGAAGACTCGCAAACGCACATCGGGCAGGAAGAAGAAGGAGAGGAATAGCTTGGACATCAATCCGATTTTCGATACGCACAAACTCAACATGGACGGCATCGACAAGGTTCAGGCGCTACGTGTGGCGTTCAGCAATCTGCTGGACACTATCAGCGCAATATACGGAACAACTCCCAGCCGGGAATCTGCTCTGGTAAAGACCCACCTGGAAACCGCGTGCATGTTCGCGGTCAAAGCCGTGGCCGTCAATCCCATCAACCAAGCCTAGCTATGGAACGCAGCCTCGAAAAGCAGGCCCTTGAAGAACTGGACGGAAAGACTTGCTATTGCGGCGCCGAGAAGAAGGCCGGGCAGTCTTTCTGCTCCAGGTGTTATTTCTCCCTGCCGAAAGAGACTCAGCGCGCGTTGTATCGGCACATCAGCGAAGGGTATGCCGGCATCTACGACGAAGCCAAAGATTGGTTGCGCATCAACACTGACCGCATCAAAGGCCATGCCTGAGCACTACACCAGGAACACCGAGCAGTGCACTGCGTACTGCCGAGTCTGTAAACGCGATACCCAGCACCGCGTGGACGACGGCCGGCGCGGTCCGTGTCTCGAGCATCAGCGCACAGGTCTCAGCAAGAAGCAGGAAGCCGCTCAAAAGAAACGCGCGAAAGAGCAGCAGAACCCGAAACTGTTTTGAAGATTGCCGACCTCAATATTCTCGGGAAAGTCACAGCCGCCTATGAGTTCCAGCGCGGCAAAGTCTATCTCGTGCTGGTGGACGGCAAAAAGTTCAAGTACCAGGCAGTGGCCAATTTGCTGGACGCGGTCGAGCAGGAAGGCATCGACTTCCGCGTGCATGTTGTGGGAACCCTACACCCGGAAGCAATCCAGATTCACGAAGCGAGTAATGACTGACTTGTAGTACACTCCGCTCCGAAAGGTCGGAGGTCAAATGCCTAAACAGCGGTCACTGCTCGTAATCTTGCTGGTTTTGCTCGCTCTTGCGTGGTTCTCCGGATGCACTCCGGAGCGGGATGCTGTGCGTGCTCTCGGCGCCAGCAAAGGGACCATCGAAGCCGAAATGGGGAAGCACGGAGAATGCAACCCCGCGAACGGAACCGTACCCGCTACGCAGATTTGCTCCTTGCTCGGAAAAGCGATTGCCTTTCAGCATACCGCCGTACTCGCGCTCGATGCGTATTGCTCTTCGACCGACTATCTCGCAAACCACGGGCAATGCCTGCCTCCAACTGACCCAGCCGCGAAGAAAGAGCTACAAACCAAACTCACGGTCGCAGTTCAAGACCTCGCGCCTATAATCAATAACCTCAAGTCAGTCGTCAATTCCACTAAAACAGTTTCCATCAAGACAGTCGGAGGAAAGTAAACGACCATGACCCTAGCCGCCGTCATCGCGCTGTTGCAGTGGAGTCTTCCTCTGGCCGAGGCCGCGCTTGCGGCCGCGACGAAATCGAAGGCGCCGCAGGAGTTCCTAGACGCTTTGCAAGGCGCCGTCAGTGGACTCCAGAAGGTTGCCGGCATTTCCGAGCCAACGCGCGCGCAAGTTCTCGCGCTGGACATCGACCCGGCCGCTTGGGGTCCAGCGCCGGCCAAGTCGTAGTAGTATCTTTAGCGCGGTAGGCTGGCCGGGGAGTTTCGTGCTTCCAACCGGATATGGAACACGTAATTTTCCCCGGCCGCCTTTTTATTTTCAGTTGAGGAATCCAAGAACTCGGGAACCATGAGCGGTAAGCAGGAACGCTAGTAACCCCATCGCGAACATCACATACCCTACCGCCTTAACGTCCGCATTGGTCTTCGCCGCGAAGTACATAAACAACCCCACCAAGCAAACCGCCAGTGACAAGAAAATGAACATGTCGCCTCCATTTTCCCGATTGCTCGGTTAGATGAGTTAACCGCTTAAAAGGTCGGCAACCCGTCCGGGAATCCCCAGTGTTCATGCTGTCAACAAAAATCTTTTTCGCCGGCAAGTGTCGCGTTTGCATCGACCGCTTCCGTTGTTAACGCCAAGGTAACGCAAATCAGAAAGTGCCATTTGATAAAATGGCTCCTGCAGGTGGGAGATCACCCCGCCGCACAGGAGCCGTTATGTCTAACAATCCGACCATCGGACCGAAACAAAGTACCACACTCAAGGATCTAGAATGCCTGCAAGGGAAGTTCGTTATCTTTAGTCGACGCGGTTGGTGGAAAATTGATTGCCTGAATTGCGATGCTAAGTGGAGTCTCCAAAAGAAAACAGCCCTGCACGTCGGCAACATGCTTCACTTGCTGAATCATCATGCTATGCACATGGAAACTGCCGAGCAAAAGAAAGAGCGCAGCGAAAGGGTACGCCGACTAAATCAAGAAGCCGTGAGAATCCTTTCGGGCATTCTTTGACACTTATGACAGCGCACACCCTTTTTGGTTGGTCGCCCTCTGGTGGTGATTGTTACCTGGTGCCCACACCCGAGTAGCAACGTCCATTGATGGCGATTGGTCGAGGCGCGGCGAACTTCCAGGACAGTCTTCCGCCGCGCCATACCTAACCTCCACTTACTTACTCGGGTGGAGCAATGTGCCAGTGGTCGGCGTTCACTACCGCCTTCGCGCGTTCCAGCAGATCCAGCGCCGGCCGCGGATCATTCTCGTGGCCAGGAGTTCGCGGTTGATGCGCGTCATTGATGATGGCTTTGGCTTCCTCAAGCGTTAGCGGCGCCTCGTCATCCGGCGCCGGCGCCTCTGCGCCCGGCTCGTGAATCGGTTGCGTTGCTTCTTCTTCCGGTGGTGCCTGCCATTTCTTCTTTTTCACTGGGTCCGCCTTTTTCCAGAGTTCCGCCTTTTTCACTTGCAGCAGCATCCGTCGTGCCGCCGGTGGTGCCGTCTGCGTCGATTAAGATACAGGGTAGCGTCGGTGGTTGGAAGCTGAGCAGCGTCCGGGGGAGGTTCACAATGCGAATGGAGTAGGGTCGGCTTTTCGCGTCGCTTTCGTCGTAGCCAGTTATTCGCTTTTGCCACGGTAGTTTCCGCCTTTCCTAGTATGCTGCGTAGGCTCTGGGGTACGGCTCTTTCGGGATACGCTTCTCAACGAAGGGGCAAAGTTCGTTCCATCCAGAACCCTTGCTCATGTCCATAACTAACACATCATTTGGACGGTTGCGAAAGTATTCTTTGACCTCCGCGTTGTGCCGGCGATACCGCTCGAGAAAAATCAACGGGTCGAACTGCTTCTGTCCGTAGGTCGCGCGGTGTATCACGTGCGCGGCCGGGTACTTGTCCCAGTCGGTGCGATGGGTATTGTGCTCGTAGCTCCAGTGATCCCGCGTGCTCTTGAGCCAATCGACCTCGTCGCGCACGGTAAGAATGAACTTCGATCCCGGATACCCGCGGTCGAGTTCCCGAAACAAAATGGCGATAGGCAAATCACACAGCGCGTAATGCTGCTCCAAGGTTGGAGACCTGCCGGCCGCGCGCATCTCTCTAAGAATGGCCACGGCCCAACGTCCATCCAGCCAGTGCGCGCTCTCAAATCCTAAAATTTTAAGCGCCGCGTCCAGCGAAGTGGTGGCAGTCTTCTGCATCCCAATTCCGAAAATGCGAGTCGGCAACGGATGCAAGTGGATCGGGTTGTAAAACTCGTAGTTGCGAAACACCGTTCCGCATCCGAAGTTTCCGAAGTTCGCTACGTTGCAATCGTTAGGGGTATAGAACTGCTCACTACTCGCGCTGCAGGACGCGGGTTTCGCCTGCGGGTACTCCTTGAACCGCAAGGCATCCTTGTGGTTGATGGCATCCAGGAACCGGCCGTCAATCTCCAAACCATCGAAGCCCAGGCGCTTTAACCTCACGGTCATATCTTTGTCGTCAGGCCCCCAGTCGGCGTACCGTTCATCGTATCCGCCGGCCAACAGAAACGCGGCGGAAGTCATGGCAATACGTCCGCTCACGCCGCGTTTCATCCGCCCTTGAATCATGCGCGCCCACAAAAAGATTTTCTGACTGTTGAACATTTGGCAGTCATACGCGGCATTCGCGAAAGTGTAGTGCACGTAGTTATCGAAACGCGGCCCGGTGAAGTTGTCGGCGTCCACGTTTACGATCACGTCGGCGCCTTCGCGCATGGCCAGCCGATGCGCCATGTTTTTGGCGTGAGCCATGCGAAACGGTCCGGGTTTCAGGTAGCTGTAAACCGTCAGCCGGCCGTCCTCAATCTCCCGCATGTGCTGTTTAAAAACGTACTCTAGTAGGTCGTCCTCGCTGTTGTAGTTCAGGAGAATGAATTTTGCGGAAGGGTTGTCAGCCAGGTTTCGCGGCAGAGTGCGCTTGATATGCTGGACTCTGCCCTTGCAGGTGGTGGCGAACGCGATGAGCATTGTCTAGTCGCCGCTGATTCTTTCTCCGGTCAACGCGCTGCGCGAACCCCACATACGGTCCAGCTTGGTGTTGATGCTGCTCAACTGCTCGCGGGTTTCTCTTCG
>Ga0247685_1000022_pt1 | contig 14563 bp, 27 predicted proteins | sample CNK26_metaG_FD_189931 | JGI IMG/M metagenome (GOLD analysis project Ga0247685, IMG submission 189931) | Soil microbial communities from Purdue University Martell Research Forest, Indiana, United States - CNK26 | ecosystem: Environmental > Terrestrial > Soil > Temperate forest > Bulk soil...
ATCGGCTTGTGTTTTCACGACCGTAGTGACGTGACGTAAGTGCAAATCAAACCCCGCTATATTTACTACTTCTGCGTAACTGATCGGATAACTCCTGTCCCACCATACGTGCTGACCGTTGACGATGATCCCGACGCGCCGTGGCGTTCCCTTCCGTCTGACATGTTCCATACAGTACACGCACCGGCAGTCGGTCGCGTGGTACTGCGCCATGTCATCCAGTATGACGTTCGGCAGTCCGGTTACGTCGGCGGCGGTAGCGTGCATCAACGCCTTTTCGTTAACGTGGGTCAGGTCCATGCCTGTCCCTCTCCCTCTCTTATTCGTCCGTGTCTGTTTGTCTGCCATACGCTCTTCTCACCCTATTCTTTTCCCTTTGCTTCTGTCTCTGTCTACTCTCTGCGTCCACCCGCCGACGTTTGCGCCTGCTCCACCGTCCTGTGCCTTCCCACATGCCACGCGTTACACCATTGGCACGAGTAAGCGTCAAATTGGACCTGGGTCTTGCCCTGCATGGCGACGGCGGCAGAGATGGCATGGTCCGCGTCTGGATAAATGCGCTTCCGTCCGCATTGTCGTGCCTGCGTGCCGTAGTCCATTTCATTCGCCGTCCTTCGCGACGACCTTAGCGAGTAGCGCGCCGAACGCTTTCACCCCGGCCAGTCCGACGATGACTAGGATTCCGTCACGTTCTCGCCCGCTATCACGTAGTTGCTGATGAAGGCGCTCGCAACTCCACGCTTTGACTTCGACTGACAAAGCAAACTCGGGTAAGAAGAAATCTAGGTTGCTATGGTCCTTCTTGTCTCTATCAGGCCGGGTATAGGTGATGTTGTAACGGTCCAACAGCGCCGCAAACGCAGCCTCTACCGGATCTGTCATACGTCTTCCTGCAATTTTCATTTCATCCGCCGTACAGGTCAGCCTCAACAAACTCCGTGATCGGGTCGTCGCTTTCTAGTGTCCAATAGGCAAGGACGCCAAGCACCGCACGGTCCACCGGAGATAGTTGTGCCAACGGGATCTCGTTCAGCCGTGCGTAGATCTTCTTGGCCTGTGCCGTGCGTTCGTCCAGTAGTGCGTCTGTCCATCGGCTCATGTCGTTTGTCCTTTCTGCGTTAGATGTCCAACTCCATCTGCTCTTGCCCCTGCTCCTCCCTACTCTCTATCCCTCTCAACTTCTCCGCCGTCCAGTCACTCACCGACCACCCCTCACCATTCCTCACCAACACCCCTAACAACGCCAGATCCTCCAACACCCTATCCGCCGTCGTCTTACTCACCTTCACCTCATTCGCGATCTGTCCCGCTCGCGCATGCCCCATCCCCTCAATCACGTTCTCTAATATCAGCCTCCGCGCGAGACTCATGCTATCCAGCGCCACTTTCTTCAGCGCCGTCCACCGTTCCTCCTCGGTATTCCCGATCACCTCCATCCCGAGATAGAGTTGGGTCAACTCCTGCGCCATCCTCGCGGCCAGCTCTGGCGTCGCCACATCCACCACCTCATGCGTGTACCCGTCCCGCGGCACCAGGCTCCGGCATTGGACCGCGAACTGACTCAACGTCACCACGCGATGCACCTCATCCGCCGTCAGCTTCCGTCTAGGTTGCGGCGCGTCGAAACTTAGATTCAACCCGAGAAACATCCCTTCCGTGAGCAGTTGGCGGGCAAGGGTGTTAGCCGGCGGGTCCACTTCCTGAACTGCGCTCACCGCCTCTTGATATCCTGTTGTGAACGGGAAGCGGAAGTACAAGCATCGCTCACCCATCTCCTTATTCACCTGTACCTGCCGGTCAATCGCGTGTGTCACGCCAGCGATGAGACATACGCGGCCGGTGTGCTCTAGCCTTCTGCCTCCCTCGCCACCGATGTCCCGCTTCCATGTCCCGTCGAATAGCTCGCGCATGATACCCAGGAACTCCACCAGCCCCTCTTTGCTCTTACTCAGGACCGATGTGAAGTCCATGAACGCGAGACAACCGTTATCCCCAAGCGTGCAGAGCAGTCCGCCCGTCGCATCCCTTGCCCGCTCCTTCTTCTTCACTCCCGAGAGTAACGCCGCTTCCCCTTTGATAGACGATACAGGCACGACGCGCGGCAAACTCAACAATGACTTAAGCATTGCCGTCTTCCCACCGCTGGAGTTACCGACGAGCATCAACCATATCGGCGTCCCGGTCAACATATTCCCCGCCATCGCTCCCATCGTCACGTACAACGGCATTGGGTCAGGGAGGTGCATGTACGCCTGGAACTGACTGGCCAGTGCGTGGATCGGTGAATCGGGAGCGGCGAGATTGGAACGGGTGATGGAGGCGCGGGAGGCAGGAGGCGGCGGTATAGGCGCCGCATTGGATTTATGTTTGTGCATTCCTGTTCCATTTAGGTCCATCACGTTCCATTCAAAGCCATCTACTCGATTGAGGGTCGTTCGCCGCGTGCTTTCGCCATAGCCAGCACGGCCTTGACCAAATATTCAGACAACCACTTTGGAATGTCTCGTCCCCACGCATTTACCTCTAATCCTTCCAACACTTTATACAGTTCGCCGATACCGCTTTCCCGTTCAAGGTGTTCCGCCATTTCTAGTGTAGACATGCCGCGTCCGTCGCCGGAAGATAGAGCTTCGATGTGCCGCTTCTGCAACGACATGCACGCTTTGTACATACCGTTGAGTGTTGGTGATGATTTACCTGCCATTGATACGTTCCTTCTTATCCCGTGCCTTCCATCGCGCTCGTGCCTGCTTTAATGTCGCCCATCGCTTCCGGCTCCAAACTGTCGGGCGCATGCGATCTCCTCGTGTCTTTTCCCAACGTTCAGTAGTCAATGATCACCGTCCTCTTTGCTGAGCATGTAATATAGAAAAAGAACCAAAGCTGCGGTATAGAGCAATAAAAATGCTATCTGATTGTCGTTCATTACGCTCTATCTGTCTCCTGATTCAGTAACGTAACTTCCGCGTCATCTTTATTTTCTCGACGTACTTGATCGCCGCATCCACCCCGCCTACCTTAGCAAACCTCTCCGCCAATTGTGTCTTCTCCCGATAACGCTGTTTCAACGTGGTCAGGCATTCAGTCACGTCATCCTCCGTCCGCGCGGAGTACATACGCGAACCGCCCGCATTCATCCCACGATGTTCTATCTGCACCTGATCAAGCGCGTCGTTCACCCGCCCCAATGCTTTCTCCAACCTGATCTTCTCGCGGATCGCCTCCCCGACCCACTCTACAGTCGGAAACAGATGGGTATCGTCCTCCTGCTTTGGCTTAAGTAGTGCGTGCAATAGCCCTACCATGCACCCCGCTAATCCGCGCCGCTTTGCCGTCTCCCGTGTAAACCGGAAGGGATAGTGTCTGAGCCGCTTTGGCCTTGCACAGTAGCAGCCGGTCAATCTCCTTCTGCGCCTGCTCACACGAATCCTTGGTCACCCAACTGATCGGCTCGTACTCCGCGTCGGCCTCGGGTGTCTCGGGTATATTGTCAGGCGAGGCGTCCAGCGCGTCTATCGCGTTTAGGGCGAACGCGAACCGCGTCTCACGCAAGTAAATCCACACACCCTTATGAGAACGGACCCGGATTAGTCCGTCCTCTTCCATCTCAAACGGTTTTGGCATAGGAACTACTCCAGACTTCCCGCTACTTCTTTTTCTTCGCACGCGCCGCCGCTTTCTTCACAGGACGTGTGGGTTTGGCGGACTTCTTGGTCGGCGACGGCGTCTTCTTCGCAGGCGGTGTCGCCTTTTTCGTCGGGGCAGTACCCTTGCGTCCGGACTTCCCCTCCAACTTCGCCAACTCGTCCGCGATATCGTCCCACGCCGCCTCTAGCGCCTTGTCGCTCTTCTTCCCTCTGCCCCATTCCGCGAACGTCTCCGCCCACTTGCCCATGACCTTCGGGTACGCGGGTCCGGTCCATTGCTCAATCAACTCCACCGCCTCACCCATCTTTGGAGCTTTGGGAGCAGGGTTAGTGAGTACAGTGCGCGCGGCTTGGCGTACGTGCTTGCCGGTGATCGGAGCGGGCGCGGGCGGCTCGGTGGGTGGTACGGTCGGCTCAGGTGCATTCGGTTCGTCGGTAGTCAGATCGGTGAGTAGCGCCGGATCGGTCGTCTGCTCCGCGTCGTCCAATGCGTGCGCCTTCGCCGCCTCCCGCTTTTCCCGATCTCGTTTGGCCGACTCCGCCGCCCGTTTGGCAATCGCCGCCTGTTCCTTCGTCAGAGGTACAGGTCGATCCCCTGCCTTGTCCTTACTTCCCTTCCCTTTCCCTTTCTTCTCAGCCTCTTTATTCGCGAGGACCTGGGCCCGCTCCACCACTCGCGTCTGCTCCTTCTCCACCTCCTCCGCTGGCACATTGGCGGTCAGTGCGATCAGGTCCAGCGCGGCAGTCGGACTCAGCCTCCCACTCTCCACATCCGCCTGCACATTGGCCGGCGCTTTGGCCAACCGCTCCATCTGCGTGATCGTCGCGGGACTCACACCAAGGAAGTCCGCCACCGACGCCGTGTGCTCCCCGCCGACCCAGTTGAACTGCTTGCGCAGGAATTTGATGTTGCGTGCGATCTGCATGGGTGAGAAGCGCTCGTGTTGGGAATCCGCGAGACATGCCATGCGGATGGCCCGCTGTTTGGTCATCCCCTCCGTGACGATAGCCTTGAGCATCCAGGTCGCGTCCCACTCCTCCCTGATGATGACGCTGGCCTCCCGGCGCCGGTGACCTTCATATAGCACCAGCCCGTCGTCCGTGTTGAACATGAGCACTGGGTACTGTTGCCCTTCCTCGTACATGGTGCGTGCCAACTGCGGGAGGCTCAACTCATGCGCCGAATGCCCGTTCCACTCCCGTAACGCACGCAGGTCCGAATCGATCAGGATGTTCTCCGGGTCGATGTCGAAGATCACCTGATTGGTCGGTTGCGGGCTGTGCGCTCCGTTGCCGCCGTTGCCTATACGCCGCACGCCATGCTCGTTCGGTTCCCCTTGTTCTTGCACATTTGCCGCGGCGTCCGCCAGTTCCGCTTCCAGCTGCTCCGGCTCCGTGCCTTCAGGCAAGAACGACTCTTCTATCACTTGAATGCCGGTTTCTCCTGCCACCTGCATCGTGTCTGCCTTCGTCTTGGTTTTGCGTTTCGCCATACTCGTCTTCTCCTCTTCTTTCTCTTCCTTCTCTTTTCACTCTTGGTTTGATTTACGTACTTTGGACCCTGACCTTGGACTTCCGCCTCTTCCTTTTGCGTTGCTCCGATTTCCACGTCACGTGTTGCCGTTCCAGATCCGCGCTCAGTTCCTCCACCGATATCCCGACCTGCTTTGCGATCATCACTGCCTGCGCGAGCTTAACTTTGGTCCGTCCAGCGAGTATGTTGGCAATGCTCGATACGTGATACCCAGTCGTCCGCGCGAGGTCGGTACGGGAGATGTGGGGGTATAGGCCGTGTGATGGACGCCCTGGACCCACGCCATTATCCGCACTGTCAGTCGGCGCGACCTTCGTGGAAGGACGGTCGGCTTTATGAGTGCGTGATGTGGGTGTGCGCATGGACGGTAAGGGTAGCATAATTATATGGTGGGTGGCAAGAACGTCTACTCAGTGGCTTTTAGCGCCTGATCTACCACGTACCGCCACGAACTCGTCACCGGAAGCGGCTCGCAGTGCATCTCGGTGTTGTCTATGCCGTCGCGTAACGCCAGCAAATACCGTCTGACTTCCACAAACTGCCTGACACGTTGTGATTGGAGATCTGCCCCAATGGGTAGTTCGGCGTTAAAGCTGACCACCGTTCCCGCGCAGAACGCATCACCGCAAGTGCGGCGGGCGCGCATCGGATCGGTGCCCGTCTCATCCTCTTTCCAATGTAGGCCACACGCAAGACATCGGTAGGTGTCGGTCATCGTAGCCTACCTTTGTCGCGCTTGACCTGCTCAAACTTCATCACGTGCGGCTTCGGGCTGGTGACGTTGATCGGCGTCGGCCCATACACCAGATTCGTGCTGACCACTACCAGCTTGCCGTTCTCCAAACTGACCTGATAGTGATTGTTCGCGTCGGTGAAGAAGTAGATCACTTCACCCGGCCACGCCTCAGTGATGTTTGTCATCGCTCTTCTCCGTCGCATGGACCGTCGATTCCGTAATCGCCAGCCACTACGCCAGTTTCGTCCACCGTCATCAGCGCTTCGATGCGAGCCTCAGCCTCTTCCAAAGTAGCGTAGGCCGGTTCCAGTACCGTTACCTTGTCAGCGCCTTGCGGGCAATGCGTTACGACAAATCGTGCCATATTACCGTCCTTCATTCGGATTGCCCCGAGGGACATCAACAAACCGATCATACTCAATTGTATGGTGGTTGTCAATAATTATTTTCGGAGAATTTTGCGACGTGGCCTAGGGACGCGAACGGATGCCCAACTGATATTTGACGCGCGACCGTAGTTCACACACAGTTTGCCGCCTAAAATGCCCCCTCTCAAATGCCAAATTTGCGTAGCTGTCTAACCTTGTGCGTACGAGATCCAGCGACTAAATCGGACGTTTTTAATACGCAAACATCATCACACCAACATCTGCCACATAGCGCCCTTAGACTATATTTAGCTTCTTTTATTCTTTACATACAGAAGGGGAGCTACCATTCAAACATTTGCCTAATTTAACCCGTCTGTTGTACAATCTTCCCATGCCTTCTGAGTTCGTCAAACGTCAACGCGCTGTCGGACGACTGCTCCGACCACGCCACCGATATCACGAGGGGGACAAGTTCGGACTCCTCACCCTCATGCGTCCTGCTTATGTGGCCGGGTCCATTCACACGCGTGTCCATCGCGGTTTCTGGTGGGTACGTTGCCAATGTGGCTCTGTCCCGTTTCAAGTGCATACCCGCGACCTCCATGCTCAAACGCGCAAGGGTTACTCCTGCCCCGCTTGCCCACCCCCTCCTGGCTACTACAAATCGACCAAGTTGCGTGATGGGGCAAAGGGGAACGGACGACCGCCGCTCCCTCTCACCGGCCAGACTGTCGGGCGCCTACTCTTCATCGAATGGATTGCAGGTGCCGGATGGCGATGCCTGTGCGCTACATGCGATGGGATCGAGATCCATCCCAATTCACAGGTGGCGTTACGGAAGGCCATTGCCTCATGCGCTGGAGATTGCGTATGCCTTTAGAAGTCCAGCGGGTTGCGTGCGCGACTTGCATTTACCGAAAGGACTCTCCGTTGGATCTCGCGGCGTTGGAAGCGGAGGTGTCGGACCCACGTATGCCGGGTCACTTCCGTTCATTCAGGCGTTGTCACCACTCCGATACCGCGTGTTGTCGCGGCTTCTGGAATCGGCACAAGAACGCGTTCGATCTTGGTCAACTTGCACAACGTTTGGGTATGGTCCAATTTGTCAGTCACGATAATCTACGTAAATGAGGAGGTGAGCGATGGAAGAGTTTACCGAAGTCGAATTGCTGGAGCCTTGGGACGGACGCCCTGCCGGTGCGCGTTTGTGCCTACGCCGATGGCTCGCGGTCAATCTCGTATTGCGCTACGTTGCGTGGCCCGTCAATCCGGCAGAGTGGCGTAGTTAATTTGGCGGTGGTATATTATTAGCCATGAGTTTCCTATCCAATCTCCTCAAGGGCCTGTCTGCCATTCAAAAGTACGGCGCGCTCGCCCAACAAGCTGTGGCCCAAGTCCAATCAGAAGTGGGAGCGTCCAACGCCGATCCCGCCATCCAGTCCTCCAAAAAGCAACTGGCCATCATGTACGTGCTCGCCGGGGCGCACGCTGGAGAGAACGTCTCTAACGCAACGGTACAGACCATCGCAGGCGTGGTGGACTTCGTAGCATCCACCGCGAAGGCGCTCGGCCTGTTCGGCAAGGTCGCGACTCCTGCGGCTTCCGTGCCGGTCCCTCCCGCTACTCCCGCTGCGTAGGTCCTCAATGCCGCCTGTAAGCAAACTCGCCCGCCTGATCGCGCAACAGGAGGGCTTCGGCAAACCTGGAGCCATCCCTACCACTCACCATAATCCTGGTGACTTGCGCCACTCCCCGCACTCCCAACACTCTCCCGACAAGCCGAACGCCATCGGCGCTATCGACACGGACGAGCACGGTTGGCAAGACCTCGAACGTCAACTCCACCTCTATGCCAATCAAGGCATGACGCTTGCCCAAATGGTCGCCGTATACGCCCCACCGACCGAGAACAATACCGGTGCCTATTTGCGTTTCATCACGACCGGTTTGGGCTTGCCTCCTACCGCACTAGTATCAGACGCACTCAAGATCGCATAGTCCGTGCGTCCGAATAGTTCCTACGCGCTGGCCACTTGGCCGTACGTAATCGTCCAATTTATGGTCGTGCTATAATACGCTCATGTCACCTGACGTATTTCTCTCACAAAAACTCCGAGTACCCGAAATGCCGGGACTCACCTACGACGGTCGTGGCTTGCAAGGCACACCCGCCGAAATCGTAGCCAACCTGCAAATCCTCAACGCCGCGCGTAAGGTCACGTATCGCACGCCTGGGTTCACGTCTGTCCCGACCAACCCTAACACCACCGCGCCGGCAATGGTCGCTCAGGAAACGAAGGCGATGGAGAAGTATTACGATGCCGTGCGTAGCGGAGATCCGGAAGCCGTGCATAAGTGCGTGGATGCGGTCAATCACATCCGTGAGGTCAAGAGCGGCGTGGAACTGATCCCGCCATCTGACTTCGACATCCTCGCGAATGCGCAGACTCCAGTAGGGTTGGCGGCTCGCTGGCTCTCTGGCAATAAGGACGACGCGGCCCAGGTGTTCTGGAGCGATGAGGGAAGCAAGATTCTGGACGAGTACAAGCAGTAGGCCGCACGCCGCGCCTCACGACATTCCCCGCGAGCGAAGGAGGGTGGCATCGGTCGTGTCCCCCTCCTTTTTCCCAACATTTTCTGCCAATTCCCTCCCGTCCAAACCGGTACACCTGAAAAGTTCTACCACCGTCTGTAGGGGTCAATTTGCCCTCGATCCGTCCGATGGCCGGCGACGTTAGGCGGACGTTAGGCGGATGTTAGGCGACAGGCGGGTTAACCGTTAATGGCTTGACGGTGAGAATCTTGATATCAAGATAAACCGGTTTGACCCACTGGTATGTGGTGTCTTGAAGTCAAGATATTGGTCTGGGTCTACGAATAGCGCGTGGGTCCGTCTATGCGTGCGTGCTCGCGGTGGGTCAAGACGGCTTGTTACGTACCGCACGCCACGTACCGCATCTGGTACCACGTGTGGTGAGTTGACCTATCCGTGCGTGCGTATGGCGGGCGTATGGCGACCCTAGGCACGCGCTGTTGGCTGGTCTGGTCCTGGTTAGGGTCCGGTTGGTCTGTTGGATTGAGGGATGAAACGTAGGAACTAGGGGACGGGTAAGAGGGATAGCGCGTCGAACGTACGGACGCCTAGGCGACACACAAAAGGTAAAGTCGGCAGTCACACCCTTTCGTTAGGGAATGACGGCCGGCTTGAGTGGTGCACGTACGTGGCGGGATGTTGGTCTATTCCGTTTGCTTGACCTCCGATTTCCATATGCCGCGGTCAAAAGCAATGATTGTCACTCGCCATCGTCTTACAGCCTCTCCAAGCGTACGATAAAAGAACCCGTAACCAGTTACCGGGCATTCAGCCACCCAGAAACCGCGAGGATCATAAACAAACTGAATTGGCCCTAACGGTTTACCCGCGTCGGTAAACTTCGGCAGAGCGTTCAAGCGATCAATGATTTCGAATTCTACCGGCCGTGCCTGCATGTTGATTTGCGTTGTAATGGCCGCTGAACCCCGGTTATACGCTGCTATGCCCATGTTATCCCCCATGTCCTCCCATCACCACACCCCAGAAAAACTTACTTATCTCAACTAATGCCCAACCGAATAGCATCAGCTCGAAGATAAGCATCTTCAGGGGGTGTAGTGCGTGTTGAATCGCCGTGAGCAGTTCCGTGAATGCTTTTAGGCTCATTTGCCCTGTCCTTTCCATCCTTCGGGCTTGCGCCACGGACTACGCCATATGAGTTGCTCCATACGGCGTAGGTACCAATGGCCGTCAGCTCCTACGTAGAATTTCCACATTTGTCTACCTGCCTTTCGTTGATTCGATCTTTGCCGCCAGACGTGCGTTCTCTACGTCCATGTACTGTTGGAACTCCCCTACCGTATCAACGCCGCCATCCGGGAGCGCTCGCCGTACCGTGTACCGTTTAGGCTGGTCCCTATCCATCCGTTCGCTAGTGACAAAATACTTGCCGCCGATCAATCGCGACTCAATCACTGTATTGAACCATCGCATCGTGTCGGCATCGAACCAATGGCCACCTACCTGCCGATTCGCGCGTTTCACGTCCTCAATCGTGCGGTACGTGAACGTCTGAGGGTGCGACTCTGCCCACTGCCGATTGCACGCTGCCTGGTACGTTTCGAGGACGGACGCGGCCGCTTTGCGGTACTCAGTGGGGAAGTATTGACCAGTGGTGTACGCCAATCTCCCGCGTAGTTCCTCCGTGACGATTGGATAGCGCGGATTGGAGCTTGACCTATCACGTTTGCCGTCCGTCCGTGCGCGCCGTACTTGTACGCGTTCAACCTTCCATTCCAGCCGGCCACTGAACGCGCGTGCGAATGAGTCAATCAGCGCGGGTAGTGAGTGCTCACGCATCGCGCGTACCGTTTCCAGTGCTGTCAGCGCGCGTTTACGATCCTTGCCGATTGAGCGTATCTCAGCCCGGTATGCGCGAAGTCCTTCCCGATCATTCCCGTAATCACGCCAATCTATACGCGATCGCTGTCTGATGAACGCGTCCAATGCGTTCAGAATCATGTTTACTTCCGTCTGGTCCGTTTGTACGTTAATAGGTGTACTCACCATTGGGTATCTCTCTTTTCTCCCTCTGCGTTTACACTGACTTGTGACAGTTAGGCGTTAGCGTGCGTCGCGCGTGTTGGCCTAGTCGCATTACGGCGCGCGCCGATTGACGCGCGTCTAGTTCCTACGTCCTCCTGCTACTCGTTCACCGTCCAAGGTTCATCCGTCAGTCTTTCCCGTTCTTTCCGCAGTCCTTCAATCTCCCTCCTGATGTCCGTCCATTTATCTCGTACCAAGTTATGTACGTGCGTCAATCCCGTGAGCTTGTCGCAATTTGCGCGTAACTCCCGTGCCAATTCCCTAAAGTCCGCGTACATAGTCCGTATTTCTTCCCCGATGTCCTCAATCCGTTGTTTCGCGCGTTCAGCCGTCTGATACTCCCGTTCGTCTTCCGCGTACCATTCGGCCATCTGGTCCGCGTTACGTATCGCCTGATGGATATTGTCAGTGACACTATGGAAGTCCATTACGGCCGCATCGTTGTTTGGATCGGAGATAGCGGGAACGTACAGCCATTGGCCATCGCGTGCCGGCAGTTGGTAGACTTCCCCGCATACCGTTTCATCCTGAAACATGCTGTCCGTGTACCAGCCGTTATGATCTACTTGCGCACGATCGAAGTACGGTAAGTTACCATCGCCACTCATGCGTATCTCATGCACTTTGCCTACGAACCTTAGTCCGTCCGCCGCGGGATGTTCTACCCAACGGTATCGCTCATGCTTCCGTGCTTCAGGTGTCCATTCGCGATTGTATTCGACGTATTTACCGCGTTTGAACCATCCGTACGATTGTGCAGACCAGCGTCGCGAAAGGTATTTCGACATGGCGCGCGTATGTGGTCCATACGTGAATCGTTCTGGTAACTGAGACAGTGGTGTGTAAATGACGGACCCACTAATCCGCGTATTGACGTATGGCTTTACCGTTTTGTTCGTTTGTTTCATGCGTAAATCCTCCCATCATCCCCAACATACAAATCTACATTCCCGTACCGCTTGCCTGCTTCCGTTAGCCCAGTCGCCGCAGGTTCCGTCCAATCCCCGTCCCAAAACCCGCAACCATGTCCGCACCTGGTCAACCAAAAGTCATGGCCAGCTTGACTGTCAATCGTGTTATCCACATGATCGGCATGCGTGCGGTACTCACTGATAATCCACTCCGCGTTATCTTGCTGGAACGTGGCGCAATCCGCGATCATTTGCGTGAGCGTTTCTTCCGCGATATCGTCAATCCCGTATTCGAGATTATCTAACGACTGGTCATACACAGGTGCGCCGCACTTCGGACAGCTTACCCCGTCCGAATCTCCCCCACGCCAGTCGCACGTGTCGCTAACGCACTCCGCTGTTGAGCTAGACCATAGCGCGGCGGTAATGTAGGCACGCGTGAATTCATCGAGGTTAGATCGGTCTATCGGCATTGGGTATCCTCCGACAATCTACGCGTCATGTACGCTTGTGCCGTTTCGAGCGACGTAAAAGCAACGCTATGGATAGATCCTGAGTTATCCATTACCCAATGTCCCGTAGCTGACGAATGGATAAACAAATCACGTGTCCGAAGCGGGTAATCAACGCGTTCCGTGTACCGTAATTTGTAGTGGAATTTACCGCCGTACCACATTTCACCGATAGTGATCGGCAAACCATCTGCGAGTAGTTCTAACGCACGTTCCCTGAGTCTTCCGTCAATGTGATAGCGGGATAACTCAGACGTAGCGGACACGTGAGTCCAATAGTACGTGGCCATTGTTAGTTATCCTCCGTGATCGGCCGGCAGTCGCACGTCTCACCGATCGGCAGACCTGTCTTGTGGCACTCACACCAGCCATTACAGCCGCACGCGAACGGGTCTGCCAGCACGTTCACCGGTTGCGTGTCCGGTACCTTTTCCCACGTCTCGAACTCGATGTAAAACTGCGACGTTTCCGGTATGCGAAACACGATACGCTTGTGGCCAGCCGTGTGCAGCGTTTCGAGTATGCGCGTCGGATTGTCCGTCATTCCCGCGTGCATGCCGTTTTGGTACTCGCGCGGTTCACTCACCAGCCGATAGCCGTACTTGGCCGGATCGCACGCACGCATGCATGCCGCGTCCGCGTTATCCTCGATGGATTCTAGATACGACTCCCAATCAACGCAATCAAGACAGACTAGTTCGCATTCATTCTCGATCACGTAGTATGGTTGCCAGCTATAGCAGTCGCCCGACGTGCGCACCAGTTTGCCGCAATCGCCGCACGTGGTCCATTGATCGGACCATTGGATATCGAATCCCGCACGCTCTAACGTGTCGCCAATATCGCGCGGGAAATAGTTCCAGTTGGCCAACAGCACGCCACGCACACCAGCCGTGTACCCGCGCTCCGCGTAGTCACTAGACCAGCCTAGATTCTCAATCTCACTCAACGCACGGTCTTTCCAGTTTTCCTCGTGTGCGCAATGTGGCTCACGGCATAGAGACGCGCGCAAGATGTATTGCGGCGATAGTCCGGACTTCTGTACATGTGTTTCGCTCATGGTCATATCCTCCCCACAAACCGCGCACTCCGGCGCCGACTCAATACCGCGTCAAACTGCGCGCCAATCTCCCTTTCCGTTTCCGCTGATACTGGCCTAAGATCGCACGGGTTTACTGCGCGGTACGTCCATGCGACAGACACCTTGCCATTGACGCACGCCACGCGTAGGGCAATGGCTTCAGATGGGGCAAACTGGCATGACTCACTACCGTACAGTTTGATCGTGTGTGACGTTTTGAACGCGGCCTGCGTGCTATGGTCAAGCACACATTTCCCATTGCTCACGCGTACGTACTCTTTCGTGTGCTGGTCAAACACGATGCGTCGGTAACGGTAGGCAGGCAGGCACGTCACGCGTAACCCGTCTTGAATGATTCGCACCTTACCATCGGGGTTTGGTCCGGACAGATCGACAACCGCGCTACTCCCCTCACTGAGATTGTCCAGTTCGCCGATTCGGAAGTCCGATATCAAATCACCGTGCGTAACGGCTAGGTCATGCGAGAGTACGGCGGTATCGTACTGTGTCGTGCTCCCGACATTGCGGAATCGCGATACGCTGTACAGCTTGACAGGACGTGCGCCAATCGACGGTAACGCGTCCATGTGTTCTGGTCCGATTGGTGCTTGTGGCGTGCTCACTTGGCACCCCCGATAGTAAACGGACCAAGCAACTTGCCTGTCTTCCAGCTTGAACGCGTGTGTTGTCGGTTGCCCACGATACCCGCTGACTTAGCGGATGTGCCATAGAGCGTAACCCATACGCTGTAGTTAAGGTTCATCGGCTTATTCATTCCGGTATCCTCTCTTGCCGTACTCCAGTTGAGTACATACCAATCCTCTCACACATTATATGGTCTGTCAATATAATTCGACGCGCGACACGAAAATAAATGACGCGTGATCCGACGCGTCACGCTCGCCGGCTGTCGGCGCCGCATCAGTTACCACGCGCGCCACTGGCCACGCGTACCAGGTCACCAATCGACGTAACGTCACGCGTACCAGGTTGACGCACGTCACGCGCTAACCCACGCGCCAGCTGCATCCCGGTAGCGCCTAACGTCCCATGCCACGCGCTAACGTGCGGACTGCCCCTTGCATTTTGGGTCCCTGGTATGGTAGGGCGGTCTAGCGGGGGGTGGACCCAG
>Ga0247685_1000026_pt1 | contig 14316 bp, 13 predicted proteins | sample CNK26_metaG_FD_189931 | JGI IMG/M metagenome (GOLD analysis project Ga0247685, IMG submission 189931) | Soil microbial communities from Purdue University Martell Research Forest, Indiana, United States - CNK26 | ecosystem: Environmental > Terrestrial > Soil > Temperate forest > Bulk soil...
CCTGCCGGTGCAGACGTGCTGGCCCGGGGATGCCGGCCCGCTGATCACGTGGGGCCTCACCGTGACGCGCGGCCCGGCCAAGCCGCGCCAGAACCTGGGCATCTATCGGCAGCAGGTGCTCGGCCCGAACCGCGTCATCATGCGCTGGCTCGCCCACCGCGGCGGCGCGCTGGACTTCCAGGACCACCAGCGAGCGAATCCGGGATCGCCCTTTCCGGTCGCCGTGGTGCTCGGGGCCGACCCCGCCACTACGCTCGCCGCGGTGACGCCGGTGCCGGATACCCTCGGCGAGTATCAGTTCGCCGGCCTGCTGCGCGGGGCGCGCACCGAGCTCGCGAAGTGCATCGGCAGCGAGCTTCAGGTTCCCGCCGCTGCGGAGATGATTCTCGAAGGCGTCATCAAGCCGGAGGACGTGGCGGACGAAGGACCTTTCGGCGATCACACCGGCTACTACAACGAGGTCGAGCGCTTTCCGGTGATGACGGTCGAGCGCATCACCACGCGGCGCGACCCGATCTACCACTCCACCTACACCGGCAAGCCGCCCGACGAGCCAGCCGTCCTCGGCGCCGCGCTCAACGAAATTTTTGTTCCTTTGTTGCGGAAACAGTTTCCGGAGATCCTCGACTTCTACCTGCCGCCGGAAGGCTGCTCCTACCGCCTGGCGGTCGTGCGGATGAGGAAGCAGTACCCAGGGCACGCGAAGCGCGTGATGTTCGGCGTGTGGAGCTTCCTGCGTCAGTTCATGTACACGAAGGTCATCGTCGTCTGCGACGACGACATCGACGTGCGCGACTGGAAAGAGGTGGTGTGGGCCGTCACCACGCGGGTCGACCCCGCGCGCGACACCACGCTGGTCGAGAACACGCCGATCGACTACCTGGATTTCGCGAGCCCGGCGGCGGGGCTGGGCTCGAAGCTCGGCGTCGACGCCACCAACAAGTGGCCCGGCGAGACCGCACGCCGCTGGGGCCGCCCGATCGTCATGGACTCTGAGGTCCGCCGGAAGGTCGATTTGATCTGGCCGGAGCTTGGCCTGTAGCCGCGCCCCGGCCTCCCGCGCCTTCGTAGACCCACTCGAGCATCGCGTTCAGCGCGGGCTCGCCCTCCGAGCTCGCGCGGGGGTGATTGATTAGCATCACCACGAGATGGCGCTGGCCGCGGCGGTCGAGCACGTAGCCTGCGATGGAGCGCGCGTCCTGCAGCAAGCCGGTCTTGATGTGCGCGTGGCCGGCGACGCCGGCGCCGAGCAGGCGCTTCTTCATCGTGCCGTCGGCGGCGACGACCGGCAGCGACGACACGAATTCGGGCATCACAGGGCTTCTCCAGGCCGACTGCAGGACGGCTGCGATGGTAGCGGCGCTCGCGCGCTCGAGGCGCGACAGCCCGGAGCCGTTCTCCATCACCAGTTCCGGCGCCTTGATGCCTCTTTGGACCAGAAGCTGCCTGATCGCAACCAGAGCGAGCTCCGGCCGCGCAGGCGCGCCTCCCATTTCGGCGGCGAGGGTCAGGTAGAGCTGCCGCGCCATCACGTTGTTGGAGAATTTGTTGATGTCGCGCACGATCTCGGCGAGCGGCTCCGATTCGTGCACGTAGGCGAGGCGCGCGCCGGGCGATGCCGAGCCCTGCCGCACCACGCCCGCCCAGCTCCCGCCCATCTCGGCCCAGAGCTGCTTGACCATCGCTGCGACGTATTCCTGCGGCTCGTAGAGCGCGACGTTGAGCTCTTTCTCGCCGCAGGAGACCGGATAGGCGCCGGTGAACGATGCGCGCGGGGGCTTCGAGCGGAAATCGGCCTGGATCAGGCTGCGAAATGCCTTGCCCTCGGGACAGCCGCCTTCCGCGGGCTTCAGAGAATTGATGACCTCGAGCCCGGGAAGCGCCGGCTCGGCAAAGACGCGCACCGCGGACTCGGCCGGCAGGAAGGTGAAGCGCAGCGACTTGAAGTTGACGAGCAGCGCGTCAGGGGTGACGTTGTAGGGCCGGAACGCGTCGTCGTCGATGCGCCCGTCTGCGACCGGACCGAACCAGGAGCGGTCGAGCACCAGGTCGCCGCGGATGTCCTGCAGCCCGCGCCCTCGAAGAGCGCGCAACAGCATCCAGAAGCTCTCCAGGTTCAGCTTGGGGTCGCCATAGCCCTTGAGCACCACGTCGTTGCCGTCGACGTAAACCTCGGTCTTCCAGCGGTAGGCGGGTCCGAGCAGCTCGAGGGCGGAGTAGGTGGTTACGAGCTTCATGACCGAGGCCGGATTCATGCTGTCCCGAGCCTCGTGGACGAGCTCCGAGCGCCCGGTGCCGACCTCCTGCACCACGGCGCCGACGCTCGAGGTCGGAATCCCCGCGGTCTTCAGCGCTTGCAGTACCGGGCGCGGCAGCTCCGCCCACGCGCTCCAGCTCGAGGCCAGCCCAAAAATAATGGCGAATGTCTTGAAAAGCCTAGGCATCGTCTCTATCATTAGCACTCGTCCGGACTGAGTGCTAGCAGGAGACCAAAGTCCCGGTTATTCCGGCCACGGGTGGTCAAGTTCAACCCTAAGCCATTGTACTACATCGTTTTTCTCTTTTTGATTGGGAGATCGCATGAAAATCCGTCCGCTCCATGACCGCGTGATCGTCAAGCGCATTGAGGAGGAGCGCAAGTCCGCAGGTGGCATCGTCATTCCCGACACCGCTGCCGAGAAGCCCGACCAGGGCGAGATCGTCGCCGTCGGCAAAGGCAAGAAAGACGACCAGGGCAAGCTCATTCCGATCGATGTCAAGGTCGGGGACCGCGTGCTGTTCGGCAAGTACTCGGGCCAGACGGTGAAGGTCAAGGGCGATGAGCTCCTCGTCATGCGCGAGGAAGACATCATGGGCGTCATCGAAGGCGCGTAACCAGAATTTCCAGATAGGAGAGCAGCAATGCCAGCCAAAGAAGTACGTTTCCACGAAGGCGCGCGCGTCAAGATGGTTCATGGCCTGAACATCCTGGCCGACGCCGTGAAAGTGACGCTGGGGCCCAAGGGCCGCAACGTCGTGCTCGAGCGCTCGTTCGGCGCCCCTACCGTCACGAAGGACGGTGTCTCGGTGGCCAAGGAGATCGAGCTCAAGGACAAGTTCGAGAACATGGGCGCGCAGATGGTGAAGGAAGTGGCGTCCAAGACCTCCGACGTCGCCGGCGACGGCACCACCACCGCGACGGTACTGGCGCAAGCCATCGTGCGCGAGGGCATGAAGTTCGTCGCCTCGGGCATGAACCCGATGGACCTGAAGCGCGGCATCGACAAGGCGGTGATCGCCGTGACTGAGGAGTTGAAGAAGATCTCCAAGCCCTGCTCGAGCTCCAAGGAGATCGCGCAGGTCGGCTCGATCTCGGCGAACGCCGATCCGAGCATCGGCAAGATCATCGCCGACGCCATGGACAAGGTCGGCAAGGAAGGCGTGATCACGGTCGAGGACGGCAAGTCGCTCGAGAACGAGCTCGAGCTCGTCGAAGGCATGCAGTTCGACCGCGGCTACCTCTCGCCGTACTTCATCAACAATCCCGAGAAGCAGATCGCGGTGCTCGAGGATCCCTACATCCTCCTGCACGACAAGAAGGTTTCGTCGATCCGCGAGCTGCTGCCGATCCTCGAGCAGGTCGCCAAGGCCGGCAAGCCGCTGCTGATCATCGCCGAGGAAGTCGAGGGCGAGGCGCTCGCCACCCTGGTGGTCAACAACATCCGCGGCATCCTGAAGACCGTCGCGGTGAAGGCGCCGGGCTTCGGCGACCGCCGCAAGGCGATGCTGGAGGACATGGCGATTCTCACCGGCGGCACGGTGATCAGCGAGGAGCTCGGCCTCAAGCTCGAGAACGCCACGCTGAAGGACCTCGGCCGCGCGAAGAAGATCGAGTCCGGCAAGGAGAACACCACCGTCATCGACGGTGCGGGCGAGAAGAAGCAGATCGAGGCGCGCGTCAAGCAGATCCGCGTCCAGATCGACGAGGCGACCAGCGACTACGACCGCGAGATGCTGCAGGAGCGCGTGGCGAAGCTCGCCGGTGGTGTGGCGGTGATCAAGGTGGGAGCCGCGACCGAGGTCGAGATGAAGGAGAAGAAGGCCCGCGTGGAAGACGCGCTGCACGCGACCCGCGCGGCGGTCGAGGAAGGCATCGTCCCCGGCGGCGGCGTGGCGTTCATCCGCACCAAGCAGGTCCTCGAGGGCAAGCTGAAGGGCGAGAACCACGACCAGGACGCCGGCATCAAGATCGTGATGCGCGCACTGGAAGAGCCACTGCGCATCATCGTCGACAACGCCGGCGCCGAGCCCTCGGTGGTGCTGAACAAGGTGCTCGAGAACAAGGGCAACTACGGCTTCAACGCGCAGAGCGAGGAATACGGCGATCTCGTGTCCGAAGGCGTGATCGACCCGACCAAGGTGACGCGCACGGCGCTGCAGAACGCGTCGTCGGTCGCCGGCCTGATGCTCACCACCGACGCGATGGTCGCGGAGCTGGTGGAAGAGAAGAAGGGCGGGGGCGGACACTCCCATGGCGGCATGCCCGACATGGGCGGCATGGGCGGGATGGACATGTAACGCCGTTTTTCCCGAAGGTAGGAGTGGTACGAGGGAAGAGGGCCCGAAAGGGCCCTTTTCTTTTTGTCCGGCGCTCTGTATTACACTGCACCAGAGGAGGGCAGATGCGGATACTGGTGGCCGAGGACGATGCCGTCCTCGCCGAGGGCGTGATCCACACATTGCGCCAGTCGGGCCACGCGGTCGACCGGGTGAACAACGGCGCCGAAGCCGACAGCGCGCTCGCCGCCAATCAGTTCGATCTGCTGATCCTCGATCTCGGGCTGCCGAAGAGGTCGGGGCTGGACGTCCTCAAACGCTTGCGCGCGAGCGACGCGCGGCTCCCGGTGCTCATCCTCACCGCGCTCGACGGCGTGAGGGACCGCGTGCGCGGCCTCGACGCGGGTGCCGACGACTATCTCGCCAAGCCTTTCGACCTCGCCGAGCTCGAGGCGCGAGTGCGCGCGCTCACGCGGCGCTCAATGGGCGGTTGCCCGACGCTTCTCCAGCACGGCGCGCTCACATACGACCAGGTAGGCCGCAACGCTTGCCTCAAGGGCGCCCGGCTCGAGCTCTCGGCGCGCGAGCTCTCGTTGCTCGAGGTGTTTCTACAGCGTGCCGGCCGGCTCGTCTCCAAGGAACAGCTCGTGTCGCACCTTTGCGAATGGGGCGAAGAGGTCTCCCCCAACGCGATCGAGGTGTACGTGCATCGCCTGCGCAAGAAGCTGGAGCCCGGCGGCGTGCGCATCGTGACTGTGCGCGGCCTCGGCTACACCCTGGAGAAGCCGGCGAGCCGCGAGCCCGTGGCGCAAGGCCGCGGGGTATAATTCGCGCCTTCCAAAAGCGCGGCGTTCTGCCGCGCGTCCCGGACGGCCAAGTAGCTCAGTTGGTAGAGCAGAGGACTGAAAATCCTTGTGTCGGTGGTTCAATTCCGCCCTTGGCCACCATTTTCTAGGGCTCGAAGTCCGGCGCGAAGCGCCATCCTCGTTTGACAGCAGTGGCTGCCGAGCGCAACCTGTGCGCTAATTTGCGCACCGACAATGTCAAGTTGGTGCAAGTCTCGGAGCTTCCGTCGACTTGATGGGCAAGCCACCGATCACGGCAAGCGATGGCGACGTCTACGCGCTGACCAGCCAAGGCAACGCCGAGCTCAAGTCCGCGGGCACGTCGCTTTCGTCGCGGGAGCTGGAGATCCTCGTGCTCGTGGACGGCACCGCGACGGTGGCCGAGATCGCCGGCGCCTCGCCGACCATGCCGCACGCCGAAGTGATGCAAGTCCTGCAGAAGCTCGCGGACACGCAATTGATCGCGCGCGCGAGCGGGCAGAGCGCGCTGGACAACGGGTTCTTCAGCATCGTCGTGCCGCCTGGAGTCTTCAGCGGCGCCGGCGCCGAGGAGGCCAGGCAAGGCGTGACGTCGCTGAAACGCAAGGGCTATTACGTTCGCATCGCGCGCCGCGCGGCGCAGAAGCACGCAGCGAAGGAAGGCTGGCAACCGACGCTTCTGGTGGTCGACGACGACCCGGACCTCGTGAAGCTGATGCGCACCTACTTTCGCTTCGAGGGTTTCGTGGTCCGCAACGCGGGCCGGCGGGACGAGATCATGGCCGCGTTCCGCGCGCCCCCGATGCCCGATCTCGTGCTTCTCGACGTCGAATTGCCGGACGCAAATGGTTTCGACGTGCTGGCGCGCATGCGCCAGCACCCCGTCCTGAAATCCATTCCGGTCATCATGATCACGGCCGAGGCGACGCGCGAGGCAGTCCGCAAGGGGTTGCAAGCGGGCGCCGACGGCTACATTACCAAGCCGTTCGAGCCGGATTGCGTCGTGACCGCGGTGCGCGAGGTCCTCGGGCTGACGGCGGAGAAGCCGAAGCCCTAGTAGCGCTCCTTGACGTACTTGTACGGATAGTCCGGCTCGCGGTAGCCGTGGCGTTTCTGCCGCTTTGGGAATTTCACCTTTTCGCGCGGCGCGGTCTTGTAGGGAATGTGGTCGAGAAGGTGGCTGATCAGGTTGAGCCGCGCCTTGCGCTTGTCGTCGGAGCGCACCACGTACCAGGGCGCGAAGCCAGTGTCGGTCGCCTCGAACATCTCGTCGCGCGCCCGCGAGTAGTCGTACCAGCGGTTGTAGGACTTGAGGTCCATCGGCGAGAGCTTCCAGATCTTGCGCCCATCGTCCATGCGCGACTCGAGCCGGCGGGTCTGCTCCTCCTCGCTGACCTCGAGCCAATACTTGATGAGGATCACGCCCGAGTCGACGATCGCTTTCTCGACGAGGGGCACGGCTTTCAGGAAGTTCTTAGCCTCCTCCTCGGTGCAGAAGCCCAGCACCCGCTCCACGCCGGCGCGGTTATACCAGCTGCGGTCAAAGATCACCACTTCGCCCGCCGCCGGCAGGTACGGCAGATAGCGCTGGATGTACATCTGGCTCTTTTGGCGTTCGGTCGGCGCGGACAACGCGATTACGCGGAACACGCGCGGGCTCACGCGCTCGGTGATCGCCTTGATGCTGCCGCCCTTGCCGGCGCCGTCGCGGCCCTCGAAGACGATGCAGACCTTGAGCCCCTTGTACTTCACCCATTCCTGCAGCTTGACGAGCTCGATATGGAGCTTCTTGAGCGCCTTGTCGTAGTCCTTGCCCTTCAGAGGCTCCTTGGCCTTCGCTTCGCCAAGGCGCGCGCCGCCGTTACCCTTCTTCTTCGGATTCACGGTTTCACTCCTCTTCAACCAACGCTTTCAGTTTGTGCTGCGCCGAGGGGCAACGATATTGGTCTTTGGTCTTACTACTTTCGTGAACAAAGTCACATTTGCGGCGAGATTGACGCCATGGGAGCCCGGCGCGCGCTATAGAATTTTCCGCGTTGGGGGGGCCTTATGGACGGAGGCCCCGATGATTCTGCAATTTCCGAATGTACGAGCGCTGCGGCGTGCCGCGCTGGCCGCATGCAACGCAGAGCTTCTGGCCGTTACGCAGAGTGCGAGCGCGCTCGCAGGCGTACTGGCAAGAAAGAAAAGCCCCGGCAGGGGGGGACCTGAGGACCGGGGCTTGAACCGCGCATGGGCCGCGCGGAAGCGCGCACAGTAGCGGCTAAAGCGCCGCTGTACATGGGGGGTTCACTATCTGTGTGAATAAGGCTGTGGGAAAGCGGTGGTTAACCGGGGGATAACCGGCCTTGGATTCCCCGCTGTCCTCGCGGCTTACCGGGTGTTTTTGCTGGGAAATCTGGCTTTTTGCAAGGTGGACGAATAGCCGAGCAAATAGCTATTTTTGGCCCATGAGCCGCGGCGGCCGTAACATGGTCCGGTCTCGTCCGAAGCGAGACGCCCCAGGAGACCCAAATGTGCGAAGAGTGGTGGGACGAACGTCTGCTGCGGGAACAGGTGGAAAAGCTGAAGCGCGCGAGCGACGCGCCGGCTCCGATGCCCGAGCCCGAGACCGCGGACAAGCCGCAACCGAAGCCGCAACGACAGCCGGATCCCGTTCCGGTATAGCGCGACAAAGCCCCGCCCCTGCGGGGCTTTTGATTCCGGCGGCGCCTCTCCGTAGTAGAAATTGCTATGAAGACGCGTTGCGCTTCAATCCACTATATTTCCCGCTCCTGCGCTAGTCGGCATGAGCGATATCCAAAGCGGCAACCCGCTCGAACTCTCGGATCCGTACCGGCAACTCGTGAACGGCGTGCAGGACTACGCCATTTGCCTGCTCGACCGCTCGGGCCACATCGTGTCGTGGAACCGCGGCGCCGAGAAACAGAATGGCTATTCCGAGACCGAGATCCTGGGTCGGCACTTCTCCGTGCTCTATCCGCCGGAGGCGATCGAGCGCCGCGGCCCGGAGCGCGAGCTGAAGATGGCGCAGGAGAGCGGCAGGCTCGAGGACGAAGGCTGGCGCGTACGCAAGGACGGCAGCCGGTTCTGGGCCGACGTGGTGATCACGGCGCTGCACGACGAGAGCGGGGCGCTGCGCGGATTCTCGAAGAGCACGCGCGACCTGACCGAGCGCCGCCGACAGGAGGAAACCCTCCGCCAGAGCGAGGAGCGCTTCCGCGTCCTCGTCGAGGGCGTCAAGGACTACGCGATTTTCATGCTCGACACCGACGGACGCGTCACGAGCTGGAACAGCGGCGCGCAGCGCATCACCGGCTACCCGGCGGAGGAAATCACCGGGCGCCACTTCGCGGTGTTCTATCCGAAGGCGGCGATCGACAAGAGGCTCCCGGAGCAGGAGCTCGCCATGGCGCGGGAGCACGGGCGCTTCGAGGTCGAGGGCCCGCGGCTGCGCAAGGACGGCACCACCTTCTGGGCCGACTTGGTCATGAGCCCCCTCTACGACCACGAGGGGATGCTGATGGGCTACGCGAACATGGTCCGCGACGTCTCCGACCGCAAGCGGGCCGAATCGCTGGAGCAAGCCGAGCGCCGCACGAGCGAGTTCCTCGCAATGCTCGCGCACGAGCTGCGCAATCCGCTCGCGCCGATCAACAATGCGCTCCACCTGCTCGCGCTCAAGGAGCCCGCCGACGCCAATGAGAAGTGGGTGCGCGAAGTGCTTCATCGCCAGACCGCGCAGATCACCCGCCTGATCGACGACCTGCTCGACGTCTCGCGCATCACGCGCGCCGCGATCCCGCTCGACCGGCAGCCGCTCGACGTGCGAGCCGTGGTGCGCGGCGCCGTAGAGGGCTCGATGCAATGGATCCAGGCGCGCGGCCACGGTCTCTCGATCGAGCTGCCGCACGAGGCGCTGACCGTCCTCGCGGACGAGGCGCGCCTCACACAGGTCATGCACAAGCTGTTGCACAACGCGGCGCGCTATACCCCCGAGGGCGGCCAGGTCTCCATCAGCACCTTGCGCGAGGGTAATGAAGCCGTGATCCGCGTGAAGGACAACGGCGTGGGCATGGACCCGGAGCTGCTGGGTTCCGCTTTCGATCTTTTCAAGCAGGGCCAGCAGGCGGTGCAGCGGCCGCAGGGCGGCCTCGGCATCGGGCTCACGCTGGTGCAGCGGCTGGTGCGCCTGCACGGCGGTACCGTCGAGGCGCGCAGCGCCGGAGCCGATCGCGGCAGCGAGTTCATCGTCCGGCTGCCGGCGCACGATGGGCCCGCGAGCGCGGTGGCCCTGCCCGAACGTCCATTCTCGACCCCTCGCCGCGTCCTCGTGATCGACGACAACAGCGACGCCGCCAACGCGCTGCGCATGCTGCTTGAAAACGACGGCCACACCGTCAGGGTCGCGCACGACGGCGTGTCCGGCCTGGCGCTCGCGCGCGAGTACCGGCCCGAGTACCTGCTGCTCGACATCGGCCTGCCGCGGCTGAGCGGCTATGACATCGCGGCGAGCGTGCGCTGCGACCCCGAGCTCAAGCACACCACGATCGTCGCGATCACGGGCTACGGGCAGGTGCACGACCGCGCGCGCACCGCCGCGGTGGGCTTCGACCATCACCTCACCAAGCCCGTGGAGTTCTCGGCGCTGCAGGCGCTGTTCCGCGGCAAGCCTTGATCGAGCCGGAAAAGGAGATCCGAAGATGACAGCCCGACCCATCCCCCAAGGAATGCATTCGGTCACGCCGCACCTCGTCTGCGCCGGCGCGGCGCAGGCGATCGAGTTCTACAAGAAGGCGTTCGGCGCGACCGAACAGAACCGAATGCCGGGACCCGGCGGGAAGATCATGCACGCGGCGCTGCGCATCGGCGACTCGACCGTCATGCTCGCCGACGAGTTTCCCGAGTGGGGTTCGGTAGGTCCGAAGTCGCTCAAGGGCTCGCCCGTGACGATCCACCTCTACGTCGACGATGCCGATGCGTTCGTTGCCCGCGCGCAGAAAGCCGGCGCAAAAGTCACCATGCCGGTCGAGGAGCAGTTCTGGGGCGATCGCTACGGGAAGATCGAAGATCCCTTCGGCCACCACTGGTCGGTCGGCACGCATGTGCGCGACGTAACGCCAGAGGAAATGAAGCAGGCGATGCAGAAGATGGCCGGCCCGGGCCATCCTTGAGCCCGCCGGCGGGCTAGAGGAGAGCTCCCCCGGAGGGATTCTGGCGGTTATGTGCCTATAATCTAGGCACTTAGCTCGCCACAATGTCGCTCTTCGCGCTCGGCCTCAACCACCACACCGCGCCCCTCGACGTGCGCGAGCGGGTGGTCTTTCACGTCGAACGGCTGCGCGACGCGCTGGGGGCTTTGCGCACCGACCTCGCCGGAGAAGCGGCGATCCTGTCCACTTGCAACCGCACCGAGCTCTACCTTGCCGCCGGCCGGTCACCACCCGCCGCCGCCGCCGAGTGGTTTGCGCGCTACCACCGGTTCGATCCAACCGAGCTCGGGCGTTACCTCTACACGCTGCCGCAGGAGCAGGCGGTGCGCCACGCGTTCCGCGTTGCCTCGGGGCTCGATTCGATGGTGCTCGGCGAGCCGCAGATCCTGGGGCAGATGAAGGAGGCGGCGCGTGCGGCCGAATCCGCCGGGACCCTGGGCACGTTGCTGCACAAGCTGTTCCAGCGCACCTTCGCGGTGGCGAAGGAAGTCCGCAGCACCACGAGCGTGGGCGCCGCCACGGTGTCGATGGCCGCCGCTTCGGTGAGGCTCGCGGCGCGGATCTTCCCCAGCCTCAAGGACCAGAAGGTGCTGTTCATCGGGGCCGGCGAGATGATCGAGCTGTGCGCGACCCATTTCGCCGCCCAGGCGCCTGCGCGTCTCGCGGTCGCCAACCGTACAGCGGAGCGCGCCGAGCGGCTCGCGCACCGCTTCAACGGCGAGGCGATCGAGCTCAAGGGCCTCCCCGAGCGGCTGCACGAGTACGACATCGTTGTTTCTTGCACCGCTTCGTCGCTGCCCATCCTCGGCAAGGGCCTGGTCGAGCGGGCGCTGCGCGCGCGCAGGCGCCGGCCGATGTTCATGGTGGACCTCGCGGTGCCGCGCGACATCGAGCCTGAGGCGGGCGAGCTCGACGACGTGTTCCTGTACACGCTGGACGATCTCGCGCAGATCGTCTCCGAGAACCGCGACGCCCGCCGCTCGGCGGTGGATCAGGCCGAGGTGATCATCGAAACCCAGGTCGGCCAGTTCATGCGCTGGATGCAGGCGCGGGAGAACGTGCCGCTGATCCGCGCGCTGCGCGAGCATGGCGAGCAGGCACGGCGCCAGGAGCTCGAGCGCGCGCTGCGCGCCCTGCAGCGCGGCGACGACCCGGCCGCGGTGCTCGAGTCGCTGTCGCAGGGGCTCACCGCCAAGCTGCTGCACGCGCCGACGCAGGCGCTGAACGAGGCCGCCGGGGACGAAGGCCGCATCCTGGTCGAAACTCTCTCGCGGCTCTTTCGCATCAAGTGAAAACCACGCTGCGGTCGAAGCTCGACAGCCTGGTCGGGCGCCTCACCGACCTGGACGGGCTGCTCGCCTCCGAGAACGCCACGCGCGACATGGACCAGTTCAGGAAGCTCTCGCGCGAGCGCGCCGAGCTCTCGAACCTGGTGGCGTTGTACGAAAACTACCGCAAGGCCGAGGGTGACGCCGAGGCGGCGCGCGAGCTCGATCTCGCCGAAGAGCTGAAGAATTCGCGCGCCGAAATGGAGCGGCTCGAAGGCGAGCTGCAGAAGGCGCTGCTGCCCAGGGACCCGAACGACGAGCGCAACACCTTCCTCGAGGTGCGAGCGGGCGCGGGCGGCGATGAGTCGGCGCTCTTCGCCGGCGAGGTCTTCCGCATGTACGCGCGCTACGCCGAGCGCCAGCGCTGGCAGGTCGAGATCATCTCCGAGAGCCCTTCCGAGCTCGGCGGCTACAAGGAGGTCATCGCGCGCATCGTCGGCCAGGGCGCCTACTCGAAGCTCAAGTTCGAATCGGGCGGACATCGCGTGCAGCGCGTACCCGAGACCGAGGCGCAGGGACGCATCCACACCTCGGCGTGCACCGTCGCCGTCCTGCCCGAGGCCGATGCCGTCGACGACGTGGTGCTCAACCCGGCGGAGTTGCGCATCGATACCTTCCGCGCCTCGGGCGCTGGGGGCCAGCACGTCAACAAGACCGAGTCCGCGATCCGCGTCACGCATCTGCCAACCGGCATCGTGGTCGAGTGCCAGGATTCGCGCTCGCAGCACAAGAACCGCGAGAAGGCGCTGAGCGTGCTGAAGGCCAAGATCCGCGACAAGCAGGAGCGTGAGCAGCAGGCCAAGACCGCCTCTACGCGCAAGTCCCTCATCGGCTCGGGCGACCGCTCCGAGCGCATCCGAACCTACAACTTCCCCCAGGGCCGGGTGACCGACCACCGCATCAACCTCACCCTGTACAAGATCGACCGCATCATGGAGGGGGAGCTCGACGAGATCGTCAACGCGCTCTCCGCCGAGCAGCAGGCCGAGCAGCTCGCCCAGCTCGCCGAAGAAGCGGCTTGACGATCGAGCAAGCCCTCCGCACCGCCGCGGTCGATGCGCGCGAAGCGCGCCTGCTGCTCGCCGCGGCGAGCGGCTTCTCCGAGGCGAGCGTGGTGGCGTACCCCGAGCGCTCGCTCACGGAGGAAACCGAGGCGAGGTTCCGCGGCTATGTCGACAGACGAGGCAAAGGCGAGCCGGTGGCCTACATCCTCGGGCGCAAGGAGTTCTACGGGCTCGAGTTTGCGGTCAATCCGGCAGTGCTCATCCCGCGGCCCGAGACCGAGCTGCTGGTCGAGCTCTCGCTCGAGCGGGAATTTTCTTCGGTCGCCGACCTTGGCACCGGTTGCGGCGCGATCGCGCTCGCGATCAAGCGGCAGCGGCCGCAGGCGCGTGTAGTGGCCGTCGAATCGAGTGCCGCGGCGCTCGTCGTCGCACAACGCAATGCGGTCAAGCACGGCTTGGTGATCGAATTCCGGCACGGACGATGGCTCGAGCCGCTCGCGGGCGAATGCTTCGACCTCATCGTCTCGAACCCGCCCTACGTCGCCGAGGGCGATCCGCACCTCGCCGGCCTCGCCTTCGAACCGGCGAGGGCGCTCGTGTCCGGCCCGGATGGCCTTTCGGCAATCAGGGAAATCGTGGCGGCTGCGCCGTCCCACCTCGCTCCGGGCGGATGGCTGATGCTCGAGCACGGGATCGGGCAGGAAGTCACGGTTCGCACCCTGCTCGCGCAGAACGGGCTTGAAGAGGTGCGAACCTGGCCCGATCTCGCGGGTATACCCCGCGTGACGGGGGGGAAGGTAAAATGACGGCTGAAAGGAACATGCCAATGCAGGATACCCAACAGCGCATCAAGCAGCAGGTCGACAGCCACCCGGTGGTGCTCTTCATGAAAGGCACGCCCCAGATGCCGCAATGCGGCTTCTCGGCTCTCGCGGTGCAGGTGCTCAACGCCTGCGGCGTCGGCGAGTTCCATTCGGTGAACGTCCTCGCCGATCCCGAGATCCGCCAGGGCATCAAGGAATTCGCCAACTGGCCGACCATCCCGCAGCTCTACGTCAACGGCGAATTCGTCGGCGGCTCGGACATCATGCGCGAGATGTACCAGTCGGGCGAGCTGCAGAAGCTGCTGGCCGAACTGCAGAAGGCTTAGCGCACGGTTCGCTGGGCGCTCGCGCTCTACTTCATTGCCGCGGCCGCGGCTGCCGCGGAGCCGGAAGAAGTTTCTTTCCCGAGCGGCAAGCTCGAGCTTCACGGGTTCGTCTACGAGCCGGCGGGCAGCGGCCCGTTCCGCGCCATCCTCTACAACCACGGCAGCGAGCAGCGACCCGGCTGGAAGCCCGAGCTGGGGCGGTTCTTCAGCGACCACGGCTACGTTTTCTTCGTCCCCCATCGCCGCAGCCACGGGCGCTCG
>Ga0247685_1000035_pt1 | contig 13118 bp, 26 predicted proteins | sample CNK26_metaG_FD_189931 | JGI IMG/M metagenome (GOLD analysis project Ga0247685, IMG submission 189931) | Soil microbial communities from Purdue University Martell Research Forest, Indiana, United States - CNK26 | ecosystem: Environmental > Terrestrial > Soil > Temperate forest > Bulk soil...
GACCGCCGAGACGATCGAACGGACGCGCACCGACCAGGGCCGCCGGATCGGAGTACTCGAGGACCAGATCGCGGAGCTGCGCGGCTACGTCATGGGCGCGCGCTACCGAAAGAAGACAAAGCCCCACGGCGAGCCGACCACGTGACAGCCCCTGCCGATCGGAGCAAAGAGGACTGGGCTCGGCTCGCCCTGGTGCGCGTCCGCTCCGCGCACGCTGCGATCGTCGCCGCGTCGGCGGACCTGGGAACGCCGCGGCCGATCGAGACGACAACCCACCTGCTCGAGGCCGCGGAGCACGTGTTGCACGAGTGGCTGAAAGTAGCCTTCCCCCGTCGGTGACGCCGTTCGGCTCCGCCACCGACGGAGCTGCAGATGTGACGCTCTAGGGACCTCATTTCCCGACGAGGATCGGGGGCATGAGCGTAACAGCCGGAGCGAAGGCGGGTTGGTCCGCCGTGAAGAACAACGCCATCTTTTTTCTGATCGCCGCCTCCGTCCTGGTCGGCGCCGCGATCGCCTACGACGGGAAGCACCCTGGCTTCCTGCGCGGCAAGGTCAACGCCACGCTGGGCAAGCTGCCCATCGTCGGCTCCTGGTTCCAGAGCTAACCCCCCGACCGGAGCAGATCCCCCATGAGCGCAAATTTCGTTCAGCTCTCCGGGCCCGGCGGCCGCGTGCAAACGCTGGTGCCGGCGGCCGGGCCGCAGACATTCATCTTCAACCCGGCGAGCCTCAAGGGCACGCTGGCCGGCGGCGACTTCCTGTACGCGGATCGAATCCGCTGCAGGATCACCGGCGTCCTGACGCGCACGTCGGGCTCGAGCCGACCGACGCCGAACTGGGAGCAGCTCGCCCAGGCGCTCGGGCAGTGCCGCGTCTACAGCCAGTTCACCGGCGAGATGGTGAACAAGAGCATGAACAGCGTTCCGCTGCTCGCCAACCACGACTCGTACTTCAACAACGGCCTGGGCCAGCCGACGCGCGCGCGCGGCCAGTCGTCGGGGAGCTCCGGCGCGACCGTGCCGATCGAGTACGAGTTCGAGATCCCGTTCCGCCGCGGCTACCTGTACCGCGACACGGACAGCTGCCCCTGGATGCCCCTGCTCGAGGGCGGCATCGTCGAGATCGATCTGCAGGGCGCCAACGCGCTCGTGCCGTTCGGCTGGACCATGACGGGCAACTGGACCTGCGAGGCCGTGATCGACTGGTTCCCGGACAAGCAGGCCCTGATTCACACGCCGGTGCAGTCGCGCCTCTATCGCGTGTCGACGGTGGGCCCGGAGTACTTGCTCCGGGGTGTGGGTTCGCCCAACGGCCTGGACGGCGTTGTCAGCGGCTCGAGGCTGGCGATTCTGTCCTGGCTCGGCCAGGGCGACTCGGCGGACATCTCCGACCAGGGCCACGACAGCGGCTTCTACGCGGCCTTCGCCGGCGGCGGGATCCTGTTCAAGTCGTCGCAGCTGCAGCGCCTCGACGTGCCCTTCCGCGACCAGGTCTCGATCGACAGCGTCTCGAGCTTCGTCTCGAGCTTCCTGGCCGAAACGAAACCGATCCGTCACCGCACCAACACCAGCGCGATCGGCGCCGCGTACATCCAGAGCGACCTGGCCGGCTGGCCCTTCGCGATGGACCCGCTGCTGACCGTCACGCAGATGCAGTTGCTGAACGACGCGCTGAACTTCTTCCCGCTGGTGTGGGTCGGCGCCGGCGACAAGATCTCCGACCTCCAGAAGGTCGACGGCGATCTCTCGTTCACCGCCACCCTGGGCTCGCCGCCCCAGTCCTCGACGCTGCACCTCTTCCGCACGGATGAGATCTGCGGCTTCTCCGCGAACAAGGTCCTCGACCTCATGGACCGCATGGGTCTGTCGCACACGTCGCGCGGCGGCTCCTACGGCTACGTGCCGAAGTACGCCGACGCGAAGCGCGCCGACGAGTCCACGCAGTGGGGCATGCCGCTGAAGATCGTTCGCGCCGCCTAGGCGCGGGAAAGCGAACGCACTCCCGATGGGGCCGAAGTTCAAGAATCCCGACGCTGGCCGGCGCACGATGCCGGCGGCGCCAGGGGTTTTCATCCACGGCCCTGGCCTGAACAAGCCAGGGTACGTGACGCCGCGGCCTGGTCGCCGCCAGGGCCTCGGTGTGACGCCGGCGCTGGTTGGGATGTTTCGCGCGGGCCGCGTGGTCGGCGTCTCGCAGATCAACGCGATGGCCACCAACGTGCGAAGGGGGCCCTAACCGATGTGGAAATGGGCCCTCGTCGGCGTCGCGGTGCTCTGGTACATGATGGAGCGCGAAAAAGCGTCGGTGAAGATCGCGGCCAACAAAGGCGCGACCGACGTCACCAACGCCGCGGGCCGCGGCGTGGTCACGGTGGTCGACGAGGCCGCGTCCGCCGTCGGACGCTGGTTCGACAGCTTGTTCAACGACAAGCCCAGCAACAGCGGCTCGAGCACCGGCAGCTCGGCCGCCTCGAGCCCCGACTACTGGGACGATCAGTTCGGCAGCGGCCAAGACTACGGAACGGGGGAATGACCGATGCCCCCCGTGGGCACATATCGCGTCGGGCCCAGCGACTTCTTCACGCCGGACGATCTCGCGACCGACGCGAAGACCCTCGACGCGCAGATCAAGGCGCTGGACGCTCTGCTGCAGGACGCGCCGGCGGCGCCGGAGGCCTGGTTCGATTCATGGAACGTTTTCTACGCGAAGTGGTGGGCGTTCTTCAAAGATCACTTTGGTGGATGGTTCAACAACTTCGTCACGGCGTTCAACGATTCGAACCGCGACGAGCTGGTGAGCTTCGAGCAGCAGCTCGAGACGTGGGCCAGCCAGGCGGCCGGCTACGGCGCCCAGCTGCAGGACGGAGCTCGCGTCGGCCCGCGCACCAAAAGCGGCGACAGTCTCGATAACCACCTGGCCGGGCTCGGCCTGCCGTCGCTGAACACGCTCGCCCTGGTGGTCGGCGTCGTCGCCGGCGCCGTCGTCCTCTGGAAGGCGGTCAAGTGAACCCGCTTTTTCAGAACACGGCCCGGATGCTCGAGCGCCGCGGCGCCACCCATCAAAGTGCGTTCGACGCGCGGCCCGTGATCATTCCCAAGCCCGGCACACCCCAGGGCGGCCGCCGGCGCCTCGTGCAGTCCGCGCCGCTGGTGACCAACGTCGGAGGGAACGACCCGTACGGCACCGATCCCGCGCTCTTTACCCTCGAGAATCCCTCGACGCGGCTACACGTCAAGGTCGCCCTGGTCTATCGGCCGGACGCGGCCGAGACGGAAGCTCTTGCCGCCGGCTGGCTGGCCACGTTGACGGCGTGGGATCGCGACGAGTACGGCCGCCCGATGCAGAGCAACACCATCTTTACCAACCAGGCGGCGCCGCTGTCCTGGGAGGCCGTCACGGCTAACGACCAGTGGCGCGGCAGCGTGGCCACGCCGACCTTTGCCGGAGGCGGCACCGCCGCGGAGCCGGGACAGCTGATCGTGATCGCGACCTGGGAGCCGGCGCCGGGCTGGAACGGCGCCGACGAGGAGCTCGGGCAGATCTTCCAGGCCTGCAGGCTCGTCGTCACGCGCGGGATCTTGGTGTCGAACGGAAATGTGTAGCCGTGAACTGGACGACTCTGCTGCTCGCCGGCGCGGTCCTACTGACGATCGCCGGCGACGGTGATCCCGTGGCGGGCTTCACCTCGATCCTCGACACGATCGAGCGCGGCCGCCGGTTGACGCACGCCTCGTACGGGCCTGACGGTGTGGTGCGCGTGAAGCCCGACGAACTCGCGCGCCAGGCCGGGACTGACCTCGACTCGTACGCGCTGGCCCGAATGATCTCGAGCGAACACGGCCGCGACGACAACATCACCAAAGCGGCGATCGCTCACGTGGCGATCAATTACGCGGCCCGCGTCGGGCGCTCGATCTCGGGTCTCCTGCTGCGCGCGAACAACGCCCAGCACACCGGCTGGTTCGGAACGCAGCGGGACATCGACGAGGACAGCCCGCGCTTCAACGAGTCGGACCGCTACGCCTCGACGGCGCTGGACCCGTACGAGGGCGAGCTCCAGATCGCGACCGCGGTGCTCTCCGGAGAGATTCCCGACCCGACGGGGGGCGCGATTCAATTCGACGCTCCGCCGGCGTTCAAGTCACCGGAGGCGGCCGCGCGCACCGCTGCCAACCGCCTGGCCGAAGGCCGCGTGCAGGTGTTTCCCGACGGGATCGATCCAGACAAGCTGAGGTTCTGGGCCTAATGGCAGCTGGGAGCACTGTCCCGACGGGCCACGTTGGTTCGAACGATGCGCCGGACGGCTCCGCCGGCGCCGGCGTCACCCAGATCATCGCCGGAACCGGCGTGACGCTGACGCCGCCCACGGGCGTCGGCGCCGTCCAGATCGACACCCTGGACGCCGTCGCGCGCGCGGCCGCCGCTGCAGCCGCTGCGGCCGCTGCTGGTGCCCAGGCGGACGCGGACGCCGCCCAGAGCACTGCCGACGGCGCCGTCGTCGACGCGGCCGCGGCCGCGGCCGCCGCTGCAGCGGCTGTGCAGGACATTTCAGGCGACGGCGGAGTCACGATCGGCGGAACCACGCAGCACCCGACGATCGCCGTCACCAACCCGGTCGCTTACTCCTACTACCCGCAGGTTGGTGGGTTGCCCGGCATCGACGCGACGATCGGCGTCGCGCCCAGCGGCACCGCCGCGGACGCCACCCACGGCACGTTCTTCCAGTTGAACTCGATCGCCGGCGCCGTCGTGTTCACCTTGTCGACGGTGGGCACCTTGCCGGGGGAGCAGCTCTTCGTACGGATCAATTCTGGCCTCTCGTTTACGGCGACGTTCCGAGACGGAGGCGTCTCCGGCCTCGATCTGTTTGTGTCGCCGCTCTCCGACTTCCCCGACGGGGCCCGGCTGCTGGTCGCTTTCAAAATGAACGCCGCCGGCGATAGCTGGTTGTTCGACAGCGTGGCGAGAATCGTATGAAGGGGGAGCCATGGCCATTCCGCTGATCTGGATCGCTGGCGCCGGCGTCGCCCTGCTGTGGGCGGAGCGCAAGAAGAAGCTGAGCGGAGACCCGCCGCTGTTCAAGGAGCCCACCACGAACCCGCTGGTGTTGCACGGGACGGGGATCACGAGGGGCGGACTCGACATCAACTCGCAGCTGCAGCGCGATCGGTTCGTCACGGGGCGAGGGACCGAACCCACGACGGCGCAGACGCCCCCCTCGAGCTACTACAGGCCCGGCGGCACCGGCGGAAAGGTGCCAGGCTTCCGATGAAACAAGCCGACTGGGTCAAGGTGATCTTGGCCGTCGTCCTGCTGTACTGGCTGTCCGAACGCAGCAAGGACCGACAGACGATCCCGACCTGGGGCGACAGCTCGAACACGGGGTGATCGATGGCCACTGAAAAAGAAAACACGCTCTACCTGGTCGCCGCCGGCGTCGTCGTCTGGATGATCTACACGGGCAAGTTCGATTCCATCCTGGGGAAGGCGCCGAAGAACGGAAACGGCCCGGCCAACGGGACGCCACCGCGAAAGAACGTGACGAGTGGTGAAGACCGAACGGTCGCGGCCGTCGGTGGCGGCACTTGCATCGCCGCAGGCACGGGGCTGGGAATGCCTGCACTGGGCATCGCCGCCTCGCCGCTCTGTGCGGAGGCGGCCGTGTGGGTCTGGCACGCGCTCGGGGGCGGCTCGTCGAAGGTCGGGCGCGCGAGCAACGGAAAAGACGTCTTCCCCAACGACATGGCGGAGTGTGCGAAGCGCGGGATCTACGACGTCAACGGCTGCGGCGCGCTCTGGGATGGCGTCAAGTGGCCCTGGCAGGCCTTCCCGCACCAGGGCGACGTCGCCGTGTATCCGCCGGCCAACAAACCGCCGACGGGCAAGCCGCCGGGCTGGTGAACAGGAGGGCCGGATGCCACATCCAATTTGGGTAGTTCTGATCGTGTTGCTGGTGATCGCCGCGGCGGGCGGGTTTTGGGGAGGGGGCCCAGCGCGCCCTTACGGTCACTACGCCTGGTCGCCGGCGGCCGTCGTGCTGATCATCCTGGTGGTGCTGCTGCTGCTGGGCGGCCCGCACCACCTCCGACTGTGAAAGGAACCACCGATGGGCAAACTCGACAACGCAATGGCAGCGGCCAGGAGGGCCGGCGCCGGCGAGACGCTGGTGGCACGCGTCCAGGCCTACGGAACGCGCCGGGACCCGGCTGCGAACGCCTCCGAGGCCTTCCCGTCGCAGGCAGCGATCGGCGTGGGGCCGCGGTCGGTGTGGAACGGCCCGCGGCGAGCAGCTCGGCCCGGCGAGCCGGTACTGAGGCGCGCCCAGGGCTGAGCGATCGACCGTGACGGTCGGAGAATGGGCCGGCGCCATCCGCGTGCAATCGGAGGCGGTCGCCGCGCGCTGCAGGGAGCTGCTCGATCTTTCGTCGGAGATGAAGATGCCGGCGGACTACGCCGACCTGGTCGCCCGTATCCGGCTGCTCCTCACCGAACTAGAGGCAGTGAGCGATCGGATCGGCCACGACGCGCGGAACCTGCAGCAGGTGGTCTACGCCGACGATCTTCACTGAAGCAGAACCATCTTGCAGCTCGCGGGCATGTTGTTGCCGCCGTCGAACACCGCGCACGAGAAGGTCTGCAGCTCGCTGATGCACGTGTTGAACGACGGCCCCACCGCAAGCGTCTTGGTGCAGTCGATCGACACCGACAACGCGTCCAGGCACTCTCGCTGCGACGGTGGTGGCGAGACGCACTGAACGAGGCGTCCGCAGAACGTCGACTTGAACAACTCGCACTTCGCACGCGCGGCGTCCCGCTCCGCCGGCGACGGCAAGCCCCCCATGGTGCCGCCGTCCGAACCACAGCCGATCACCACGAACAAAAAGCCTCCCAGCAGCGTCACCACGAGTCGCATCATCGGCATCCCTCCCCAGCGCAGATCAGAGCCACAAGCCGCCCCCCCGGCCTAGATCATCGTACTACGAAACCGACCGGTTCCGTAAGTCACCCAAGTGACATAGCGGCCGCTAGAGCATCCGCGGGGTTAGGCGGCGGGTTGCGAGGGGGGGTTCCGTAGGGCCTCGGTGACCCTGCGACCGATGGTAGCGGGGTGGATGTCCCCGTGGCCTTCGGCGCGCAGCTGGTGAGCGATGAAGGACCATGATGGGGGACCGGGCTCCGACCGCAGATCCACCGCGCGCGCGACGGCGGCCGCCGTCATGGTTGAGGGGCGGCCGTTGGGCAGGCCCTGGGCCTTCCGGACCGCGGCGAACTCGCGCGACCGCTCGCCGGCCAGCGCGCGCTCGAACTCTGCGAACACGCCCCGCATCTGGAAAAAGGCCTTCCCCATCGGTGTGGACGTGTCGAGATCGCCGTCGCGCGTGCACACGAGATCGGCGCCGTAGCTGGTGAGGATCTCCGCCAGCTGCAGCAGGTGAGCGAGCGACCGCGATACCCGATCCAGCGACACGGCCACCAGCGTCTTCGCCCGGCCGGCGCGGAGCTCGCCCAGGGCGCGCGCCAGCTCGGGCCGGTTGACGTCGGCGCCGGAGGCCTGCTCGACGAATTCGCCGGTGATCTCCCAGCCACGGGCTCTGCAGATCGCGCGCAGCTCCTCGAGCTGGGCGGCCGCGTTTTGCTGCAGCACGGTGGACACCCGCGCGTAGAGAACGACACGTCTGGTGAGCCCCATCGGATGAAGAGTCTACAAAACCCCGTACGAAATGAGCTACAAAAGGCCGATGAAGCCCACCGTTGGCCGAATCGTTCACTACACGAACCTTGGCGACCGCGACGGCAAGTACCCGCCCGAGATCCAGGCCGCGCTGATCACCGGCGTCAACAGCGACGGGACAGTCGCGCTGCACGTGTTCTACAAGACGGGACAGTTCGACATGCCGGCGGTGGCGTTCACGCACGAGGACGCAGGCACCGACGCTGCGAGGGGGCTTTGGACGTGGCCGGCTCGAACGTGACCCATCGATGATCTGGTTGTCCGTCCTCACCACGCCCCGACGGTTGAAGTACCTGCAGGGGACGCTGGAAGCGATCGACGGCGCCGGCGGCGCCGCCTTTTCTGGTCGGCGCGTCGTGCACGTCGACGGCGCAGTCGATCTCGTTCGTCCCCTCGCGCGGCCCGGATGGGACGTCGAGAGCCTGTCGCCGGCGAGCCGCGGCACCAGAAAGTCGATGTGGGAGATCTTCCATCGCGCCGCCGGCGCCGGCGCGGAGGCGTTGCTGTACTTCGAGGACGACGTCCGCCTGGCGCGCAACGCGATCGCCGTGATGACCCGTGCCGAGGTGCCGGCGGAGTACGGGTTCCTGTCGTTTTTCCAGATGAACAAAGGCATGCCGACGACGCCAGGGATCCACCGATACCGGAAGCCCGATCCGTCGGTGTCCGGGTTCTGGGGCTCGCAGGCGATCAAGCTTCCCGCGCGATCGCTGGCCAAATTCGCCGGGCCCGACCCGACGCCACCCCGCTACCAGCATGCGTGCGACGTCTGGCTCGGCGAGCAGCTCGTGCCGGGCATCGTGATCCCATCGATCGTCCGCCACGTGGGTGTCTCCTCGTCGATCCCCAGTCAGTTCCTTCACACAATCACCGGTGAGCACGTCCACCGAGCAGGCATCGCGTACGCCGGCGACGAGGCCGACGCGATCGATGTGCTGGCTCACGTTCTTGCACCAGCGTGATGCAGTTTGCTGCAGGAAGCGGCCTCTCTACGTCGGTGTCGCACCTCGCCCCACGTAACAGGTGTGCAGCTACGGGGCCATTGAACCCTTTAGGGATCGGGGCTTATGTTGGCGCGCACGACAAACCTGTAACGAGGCTTCCCAGGGGGGTGGGTGCCAGAGTCCCGACGCGATCCGCGGCGGGCTCCTTCACTCACAAAAGGGACGCCACGTGACCAGCACCGCGATCGCGCAGCAGCTCGCCAACCCCAAACCCACGCTGAAGGAGGCCCTCGATGTGTTGCTCGCCGAGCTGCAGGATCGGGTCGCCTCCGGAGTGCGCTCGGCCCACACGCTGTCGATGAACGAATCGCACGTGAGCTACATCCTCGAGCGGATCCCCGGCGACACGCCCGTCGACCAGGTGGACGCCGGCGTGATCGACCAGCTGGTCGCCGCGGAGCGCGCCGGCCGGCGGCTTCGCGCCGACGGCAAGGCGAAGCAGCTGCACCCGTCGACGATTAAGAAGCGGCTCTCGACGCTGCACCGGGCGCTGAAGATTCAGCGACGTCTGGGCAACATCGAGCGGCTGCCGGAATTTCCGGAGCTCCCGACGGCCTACAAGCCGGACATGAAGTTCATCGCCACCTATCGCGAGGCGATCGCGATCTACTACGCGTTGCCGATCGAGCGCGCGCGCTGGTTTTGGCTGGCGCTCTGGACCGGCCAGCACTCGAGCGACGTCGAGCGGATGACCAAGGAAGATCTGCAGCCCGTCGGCCCGGACAAGTGGATGCGGGTCCGCAACACCAAGAACCGGCGCACCGATGGGATCCGGATCGCGTGCCCGGACGCGCTCGCCCGTTTTTTCTTCGGCCACTGGCACAACACCGGCGCCGGCGAGCGACTGGTGGAGCCCTGGCCCCACGTCTCGTCGCAGCTGCCCGACGTCTGCGAGCGACTGGGCTTCCCGCGCTACACAGCGAAGTCGTTGCGGCACACGTTCTTCACCTGGATGATCTCGCGCGTCGGGATCACCAAGGCCGTAATGGAGATCGGCGGGTGGACGACGTACGAGATGGTTTGCAAGGTCTACGGCCACGCGCTCGCGCCGCAGTTTCGCGACGCTGTCGAAGCGCTCGACGGGTTCGTCGAGACGGCCGCGCGCCGCCGCGGCGCCAAAAAATCACCTGAAAAGCGAATGCCCCCACCAGCTCCGGCAAGAGCCGATGGGGGCGGAACGACCGACCCAGCGACAGAGAGAACCAGGACAGTCGGGAACGTAGGCGAGCCGAAAAAACTCGGCGAGCCAGTGGGCGCAGAAAGAATCGACCAGGTCGGTCATCACCGACGGAGACACGGCCATGGGAGAAGATCGACCGGACCTGAACCTAGCACAGGATCGCCAGTTCCAAGCGATCGTTCGCTGCAACACCTGCAACTTCGAAATTATCGCCGGCCCTCCCCTCGACGGGGCTGAAGTCCAGATCAGCGCGAGGCTGTTCAGCTACGCGCTGCCGGCGCTCGAGATCGTCCACGGCCACCAGGACGGCTGCGGCTATCCGAAAGTCGACGTTGTCGTCAACGAGCTGCAGTCGAGTGGCCCGCTGGCAGCCGTCGGTCGCCGCCACCTGCGGATCGTCGCGTGAGCGCCGAAGAACTCGAGGACCTCGGCGGCGTCGCGCCGCTGTTCGATGACCTCTCCGACGATCGGAAGATGTTGCAGCGGATCTCGGAGGCGCTGGCGACTCTCGCCCAGAAAGAAGTCAGCGTCGATCGCAACGCGCGCCTCAACTTGATGGCCGGCTGGCTGCTGGGATTCGCCGCGAGGTACCGGGGGTGACGCTCCGGCCCGACAGCTGCGAGCAGTGCGGGGCTCCGGTGCTGAGAGTTCCGATCGCCGGAACGACGGCGCCGATCTCGCTGGAAGACTGCGTGCGCGTCGACGGTGACTGGGCGATCCAGATCGGTTTGCTGGGTTGCGACCCAACGGCCGTCAAGGTCCCCTCCGGTACGTCGACCTACCGCGTGCACCAGTGCCCGCGCGGCCACCGACGGTCGGCGCTGTCCTTCACCGCCGCGGCGCCGGCGAGAAAGCGGCGGACGTGAGGGGGCGAGGGCCCGGTTTCATCCAGTTCGACGACTATGAGACCTCGACGCGCGTCTGCCCCTGCGGCGATCGCTTCACCTGGTCCGGTTTCAGCGATCGCCTCGACGCTTGGATGCTCCTGCACAAGCCCCACGCGGAGGACGGCGTCGAAACGCTGCAGGTTCTGACGGACGACGGTCGCCGCGCGTACAAGCCAGGGGGCGACGAGTGACGATTCGCCTCAAGTGCTGGGCGGTCAACTGGGACGCGATCGCGTCCGGGGCGAAGACGTCAGAGATCCGATCGACCCAGGACCGAACCTTCTCCGTCGGCGACGTCCTCGAGCTGGTGCGCTGGGACCCGGCTGCCGACGCTCCTACCGACGCCGTCCCTGCTGTCCTGGGCGTTCGGATCACGTGGATCGACAGCGTCGCCGGCGAAACCAACATCATCGGCGTGCGCCTGGCCGACCACGGGGATCGCCGCGGCGGCCAGCTCGTGAACCTGGCGGTCCTGTCGTTCCAGCTGCTGGGCGCGGCCCGCGACCAGCAAGGGGGCGAGACCAGGTGAGGCGGCCGCCGAATCAATACGCGCTGACCGAAGAGGGGCAGTTCTTCGCCCTCGAGATGCTGGTCGCCGCCCAGGACGATCGGGCTGAGACGGTCCGTCTGCAGACGTTCGGTTTCGGATGGCTGTTCGACGTGGTGCCTGGCACGCACGTCCCCGCGTGGAAACTCCCGGTTCCCGTTGAGGTTCCGCAGCGATGACTGGATCATCGGGCAACCGCTGCGGGCACGATCGGCTGAAGCCGCGCCTGGATCCCGTCGAGCTGCCCTCAGAGCGCCTGCCCCTGGTGCTCTCCGACATCACGTCGGCGATCGAAAACCTGTTCTACATGCGCCACAAGGAGGAATTCGCGGACATCGGGCAGGCGCGTCGGTCGGAGATCTGCGAGGCGATGGTGTTGGTCGCCAAGACGTTGACCGTCCGGATGGATCTCGTCACCAAGCGGGTCGGCAAGCCGCGCGACGACGGCACCGTCGTCGGGATCCCGGCCGAGCGCCTGGCCGAGATCACGGGCCTGCACATCTCGCGCGTCAACCGGGCGCTGCGCGAGCTCGCCGACGCCGGCTGGATGACCAGCTGCCAGCCCTGCGAGCTCAAGGCGGACGGCACCTACCGCGGCTATCCCGCGATCCGAACCCTGACGCCGCGATTTTTTCGAGTACTCCGGGTGAACCTGAAGCTCGACGCCGCCGCGAAGAAGGAAGCGACCGCACGGAAGGAACGGGCGCGGCAGCGCCAGGCGGCCGCCGGCGCCGCCGAAACCGCCAGGCTCGCGCGGCAGCTGCACCGTATGAACCGAAAAATGGACGCGAGACGGCTGGACAGGCCGATCCCAGAGCGGACGCGGGAAGAGGCGGAGCGCAATCTCCGCCTGAACACCCTCATGGTGGATCTCCGCCGGAAGAACCCAGAGTGGCCCCCCGAAAAGGTCCGCGCGGCCGCGCGCGAGTTGCTGGACCGCTACACCGGCCCCTAGGCGGAGCCCTGCCCGCGGGCAGGGTTCTAGGTCCACCGGCGGCCGAAAACACGCGCTGAGCGCAGCTGCGGCCGCCAGAACTGCATTTGCGCGGTGCACTTTGGTGCGTCCTGGTGCGCGCGGATGGCGCGCGAACCTCAATCCCGGCGCCAGCCGCGGAACCTAGGTGACAAACAAGGCGGACGTGCGTCAACCGGTCCGGATCGCCGCCCTGGACGGCGAACTAGGTGAGAGACAAAAACCCCTTAGGACTCAAACGAAGATCTCTACCCGCAGATCATTCAGGGAAGAGAGAGGTGCGCCGGCGGCGGCCGCCGTCGAGATCCGGAGCAGTGTCGGATCGGATGCAAGGAAGCCGGCAGCGGGCGTGCCAACCGTTCGGCGAGTGCGACGATGTGGGCGAACGAAGCTCAAAAAAGCGGATGATCCGTCGCTGCGTGACGAGTACGCTCGACGAGGGACCTCGATGGAGACTCTGCTTCGCGAACTAGAAAAGCAGCTGGCGACGATGACAGCAGAGCAGCGCGCGTCGACGACGGCGGCGCTGGCTGGGATCATCAGCGCGTCTCGAGGGATGAAGGATCTGCACCTGTCGCGCGCCACCGTCATGCGTGCGATGCAGGTGATGGCCGTCGGCATGGCTCAGGGAAAAACGCTGGCCTCGCACCTGGTGGACGCGCGCCGGCTGGCCCCGAAGATCGGACGACACGTTGAAACTCTCGTACACGCTGTCTCGTAACGTCGACGGCACGTGGCGGGTTGAGATCCCGTTCAACGGCCGCACGTCGATCCACCAGACCAAGACGAAGG
>Ga0247685_1000036_pt1 | contig 12737 bp, 18 predicted proteins | sample CNK26_metaG_FD_189931 | JGI IMG/M metagenome (GOLD analysis project Ga0247685, IMG submission 189931) | Soil microbial communities from Purdue University Martell Research Forest, Indiana, United States - CNK26 | ecosystem: Environmental > Terrestrial > Soil > Temperate forest > Bulk soil...
GAGAGCCGGACAAACACGACGGCACTTTAGCGCCGGGACAGACGGTTACCGTGCAAGAGGGTACCCGCTTCAACGTGGCCGACACGAGCGGAGCGTGAGGTCAACTTCATGTTAAACCTAATGACAATCGCCGACCTCTTTCTGACCGAAGACAAGGTTTACGTCGTGACCTTAGACGCAAAGGCTGGATTCATCCTACGTTGTCCACGTCCTGCGAGCACCGAGATATTAGTACAAGTACCTGGTGAAGAAGATATACGAACCATTCCCGTACGTCGTATAGCCATGACGGACTGTCCGCCAATCCTATGCGAGACGAACGAATGGGGAGGATCAGGTGGATGGACTGCGTATCGAAACAAATATCTAAAGGCAACGCGGTAGGACTTGTCAGATGCCAATCCCTACTCTCCTGGACAACTTACAACCTTCCGATATCGGTCTACCTGATCATTTTAATCAATTCAGGGACATACAACGCGAGATGGCCGAGTTCTGCCTGTTCGGTCCCAATGGTGTAGGAACTACGTCCGCCCCACGCCGGTTCAGCGCGTGCGGTGCCCCACCTGGTAGCGGCAAGAGCGTGGCGGCGCACGCAATCGGCATTCTCAGTGGGAAGAAATACGTCATCCTCACGCCAACTCGTCAGCTCCAAGATCAGTACAAAGATGACGGATTTAACGCGATTGACGTGAGGGGAAAGGACAATTACACGTGCCGGGATAGTCATGCAGCGGGACGGGTGGGATTCGGCGGTGACTTATGCCGACCGCCCGAGGGAGATGAGTGGTCCTGCTTAGACGGAGCGGAAGATAAGGACTGTACGTTCGCGGGGAAGCCAGGATGTACGTACTTTGATCAAGTGGAAGCCGCGCGACAGTCACGTGGGACAGTGACTAATCCGATGTATTGGATGAGTGCCCGTGCGCAGAACCGAGTGGCGTTAGAGGCTAAGGGCGAACCAATTGGTCTGCTCATCGTTGACGAACTCCAAAAAGTTTTTGGAGAAGTAGCCCGTTTCCTAGGCACGTGGGTGAGCAACGAGAACCTGCACAGGTGGGCGAACAAGGAAGTGCGGGCGCTGGTCAACGTAACGAAAGGAGCGGAGTGGGGGAGGGTAACGGGCGCGTGGGTGGATGCGCTGGAGATGGTCGTACTTGGCGTTAAGGTGGAGCAGAGCCGGATTGCCGAGAAGTACCCGAACGTGGCGTGGGTGGCAAGACAGGATGCGGATTGGCGGAAATGGGAGAAGATCGCGCAGGGGTTGGACAAGGTGTGTTCGCATGGCCGGGACAATAACTGGTTGTGGAGACAAACCAAGAACGGGATCGCGTTCGATTGCATCTGGCCTGGGAGGTATGCGGAGAGATATTTGTGGAGCGGCGTGGGCCAAATCATTCTCATGTCAGGGACGTTGAGGCCAAAAGCCATGCACATGCTCAACGTCAAATCCACAGACTATCACTTTAAGGAGTGGCCGAGGCAGTTTCCCGCGCATCTGTCGCCGGTGTGGTGGGTGCCAACAGGGAGGATGGGGCGCAAGTCATCGGAGGATGAGCGCTATAAACAGGTGGAGTTGCTGGCAAAGATCGGGGAGGAGTGGGGACATAAGAAGGGGTTGATCCACACGCCGAGTTATAAGTTGGCGGAATGGTTGCAAAGCATGAGTCCGTGGGGCAGGCACATGCTCATTAACGAACGTGGAGAGGCGGGGACGATGCTGGAAAGATTTAAGAAGAGCAAGCCTCCGTCTATTCTCGTGAGTCCGTCGTACACTACAGGAGCTGACTTACCAGACAGTGATTGTGAATGGATATGGGTGCCTAAGTTGCCTTACCCGGATAGGAGTGACCCGGTTGTGCTGGCGCGGTGTGAGGATGATCCTGACTATTACGTGTACGAGACGGCGCAGACGTTGGAGCAGGAATGTCTGAGAGGCAGTAGGCATGACAAAGATCGCTGCACGTGCGTGCACCCAGAAACCTTGATTCTCACTGACGACTTGCGTTGGGTAGAAGCACACACATTGAAACCCACTGATCGTCTACTAGGTTTTGACGAGCATGGATCAGGTAGAGCCGACCCACGACGTTGGCGTTGGTCGAATGTCATTGAAGCCAAGACGCGGACCATGAGCCGAGTCCGTGTAATCTATGGTACTGGAGAGGAAGTGATATGTACCCCTAATCATAAATGGCTAACATTGGGGAAAAGTGACCGCTGTATTCATTGGACCGCCACTAACCGCCTTAAGGTGGGTAGTATGCTATTCCGCCTATCTAAAGTATGGAAGTCTGCACAAACGTATAACGAGGGATGGCTCGGTGGCTTTTTTGACGGCGAAGGGTGCCTATGCTTGCGAGCAAGCAGTCGCAATCCAAATGTTGTAACCTTGGTTGCTTCACAACGAATAGGACCCACATTGGAATATGCTTGTCGTCAGATTGCGTCCTGCGGATTCTCTTATTCAATACAAAAGGCTACCAGTGACGGGCGGAACATTATGAACTACGGCGGTATACCACATCAAGGACGCATTATACGGATTGGAGGAGGTCAACCTGAAATAATGCGTTTTCTTGGTCAGAACCGCCCCATACGTTTACTTGACAAATTTCTTAAAGGAGAACGCGCTGAAAGGATTTCGGCTATTGACTACCCAAAGGTCATACACATTGAGCGACTGGCACCAGGTCCTATCACGTCACTTCAGACAAGCACCGAAACATTTATAGCCAACGGACTTGGGGCGCATAATACAATTATCAGCGATGACTCGGTGGGCAACTTTAGGAACTACGCTCGCCGCCATTTCAGCGGGTGGTTTAGGATTGACAAGTGGGAGAAGGGAGGAATACCGACATGCAAGTAGAACGCGATACGCAGGTCATTATGGAAGTCGCACCGGACTTCAACCTGACCAAGATCAGGGCCGGGGAGATATACGATCAGGAGTTATTCTCCGCAGGCCAACTGCATATGCTGTCTCATTTATGGGAGATGGAGACGGCGCAAATACGCAACGAGTCCGGTCGAACGCTCAAAGTGGTAAAATTCGTGGAGCCAAGATAACCCGATGCTATACATATATGATCATAAGAAACCGCCGCACCCGCCAGTATCGTTTGAGGAGTGTGAGAGGCGGTGGCGCAAGCAGGAGCGGATTGCCGTGGGCCTGCTGATAGCGGTGATCGCGCTTATGTTGTATCTGGTCAGTGACACGTGGTGGTGGAGGCTGTAATGAACGTAAGTGACGAGCAACAAGTGTTATGGCAGATACGTGGCATCGTCGCGAGTATGCCGGAAAAACAACAGGCGCGGGTCAACGAAGCGCTGGCACACATCAGAGCCCTCCTGACTGAGTTCGGAGATGAAGGACAGATCGCGTTAGTACTGATCGGCACGGAGATAGCGGCGAAAGTTACCGCTTGACACGCACTTGTGAATCATAGTAACCTCTCTGACATGGCTCAACTCAGAGAAGGATTCGGGCGCACCCGGTCCATCATGCTGCGGCTGACGCCACAAGAACACAAGTTGGTGACTAAAGCCAGCAAAGGGAGCCGCAGTATCGCAGATTATGTGCGGGGAATCGTGGTCGATCAGGCGTTGACTGAAGTACACGCATCCCGCGCGAAACGTAGTTCAACGTAAGACTAACCAACAGACTAATCAAGGAGCAAATGAAGTATGCCGAGAGTAGGATGCAGTATTGAAGAACAGCGATCCGGATCAAATTTCCGGTTCGACGAAGGACGCGGACGCATCGTGAGCATTTGCGCTACACCGGGCGCACGTGAGTTCAACAAAGAAAAATGCGTTGTCGTGGTCGGTATCCAACGCATTGGGCGCGATGGAAAACCGACCGAGGACGATGTGGTGCTGGAGGAATGCAACTTTGGTCCACTCAGCAAATTTCATCCGGCCAACGCCAAAGACCAGAACGACATGGAACCGGAAGACCTAGGTGACGAGGTTGGTGTGGAAGGCAACTCCATCCTCGCTATCGATGGTGCTTTCCCCGACACCAAATCCAAGATGAGCGTCTTTGCCGCCAGCTTGCAAAACGCGGGCGTTCGTCCCGTTTTGTTGACGGGTTACTGGCCGAGTATCCTTGACCTGGAGGCCGACTTCTCACAGATCAAATTGCGTTATGAAAGCCTTGGTACGGACGGCTACAATCTGATCGTCAAACCGGGCGGCAACATCTACAACTTGGCCGAGATCAACAAGCGTGCGGGCGGGGCGGCGACACCGAACGGCAAACCTGCGACGGCGCCAGCACAGGCCGCGGCCAAACCGAAACCGCAGGCAGCTTCGACCACGGCTCCGGCGAATGACGCAGGTGCGGGTGCCGACGATGAGACGGAGATGCTGGCCATCCAGCTCTTCGCGCAACTCCCAGGCAAGAAGGAGGCCGTCCTCACTGCGCAGAAGGTCGGCACGCGGCTGATGACGGTGATGGTCGCGCAAAAACCGCCACTGACACCTGCGCAGATGCGGAACGTGCAGAAGGTGACGGGGCGTCCGGGATGGGCCGCAGAACAAGCGGAGACGATGGGGTGGACGGTGGAAGGGGAGAACATCACGATCCCTGCGGCGGGGTAAGGCTGAACGGCAAGGGGAGTGACGCGGGCCGTAACATACGGTAAGGCGGATTCCAGCACGACTAACGCATCCTCCGGTGCGGATAGGCTGGAGGTTAGCATGGAGTCTCAAGCGTGTGTCCGCTAGGAGCCATGCGGCGGGATGTATGTAGCGAAGATTCCGCGCCCGCGTCACCAACTTTGAGTTCGCGCGATCTCGAACCCCACACCGGGATTGTCCGACCGGCTTCTCCCACTCTTCCCCGGTGCACGGAAGGTAATGAGTGGACCCAGAACCAAACTAGGAACTACGACATGGCTTTCAAACGCCTGCTTACGACATCGGAAGTCAATGACATTCGGAGCAAGATGCGTGTGGGATACGCATCGGAGGATGAACAACTCCGACTACTTGGACATCTCGATCTGACTGAATTTAAATTACGCGAGGCATTGGAGTACTTCCTTTCGCACACGCAACTAACAAAGGCAGACCGCTGGCCGTGTCCGGATTGCGGGCGACCGGATGCCGCACACGAATTGTTGACCATTGATACAAAGTTACAAAATGGACAGCAACAGATCGTAGGTTGCTGGCGTTGCAATATGGATTCGGTCATCGGTGAGGCAGAGCGGGCGCTGGAGTTTCCTGAGTAGGCGAACGACCATGCCCGAACTCCTCTCCATCCGTCAAATCTCGCTGGAATTCGCCGACCTTGCGCGCCGGTCCCCTATCGAGCGCCCGTCCGCGCCGCTCGCCCGTGACCCCGGCATCCACCAATCCGACATCCTACGTTGGATCGCGATCAACAAGACAGGGAAGATGAAGTATGGCGAGCGGTTAGAGGAGGACTATCCGTGGCGGATGGCCCTAGGCAATATGTGGGAGGAGTTCTACTTCTCCCTCCGCCCCGACTATATCTGGCAACCGGGGGAGCGTGTGGTGGATGGGGTGGCACTCAACGCGGACGGGTTGGGAGAGTGGGAGGATGAGGTCGCGCTGATCGACACCAAATGCACGGAGCGGAAGGTGTGTAGCACGTTGGAGGGTTGGCTGGAGAGTTGGATCACGGAGCATGCGGCGCGGGCGTACCTGTACTGTTATGGGCCAAGGGTGTTCGTCTGGCCTGTCATGCACTATCGTGGGGATTATGCGGGGAGTGGGCCGTTGGCGGTGGAGTACGTGGCGAGGTTTTCGGACTTCGAGGTGGAGAGTACGTGGACGATGATCCAACGATGGAAAGATGAGGCACGGAAAGCGCTAGGCCATATTGGCGGTAAGGTTTGTGACTGGTGCGGTAAATGGATAGAGGAAGGGACAGAACACGAACCGAATGGTCCGTGTGAGGATTGTACGCTGATCCCGTTCTAAGACGTGATCCCTGAGACTTAAACGATGCCAGAAAGACGCAAACTAATCAATCTAGGTCTACCAAAAGGTGTCGGACAAACCGCCTCTGGACATCTGCGCTACAGGTCACCGAAAGAGTTACGTGGTGAGTACGTACACCGGCAGGTGATCAAGAAATGCATAGAAGAGACGCCGTACTCGGTGCGCTTACTCCTGCCGTGGCCATATGAAGTGCATCACCAAGATTACAACAAGCAGCATAATTGCCCCGGGAACCTGTTGATTGTCTCTGACAGTCTGCACTCCGCTATGACCGCACACAGGCTGAAGAAACGATCGTTTCAGGCTAAATGGAGTAAGGCACCTGACTGGTGGTTGTTCAATATTGATGAGGACGTACCGTTCTGAGAAAGGTAGATGACAGATGACATGGGCTGAAGCAGTATGTGACATATTCGTGAGTTTGCTGGTCGTGATCGGCGTATTAGGATGTTTCACCAACACGTTAGAGGTACTATTTCGTGGTTGGCCTGCGGTCAAAGTCAAAAAAAAAACGTTAAAGGAAAAGGACGGCGGGGAATACGATGAAATTTAACGAATTGTCTAAGTCCCAAGCGCCAAGCCGTACGTCACCAACCACGGCACCGGCCAACGGCAATGACTACGCCATCCCTCTCGTAGAAGTCACTACCGGCATGTACCAGGAACCAATCGCCCTCATGCTATCTGGAGCGCCTGGTGCCGGGAAGTCGCGCCTCATCGGCACCTGTCCAGGTAAGATCGGCGTCCTGCCAATGGAGCGCAAGTCCCGTCAATCCATCCTCCGTGCGGCGGAAGAGTTCGGACGTACCGTGATCATGCCGGAAATTGACCTAGTGCGCACTGCCCGCGCGTCAATGGTCGGCGTCATGCCTGAGGCGTGCGTCACCGGCGACGACTTCAAAGGGATGCGGCCAGAAGACGCGACCAAGAAGGCAGAAGGGATGATGCAACGGAAAGCAGAGATGATGCCGTTGGACGGGGAGACACCGACCTGTTGCCAGCGTTGCTATTACAGGTACCACGCTAATCGGAGCAAGTCCATCGCGCTACGTATGGCGCAACGGGAGGACATTCGGACGATTGGCATTGACACGTTCGGACAGTTGGTGGATGATATGCTGTTCGCCAATTACGGGCGGAATGAACGGATCATGCCGCTCGACCGGAAGTGCTTCAACCGCGAGGTGTGTGACTTCCTGAACGAGATCAGTTGCAAACATCTCGTCCTGACCCACCACGTCTCAACTGTTTGGAAGGACAACAAGCCGACGAAACAGACCAAGCCCGCCAGTTCCTTCTCGCGCATCGGGCACTACGCGACGGTGATGGCCAGGATGGAAAGGGACGATGACAGGTCACCGAAGCAGATCGCAGACGGGGAGCCGTTGTACAAGATGGTGATTGAGGATTGTCAGGCGAATGCAAGGCTGATCGGCGTGGAACTGCTGGCGGATGATGCGATATCGTTTGCCTCTCTTGCGCGTCTCGTATATCCCGACAGCGCGGACGACGCGTGGGACTAAACTAATGACTAACAACAACTGGCGGTCTAGCGTTGAGAACGCACGCCGTGTTACAACCGAACGTACTGCAAAGGGCATGAGCGGACCACTTCATGACAAACGCGACTCCGATGAATTTGTGATCCGCAGGCGTATCAGCAAACGCCTGGGCAAACCAAAGCAAGTTCGCGTCGGACTGACGTAGGACCTACGCCCATGCTAGTACTCGACAGGCGTGAAACTGAACTCGACAAGCGCGGCAATCCCATCCGTCCAGGTGGCCACGAACTCCACCGTTTCCTCCAACGCTACGACGACATCGAGATAGCCACAGGTCTGACGTTAGAATTCGGGGACGCCATGTTTGCAGGGAACGGAGAAGACGGGGACTGTACGGTCGGCATCGAGCACAAACGCTTATCCGATCTGGTCAACTCCATGAAGGACCGGCGTCTGTCAGGCAAGCAGCTCCGCGGACTATGGCGCACGTACGATTACGTGTGGCTGTTCGTGGAAGGCGTGTGGCGGCCGGGAGCTGGAGGGGAGATCGAAGAGTTATGCGGGAAGGAGTGGCGCCCGGTGTTCGGTGCGCAAGATAAGTACGCGGTGAACTACCGGCAGATGTCGGCCTACCTGCACAGTTTGAGCCTACGGTCACGATCACCGGTGAACGGAGAGCCGTTACGTGTGGTACGAACGCAGAACCCGCGGCATACAGCGGCGGAGTATGCGGCGCTTTACCTAGGGTTCACGGAGAAGACGTGGGACCAACACCACGCGCATGACCAGATCTATACGGAAGTGACCCAACCGGCACGGCGGGCAGGATTTGTGCAGGAGAAGGTGACGACGTTCTGGAAGATGGTCGCCCAGTTGGACGGGTTGGATCGGCGTGCGCAGAAGGTGGCGGAGTATTTTAAGGGAGAGACGTTGGCCGAGTCGTTGGGGAATATGGTAGGAGCGAGCGAGAGGGAGTGGAGGAGAGTGGAGGGCGTCGGGAAGACTGGGGCCAAGCAAGTGTGGGGACAATTACACGAGCTGGAAAAGGAAGGCGGCAAGCGATGAGGTATACCGGATATCCAAAACTGACGCCGAACAAACTAGAGCGGTACACCACGCCATGTGCGGAGTGCGATGCGCCGTTACGGATTGAAGAAGGGATAGTGGCGGAATGCGTGGAATGCCGGACGCGAAAGTTCAAAGCGGAGGAAGCGCGGTTGGAGAAGTTGGGTGAGAGCGGACGGGATTGACAAAGGAAAAATGTCTCACGGCGTTTGATTGCCTTGGGACTGAAAGCGAGAGGAGAGAAGCCGTGACAAACGTACAGCACCTTGACCGGATCGCGCGCATAGTCAATATCGCGCCTAATACGATCCCGACGAACGAAGCACTCGAATCCATCGCCGCCCTACGAGCCTCTATTGTAGAGATGGTGCGGGAGGATGCGGAGGAGCAGAGCGAACTCGACAAACTGAGCGACGCCGAGGTGATCTGCGAGTTTATGGAGCCCAGGCGTCCTTGGGAGGGCCCATGGTGGAAAATACGTGGTCCTTGGGATGACGTAGCCACTCCAGATAACTCTCGGCACGTCCCGCGCACCCTCACCCTCAACGAATGCCACGAAGTAGAGGGGTGGTTGACGGATGAACAGTGGCGAGCGTACCGGAACGCGATATTGCGTGGCGCAGACATGATGGGCCCGTGGATGGTGCGACTCATCCACGCCACAGCCGAGCAGAAGACCGCCGCGTTAGCGAGCGTCTTGCGTACCACCGACACACCAAAATAATTATTGACAACTACCATATAAAGCGCATACAATAACGCACATGAGAGTGGAACTACACATCAACGGACGACTGAACATCGAACTCACGCCTGAGACGGACATCGAGCGTGCGATATTGGCGGAGATGCTGGCCAGCGCGGGGAAGGGCAAGGCGGTAAAGCTGGAGGAGGCGGTGGGGACGACGGTTGGGACGGCGGTGGTTGGGGTGGAAAAGTAAAAATGACGAAGGCAATCCCCAGGATGATTCCCAATCCCGCTTGGTCCGAGTCGGAGGACGCGAAACTGCAAAAGCGGCTGACGATTGACGACATGCTACGGCGGTGCGAATGCCCGGAGGACGCATTCCCGGAAGAGTATGGGAAGGACCTCCCGGAAAGCGGGGGCTGGATCATGATACTGGTATCGGTGCGCGTTGGTAGGCAGATCGACGCCGCCAACACACGGGTTATCACGGTGCCTCACCTTTCGCTCTGGTACGCGATGCCACATTCAAGCAATGCCCGTGTGCTGCTTCATGATTTGGGGACGAAACGGCGGAAGGATCGAGACTATGTACACCTGCAACAGGCCGTCATCAACACACCAGACGGAGCCGTTCATATTTGGCCACACGAATACAATAAGATTGACATAACGAAGTTTCTGGAATTTTGCGACAAGGACGGTCTGTTCATTCACTACCTCAGCGAAGAAGCGCGGGTAGATGACGCCGCCCTGTTTTATTTGCGGACTCGCGGCCTCTCGAAGGCTGAGGCACAACGAATGCTGTTAGGAACCCTCAGTAATCCCAACTACTGCTACTTCACGTTCGCGCCTGAGATCAGCGAAGCGTTCGGGGAAGGTGCGGGCAGTCCATACCTGCACCCCATCAATCATCAAAGGCGTGCCGAATCCAAGGCGCGGCGTGACGTAAAGATAAAGTCAGGTGCCTAATGGATCGTTGCTCCTTATGCCCAACATCCCCAGACGGTCGTTACTGCAATCGCCCCGTCCCGCCATCTGGACCGCAACCCTGCTCCATCAAAATTGCCTTTAGGTTTTAGACATGCCGTATAAAAACCCCGAAGATAAAAAGGCGAATCGGCAACGTTACAAAGAGAGTGGACGCGCCGATGAACTAACAAAGTTATGGCGTGCAAACAACCCTGATCGGGTAGCCGCGTACAAAGCGCGTAGTTGGAAAAACATCTATAACGATCCAGAAAAAGGCGAAGAGTACCGCTATAAAATGCGTTTGTACAAATTGACAAGACGCATAACTGCTCTAGTGCACTATGGCGGAAAATGCGTTTGTTGTGGAGAAACGCGCGTTGAATTTCTAACGTTCGATCACATGAATAACGACGGAAACAAAGATCGTAAAAAGAACGGGATAACCAAAGTAACTCTTTCAATTTGGCGCATGACCCGCACGGATATAAGAGTACTTTGTTACAACGGCAATTGTTCGCATGGCTTCTACGGTTATTGTCCGCATGAACGAGAAAGAAGCGAGCAATGACAGATCGTTGTGCGCTTTGTCCAACCAATCCAGATGGGCGTTATTGTAACCGTCCCGTTCCACCAAGTGGTCCTAGTCGTTCATCTATTTTGTTTATCGGCGCGGGACCAGCCAAAACAGAAAATCGCACAGGTTCTCCCTATTCCGGTTTGGCAGGCCAAGAGCTAGACGCTACCTACCTCCCGCTCGCTAACTTGTACCGTGACGACGTGGCTATCACCAACGCGAGTAGCTGTTGGGACGGAAGCGACCGCACGCCTAGTACGAATCGCGTCCTCACTTGCGCGCGCCACCATCTCCCGTCCCTCCTTGACTGCGTACGGCCTGAGACGGTAGTACTGATGGGAGGCGTCACCCAACGTCTTGCGGACATGCGCTTGCGTCTGGACATCCACCACGGTATCCCGCAACGCACGTCCATCCTCGGTGGGGCTTGGGAAGGGTGGGTCTGGCCCATGTACGAACCAGCTTTGGGAATGCGCGATACGGGGATGATGGCTCCCCTGATGGCCGACTTCACGCGATTGGGTCAATGGTTGCGCGGGGAGTGGGCGCCGCCCGTGCCTAGTTCCTACGCGTTGGATTATCAGGAACTCATTGATGTCTGGTCATTTGACGCCTACCTCAATCAACGTCCTGTTATTCAACGTATGGCACTAGACGGAGAGGATCACGGACCGGACGTATGGTCTTTGCAGATCTCGCATACGCCGCATACCGGACGGTTGATTCGGGCGACGAACCACCCTGTGTTGCGAGCGCTTGCAGAATATGCGCGGGAGAGCGATGTTACATGGATTCTGCATGAGGCCAATGGCGATGATAAGCGTTGTCATCGGGTCGGAGTGGAGATACCGAAGTGGCAGGATACGATGCAGGAGGCTTTCCATATTTGTTCATTGCCGCAAGGTCTGAAGGCACTCGTCTATCGGCTGTTCGGTCACCAGATGAAGTCGTGGGAAGACGTTGTTTGGCCGGCGAGCGTGGATAAGTGGGTGGAGTGGTGCGAGGACGCGTTGGCACTGGCTGGGACGCGACCTGAAACCGTGACGACTGAGTTGAAGCGTGGGCATTGCAAGGATTGTGGGCACTATCACAGCAAAGGTGCGTGTAAGTGTGGGTGTCCGCTGATGGACCTGACGCGGACGAAGGTTGAGTATCGCCCGTCCGCTCTGGAGTCCATCCTGAAACACATCCACCGTTACACTGTGCAGACACGGGATGACGATGAACCGTACAATCCGTGGGAGGAACTTCCGGCAAAGATAGCGGATGGATTGCGTGGGCGGATGGTGGAAAAAGGTGTGTGGGAGGAGTTGGAGCAAGAGGTAGGGACACCGCCCGTGCTGGGGATTGGGAATGCGGACTTTACCGACGCGTTGGACTACGCGTGTCTTGCTGCCAATTCTCGTGTACGTACCCGCGATGGTCTGCGTCTAATAAAGGATCTGGTGACAGAACGTTTCTCTGGTGATGTCCTCTCAGTCTCGCGTGCGGGCGACTTGGAATGGAAGCCTGTCATTGGTTGGATCAGAAATCGTGCGCCGGAACGTGTAGTGTGGAAATCATTAACCACTGAATACGATAAAGACTCACGCTGGAAGTTTACAGGTACACGTTACACACCTGACCACCGCATTCTTACCGCATTCGGTTGGAAAGCCGTCAGAGATATTGAACTGGGAGAGATCATCTATTTACCACTCAATGATCTCGATTCGGTACAAGAGCAGGTTGTACTAGGTAGCATCCTTGGCGATGGTTGTTTACAAAAGCGGAATGGAGAACTGGCCTGGGCATCATTGAAAGTTAGTCATAATATTAGGCAGAAAGCGTACTTGTATTGGACCGCCGATCTGCTTGGTAATCTAATATCCAGTCCTCCGGTGATGTCGAATAGCATCAAACCGATCATGATTGCAGGACGTTGGGCATATGCGAAAGAGCACTGGTCATTCACGACCAT
>Ga0247685_1000041_pt1 | contig 12064 bp, 21 predicted proteins | sample CNK26_metaG_FD_189931 | JGI IMG/M metagenome (GOLD analysis project Ga0247685, IMG submission 189931) | Soil microbial communities from Purdue University Martell Research Forest, Indiana, United States - CNK26 | ecosystem: Environmental > Terrestrial > Soil > Temperate forest > Bulk soil...
TGAAGGAAAAGTAACATTACGAGAAGATGAATTAGAAAGACCTGCATTTTTATTAAGTCATGGCAAATGATTTAATTTTGAATTGGTATAAAAAATTGTAAAAAAAGCCTCCAAATAATAAATCGAATAAAATTATCGAATTATTACCTGGAGGCTTGAGGAAGCTCCATGGCCGACTTAAAATTGGAAGGAGTTAAAGGAAAATTGCCGACAAATCAAAATTGGAAGCTAAAAGAGACTGTACTTGCGTAACAAACCGAACAGTTTTACAACGTCCTGGTACTTATCCAAAAGGGCAAGTAGTTCTTTAATCTCTGCTTTTTGCTTTTCAATTGATTCAAGATTATTTTGAAGTTGATTAGTGATTGAATATTCCGTTGGCGTTAACTTTGAAGGATTAATCTTTGGACTTATTTTACCAACTTGATCCAATTCATGATAAAGCTTTTCTTCAATCTCAGCAGGAGAATTACAACCTTGTTGATGTAATGGTGCAGCCATTATGCCTCATCCCAAGCCGTTTGAATCGCTTCCTGTTTTGCTTCAGAAACGCCAGGCATTGCATTAATTTTAGGTTGAGGATCTTGACCAGGATAATCGTTGTCAATCATTCTTGTGATTGCGCCTTCAATATTTGGCGTCATGTCTTTAACCCATTTCAAGTGTTGACCACAATTAATGTATTCATCGTGTTCACTCACTGATTGAGAGGATTCGTTTACTGGACGATCGAATGATTTAATTACGAAGCAAAGTTTCTGTTTACGAAGAATTGCACTGCTGATATCGTCGTAATTATTAAAGTCTGATTCTTCAATGTATCGTCCTGCAGTATCTTGGACGTATAAACCAAAAGCGCCAAGTTGAATTAGTTTGCGTTGATGAACTAATTTGGCCGCATCTTCATATCGCGAATTATCTGCATTGTTTGGTGAAACGTAAACTGACATTTTTATTTTCCTTTAGACTTTTCATCAATCCGATCAATTTCACTATCATGCGTTTTGAATGCACTATCGCCATTTAATTCAAAAAGCAAGTCGCTTACTTCCGGACAGAGTGTTAAAAACTGGTAACCAAGTTTATCGCAGTACATTTGACAAAACGCTTTGGCTGCATTAAATCCACCTTCGAGATAAACTTTTTTGGTGATTGGAACTTGCGTCCGTGATTGTTTAATCGAGAGGATATAAAAATTTCGCCAAAAGGGAATGTTCTGCGGTTTTGAATCGTCGTAACGTTGTGCTGCGCGAATCGACTCATTTAGAACTTGTATGGTTGTTGAGGACATTAAAAAATTTCCCTTTAATAAAACTTAAATGTTTATTTGCCGGACGGCCACTTTGGATTTAACGCGATCATGCCATTATCATCGTAAATATATTTAGCAACTTGCTCGCTTTCAATCGGCTCCGGTGACTTATTCAAAACGCCAGCTTTTTGTAAGTCAATGATTAATGGAATGTCGCGAATTGTCTTATTTGGATTAATTGGCATTTTATTGAATTGGATCATTGAATTGATTTAATAACTGACCGAATCTCTTTCGAGAATAATTACTTCGCGCTGCGGATTTGGATTTAAAATATCGGCAAGATTTACGCGATCGGACGTTTGAATAGAAATGGAAATTTGTTGAGGCGCGGGTTCTTGTTTAATTGGCAGTGCATTAGCATTATGAAGTGTTATAACGTCGATGACTGCGCGACGACGAACTTCATTTTTGCATTGCGGATTTTGAATTATCGCGGCCAGAACTTGCGCACACTTTGTTAATGTAGCACCGGATTCGTTTAATGCTTCGCGAATTGTTACGTTTGCGCGTTCCGATTGCAAAATGCGTGTATGTTGCAAAAGGGCAAGCGTTGAATCGTCCGTAACTTTATCTTCGAACGTTTCTGATGCTTTGTTGACGAGCGGTTTGAACGGAAGTTTCTCTGCAATTATTATTTCCAAATCATCGAGTAGTGAACTTGCCATTTGGGCCTCCGTTAATTAAAATTACTGGCGATTTTGATTTAAACTTCCACGTCGCTTAATTCGGGGACCCGGTAAATCGTTTTGGGAAACTTAATAAAAGTGCCGGTTAATAAAATTAGGCGAAGCGGACAATTTTCTACACGTTTCAAAGCGGCAATCTCTTCTTCGCTTTTAACTTCCGTTTCAACTTCAACTTCTTTAAAAATTTTACTTTTAGACTTTCGTGAACGTCTCATAAATTTTAAGTACACCCGTGTTGAAAATTCAGGTCGTAATACGGTACCTTATTTTAAAACGCGAGTCAAGGATTATATTTGCCCTAATTTCAACACTTTGCAAACTTTTTACGGATTCTTAAGAAAAACGGTGAAATTTGGATTTACTTAATTTTTAGAAAGATTATTTATAAATTTTTGTAGAAATATTTTTGAACGCGTGTCCGGTACAATTGCATGAAAACGGCAAAGTACTTTATTGTGGGGAGTACCCGTCATCACAAATCACTTTTCAATGCAAAGTACTTTATGATAACAAGTACATTGTATAGCTATGTACTTTATGATGCAAAGTACTTTATTGATAATGCATTCTCATTATCATTGGCCATTAACATGCTATAGCAATTCAATGCCCATTAATATTGATAACTTATTATCAATGGCCCTTAAAATATTTTGGCAATTGAATTGCGTAGCGAAGATAATGCGAAAGTGCCAAAATTTTGGCATCTCCTGTGAAATTTCACATTTCAGATGTCAGAATAAAATATTTCAGGTTTCACGTCAAAACTAGAATAAAATATTTCAGATTCTGGAATAAAATATTTCAGATACTGAAATTTCAGATTTTACGTCCCATTTTCGGACATATCGTTTCCTGACGCTGCAACGGCCTAAGGTGCTATCGAAAAATTGGACATGGTACGGTATACCCTAACAAAACGATTGCGCCATGAGCTTGTAATGCGCGGCAATGACACTTTATAGTATAAAGTCAATTTGACCTATAAACGATCGCATTATCATCTGGTACTCCCCTACCAGAAAAGTAAATTGATAGCGTGGCGAGCCATTTAAACGCAATAGACACGATATTGCTATAACATTGCCAGATTGTAAATCCTATTTACATATGTAACGCGACCGCATCCTTATATATGCGCGGCGTTGAATCCAAAACGGATAAATCGACTATTCCTATCGAGTTATAAAATACTACATTTGTAGTTCACAATTGCCAACAATTCAAAGTGTATTAGTACATTAATGTATTAGTCTACTAGTACACTGCGTTTGGACGTAAAAAAGCCCAGCGTTAAAACTGGGCTTTTGTTTGAATGTGGAACGGAGGTTATTTCGCGGCTAACATGATTGAATCAATGTACTGATCTTTAATTTCATTACGCGTTTCACGATTCCTATCTGACGGACCTTCCCAACCTAATTGATCGTAATACTCGCTTTGTCGTTGCAACGCCGATAAAACTATTTCCATCTGATCATCTGTTAACTCAATTTTATGTTTCATGAAATTTGTTCCTGAAGAAATTGTATCATGGCGCGACGTTAAATCAACACAAAAAATTAAGTATTTCTACTTGCAACTCATTTGCAATTGGCTATCCTTATATAGTGGGTATCGCCTAGCATTTGCCCATTCCTGACCGTCTAACGCCCCTCCCTGCTCTCAATTCACTTTCCACGTAGGTAACCGCACACTTTTCTGACGACTCGTCCTAGGCCATTTCGACTCAAATATAATATTTCAGAACATTGCAACGTACAAACGCAATTCAACCCGCGTCACAATTAAGTAACGCGGGCTGATTGTTAAAAATTGGGATTGTTTATGCTTGCGGCGTTGATTCCTCCGTTTCCGCTTCCTTATCTTCCGATTCCGCTTCCTTTTCTTCAGACGACAACGAACCGGGAAGCGTTAAATCGTATTCAATTGTTCCCGCTTCAACACCTTCGAAAACAGGCTTCAAGTCAACAAATTTGGGTTTGTTTAAATTCTTGGTCAACGATTCTTTCATAGCCGCAAGATAAGCGGGAGATTTGCGATCAATGACCAATTCGCCATCCTTATCATAGTCGCCCACTTCGGCTTCCGCTTCCCGTTTTGCCATATTGGTTAAAAGCGTTACGCGAGCTTGGGATGATGCATCCAATCCGCTTGAAGTAGAACGAAGATCGTTATTAGAACGGCGTTGCGCGGCAACTGTCACACTCCAATTGATAAAGCGAACAATTTCATCCGCGCCAAAGTAATCAACGGCTTCCTGAATTGCTTCAGCCGCTTCCTCATTCGTATACTTGACGTTCTTTTCTTTCGGAGGATTTACTCCGAATTGCGGCAATTTGTACTTACCGATTCGCTTTGCTTCTTTGCCAGTAAGCGGCGCGATTACTTTCTTTGAAAAATCTCGAGTGATGATAAACATTGTGGTTTCCTTTAATTCTCTTTCGGTTTTGTTTGGTTTGTCCGCTCGGGACACTTTCAGATTACCATAGCCAATTTTCATGTCAAGCGATTTTTGAATTATTTTTTGACTAGTCTAAATCGACCGTTTCGCCGTTTTTGCGCAATAGGCGATTTTCTTGCAACGTTGATCCGGTTGCAATGCGGCCATCGTGATAAATCAACGCTGAAAATTAAGTAACTGAAAAAGTCATTCCTTATTTTTTGCGTGTGTTGCTTTGATTTTCCATACTTCGCTTTTGTTTTCGTACCTCGAAATTGATACTAACTTATTTCTTTTCAATAGTTTACTGTGATTTTTATGTTGACTAGTCCCTCCCCTACCCTAGTAGGGATACACACACGCACACTCCCATAAATTCCCCTTATAACTTTGATTAATGATTCCAAAGAGAATATATCTGTGGATAATTTTCCCAAATACTTGACATGGTACTTAAGTAGTTTGTTTTTATATATTTATAGATATATTATTTTTTATTAATAAAAAGGACCTAACTATAAAGTCCTATACTTACTAGTACTTATACATAAAACGTATAGTACTTTAGTACTAGTACCATATATAGGACCGTCCGTGTGTGTACCCCAGATAGGGGAGGAGGGACACTACTAGACTTAAAATAATCCCTAAACTATTGAAAACAAGCCAAATAGAGTATAATTTTACGCTTGAAATAAGTCCAATCTAGTGCTATTGTAATAGGTACGGATAGGTGTATCATGCTGGCCTACATTGACCTACTCAAAATTTCGCCACTTTGCAATACACCTAAATTTTGAATTATGAAACTCGATTTAAACTTTCCACCAATTTACATTAATCATGATTCAAAGTTACAACATAAAATCAATTTACTCATGTCGATTAAAGAAACGATTGAACAAATTGAAATATTGAAAAAACTTGAATCAAGTCCATACAAAAAATCACTGGACTTTAAAGCAATAAATAAGTCAATTAAAACACTACAAAGTCGTTTAAACGCAGATAAGAGAAAATTACAGAAACTTGTAAAAATTAAAGGAGCGAACTAATAAATGAATTTAAAACTGCAATTTCCCAAATCGGTTAAATCTCTTACGATTGATAAACCAATCGAGGAGATTAAATCAGAAACGCCAATTGCGATTGAAACGGTTCCCGTTGTTGAAACATTTCCAAACGAAAAATGTTTTGAGGTTAAAACAATGGACGACGTTGTTGAATCAACCGAACCAATCAAACAAATCGTCATTGACGTTAAACCAAACGAAGTCATTGAAATCGACCTAGTGGTAACAATCGCCAATTTTCAATTACCCAAAACGGAGGTTAAATCAGGAATGCCTGCATTCAAATTAAGTATCAGTGGTGCGCATAAAGCCGTTCTGATTGTAAATAAATGGCCGATTGCAAATCGTCAAAACATTACTTTAATGATCGCAGTTGCACAGGAATTGTCCAAGAAATTATCCGGCGTAGGTGGAACAAAGCAAAAAGTTAATATACGCGATGAGGCGAAAAATTTAATCTGCTCTGTAACATTGAACGAAATTGAATGGCAACCGCAATACAAAAACATTCAACGTGAATATAATCCTCAAGACGCCGTTGTGGAACAAATCAGAAAAATGTTAAATCCACAAACTTCGATAAATCAGAATGATTTGGAAAACGAAATCACTCGCGTTTTTCAATAACGACACTTTTTCTTAACGACGGTCTTAGCATTTATGAAACTACCAAATTTATCCTTTCCGGCCATTTTAAAAACTGAGAACGGTTCAATAGCGAATCACGTTATTGAAAAACCGGAATCGGTTGAAAATTCTAGCACAGAGATACTTTGCCAAAATTGTGAAACTAATCCGCGTATTTCAAGACAGCACTTTCTTTGCAAAGAATGCCTTGATTCAAAAGACAATAACGGTATATTGCCAGCACCAGAATTAAAAGAAGAAATTGAAGTAATTTCAATGCCAATTCCTAGTTTTCAACAAACTACGGAATATCAAGCGATTACTTTTGCACCTCCGTCAGTACGTTATAATGGCAAAGAACTAGATGAACTTGCATGGTCGATGATGCCTGCAATGCCGGAAAATGTTAAATTGGACATCGCAAAAAATTCAACCGAACAGATGCGAAAATTCATAAATCAAGAAATCGAACCAACGGTACAAGATTTAGATGTTTTGGCAGAATACTTTTTACAGCTACATAGATTTACGTTAGAGTTAGCCACTCGAAAGAAAGATCGAATTAAGTTAGATGCCAAACCGGAATTAAAGCGGCTTGAGAAGGAACGTCGCGAAAAAGAGAAAACAGAGAAGATTCAATCATCAATCCCGAAGGATGTAATTTCAAAGCACACTGCAAACGTCCTGTTAGCAGGAATAGCAGAAATTGTTAATCCAGCTGAAAAGGATAAACAATCTTTGCTAAAGAAATTTCTTGACTACGTTTCATTACAAAGTCAGATGGAAGATGTAATCGACACTCAGTTTCTTCAAAACGCTTTAGCAAAACCAATGTACTCGCCGTTAAAACAGTACTTTAAAATCAAGGCTTAAAATGTCCAAGCAAGAAATAATCGAACAACTCGATAAGATTCACTTCTCAGTGATGTTAGTGCACTATACTAATTCAATCAAAACGAATCTTGAACAAAATTATTCAATTGAAGAATTGCAAGAAATGTTAAAAGAATCGCAAGATTTATTTAACGAACGAAATGAAATGTTAGCAGAAATTAAAAGGAACCGAAAATAATCATGGCAAGCAAATTCAATCCAACTTATCATACTGCGTTTGTAAGTAACTGGCGATTTATAGCAAAAATCCCGGTTGATATACCAGACTACATGATTTATGACGTAGTCACGAATAACGATCTACAATATAGATCATCACAAACTGATGAAGAAAATCAAGAAAATATTAAGGAATTACGGTACAATTTACCGATAAAGGAAAAAATGCCAGTTCTAAATAAAAAAGCAAATATTGTCAATAATTGGCGATTTTTAGCAAACTTATCCACCGATATATCAGATGATTTGATTTATCAAATTGTTACTGATAACGATTTAGGATATGCAAGCGATCGACCAATCGAAGAAAATTTTACAAATATTGGACGATTAAAAGAATTACTTGAAAAAGTAGATTAATCTCCAATCCCAATTTAAACTTAATCGGCTCTGAGACTTAAACGTTTCAGGGCCTAAACCCGTTTCAAGTGATCAAACAAGAGTCGCTTGAATAAAGGAGCAAACCAAGTTAATCAAATGAAACCTTTCACTAATCCAATCGAATTTATTACGTGGCAACATGCAAACGGTAAACCACGATTATTTTCATTCATTTACTATGCAAATGGTCGTACAACAAAATCTACAAAAGATGCATATGGAAATATAGTGAAAATAGGGGATTTTAAGGTAATCTAAAATGAGAATCGACCTTAAATGTCCGAAATGCGGTAAACCATTACTTGTTGAACAAGAAATTACGACAAGTAAAATGAAAACCAGCGTTTTGAAATGCGGACACAAAATAATCCGATTTTTGACTGCTGCTGAATTGAAACATTCACCTGCAAAAGTTTCGACAACGGCGACGCCATCAATCGACAAGCCAATTTTGCATAAAACCGAACCGATAACAATCGACCAATTGATTGAATCGACTGACCAAATTAAGTCAGAGCAGAACGGTAAAATCGAAACGCCAATAGTTGATAATAAAATTTCCAACGACGATCAATTGTCGAAAGAAGACCTAATTAACGACTGGCCGATTTTCAACAATGACGCTTTTAACTTAAATCCTACACAAGTTAATCAACCCACAGAAATTGAAGTCAACGAAGTAATTGAACATCAAGAAGCCGTTGAACGTTTTGAAGAAGCTGACTCGTTACTTGAAACGTTAATACACGGCGATGATACTCCCGAAAATTGGCGCAACGCTTTTCCTTATCAACGTGAAGGCGTAGAATTTGCTGAAGGCGCGAATTTAAGAATCCTTTTAGGTGATGAACCAGGATTAGGTAAAACAGTCCAATTCATTTTAATGCTTGACCGTAATTGGGAACAGATGACGCCGTGCTTAATAATCTGCCCGCCGTCAATAACGACACATTGGGAACGATTCTTGAAAAAATGGTTATCACCAGGAAAACTTAATTCAAAAGCGCACAAGTCAATTTACATTCACAAAGGGCGAAACATTCCGTTCCCTGAGGATTTTGATATAACGATTACTGGAAATAATCTCATTTCCGGTACATTCGCAAAAGAGTCAATTATTGAGAATAAGTACAAGTCAATCTGCTTAGACGAATGTCATCATTTTAAAAATGAAAAAGCGGATCGGACCAAATCAGTAATCGAATTTTCGGGAGCAATTCCTCATTTGATTGCAATGTCCGGTACTCCTATAATGAATCGCGTTGATGAATACTTTCCTGTGCTTCACATGGTGAAACCGGAACATTGGCCAACACGACAAGTTTTAAATAACATTTGTGAAAAGAATAATCGTGGACAATGTTTGCAAATTCGCGAATCGTATCGTCCTTGGTTTTTCGATAGAACAAAGTCCTATATTATAAGAAGAAAGAAGAAAGATCACTTAACCGGACTGCCAAAATTCAACCGCATTTTTGAATTTCTTAATCCAGAATCCTTAAATCCAGTTTCGGCTAAAAGATTCGCACAGGCTTATAATTTCCTCGCCGATCAATTAGAAGAGGAATTAAATAAGAATACTTCTTCGCAAAATAACATTCTCGGAATTATGTCAACGATGCGACGTGTTACAGGTGAAGCAAAGGCGCAATCGGCCGTTGAATATATTCTCGACATTCTCGATTCAGATGAAGATTCAAAGGATAAATTAATCGTCGGCGTGCATCATCAAAATACGGCGAAACTTGTTAGCCACTTTTTGAATAAAGCTGCGATTGAACGTAAAGATTCAACACTTATACCGCTTGAAATGGGAAGTGGAGATTCATATTACAAAGACTCTATCAAAAAGCAATTTGAAGTAAAACCAAATCGCGTATTAATTTGTTCAATCCTTGCATGTGCTGAAGGTCTTGACGGGTTGCAATTCATTTGTTCGCGAATGGTTAATTTAGAACGTGAATGGAATGCAAGCAAAGAAGAACAATTCGAGCAAAGAATCGACCGATTAGGTCAACAAGTTCCTGTGCAAGCAATTTATTTCATGATGCTAAATACGATTGATGAATGGTTACACGAACTCGTTGAATTGAAGCGGAATGTAATTGGCTCCACTTTTGATGCAAACTTTGAAGTCGATCAAAACATGATGCGTGATTTAGCACGCAAAGTCGTTGCAAATAGAATGCGAATAATTGGTGTCTAACGTTAAATCAAAAATGCCATGACAATTAAAAAGTGGGCACAAAACATAATTAGTTGCGATGAATGCGACTTAGAATTATGTGAACGCCACGCTGAACAACGTAGCCGCGTTACAAGTGAAATGCGGCTATTTTCACAGTTAAAATTGAAACACTACAAATTAGGTTTCAACGCCGCCGTGAATTACGAGAAAATCTCTGGTAAAAAGCCAAATCCGTTTAAGGAAGTTGAGTAGTTTAATGAAAATCGGCGATAAAGTACGAATTAAATCGTCTGGCCAATTTGGATTAATCGTTAACACCGATTATTCCAATTCCCATAGTGGCGTGACAATTTTGACTTATTGTGAAGGTATGAAAGATGATCGACCGCAATTCTTTCCAATGTCAGAACTTAAACCGTACAGTGAAAGTAAATCTTTGAAAGAAGATTTAGAGGAAATTTTAGCGAATGTCAAATTCTAATTCAAAATCAAAATCTTCAGAACAAATCATGCGGCCATTTCAAAATAAATCCAATTTTGAAATACCGCAGGAAACTATTAACGCATGGGTGCGAGCATTATTCGTGGAAGGCAAATTATTGCCGCTTCCGAATAAATCCAGAAAAATACTCGACAAGCTGCCATACAATAAACTATGAACATTTTAAGTCACGACCGAAAACGCATCAAAAACGGTACCATTTTGAAATTAAAATCCGGTATTGATGTAATTTGCGTTAACGATCGTGGCTACCAAATTTCAGTAATCGACGTTTGTAGTAATCGTCCACTAATCTTTATTGAGCCGTCCGAAATTCAAACAATCTTCGAGGAAAATTTTAGCAATGTCAGAACAATTCAATCCAAATTCTCTAGTTCCAAACATTTTGGGACTAATAATTCTAATCTATTACTTAATTTCAGAGAAGAAATCAAAAGCGAGAAATAAGAAATGATAACTGAGGAGATGAAAGCGATTCAAATGTTGGATAATTGCAAAGAACAATACATTTCTGCTGGAATTGGAATAAAAACCGACGGAAATTTCGTAACAATTCATTACTATGCCCAAATTCGCAATAACGAAGTCCTGTTATCAATCCGCGATTTGAATAGAATCAACGAAATCGTTAAGTCAGCCAAGGAATTAAGTCAAAATGGCAGAAAGGGAAAATAATTCAATGCAACAACAAAATTCAAACAACAATAATCTTCTTGAACAAATTCTCGACGCTCCGCCAGAAGAAAAAATTGCGTTAGCACCTTTTTCTGAAAGCGAAATGTTCTACTTAGAACGGGAAATTGACTTAACGTTCAATTTTCTTGAAAACAAAACGCGATGCGGTTCACAATCCAATTCAAATGTTAAATTGAAGATTCGAGTTGCAAGTTCAACGCGCGATTCATTAGGATTCGTCTTTGACAACGCCGTTTTGTCTAAACTCCACACTGCGTTAAACGGATCGACGATGACTACTTCGTGTGAAGAATTAACGATTTTTGCAGCAACAATGATTAAAGACAATGCAAGAACACCGTTGAAATGGATCAGTGTAGCGGCGATAACAGATTTTCCAGGAATGATTGCATTCACGTGGAAAGAGAATCAAGAAATGCCAAGCGTCAAATTGATGAAAATGATTTGTGAAGTTGATGCTTCAAAAATCCGTAAAGGCGGTGCAACCGTCTATAAAATTGAACGGCAAACTGACGCATCACCGTTATTGAAAGGTTGTAGGCGATAAGTTTATGATAACATTAATCGCAACTTTAATCTATTATTGCATAATGGCCGTTTTGGTTATAGCGACCATTGGACTTGCAATCGGTTCAGTCGTTAATCTCTTTTCAACAGATAAAGACGATGAAGGATCGGCAATTTTCATTTGGATTGCATTCGCAGGAGCAATGTTTCTTTGGACAAGATAATGAACCAACCAATCGAAGAAGAATTGAAAGAATGGCGTGAATTGAAAAGTTGGTTAATGAATCATCAATGGGATGAAAAAGATGCAAAGTTTAATGAATTAATTGCGAATGCACCAGCTAGGGCTATTGTAAAAGTTATTCTTAATGAACGACGATTGCTTATAGAACGAATAGAATTCTATAAAAAACTGTATGAAGGTTCAATAAACTAAGGAGATAAATCAAAATGGCAGGAGTATGGAAACCGCAACCGCGTGAAGTTATAGAATCATGGATTGAAGATATAATTTCAGAAGCCGCAGACAAATT